>Ga0181583_10001720_pt1 | contig 16247 bp, 15 predicted proteins | sample 071ome_31_FD_132461 | JGI IMG/M metagenome (GOLD analysis project Ga0181583, IMG submission 132461) | Coastal salt marsh microbial communities from the Groves Creek Marsh, Skidaway Island, Georgia - 071405CT metaG (megahit assembly) | ecosystem: Environmental > Aquatic > Marine > Intertidal... | reverse complement strand
CCCCGCACTCATTATCAAGGCAGAAACTGATCGCGTGGTTCCCCATGTGCATACGGACAACCTGGTCGCCGGCTGGCAAGGGCCGCTCACATTCACGACATTACCCGGCAGTCATGGCAGCGTGGTCAACTCGGATATCTTCACTCAGCGCATCAGCACCTTCATTTCGCAATTGCCAGAATAAGAAAACCCCGCTGCGATTTACAATCACAGCGGGGTCTCCCGGGGTTTACAACTCTTGCTTACTCGATACTGTTACAGCGTCTAGAAGGTATACCTCACACCGACAGTGTAACGACGGCCAATCAGGTCAAACAGGCCGGAGTTGGTCTGGTTTGATGAACCACCAAACAGACCAAAGCTTGGTGTCACAGGTGGGTCTTCATCAAAGACGTTGGAGACATTACCAAACACTTCGATCATGCCCTGGTCCAGCTCAAACTCGTAGCGCATGTTCATGTCTGCATACAGGGCAGAATCGATGGTATTGTTATCAATCTCGACACCTTCTGTATCCAGTACATTCCTGACGCCTTCATCAATCCAGCGCAACTGGAAGAACCCGGAGAACGGACCATTGCGGTAGTTCATGCTACCGGTAATCTTCAGCTCTGGCAGTTCAAAACCCTGGGTCTGGCCAGCACGGTCAATGACCGGCGCCTGGAAACCCTGGCTGGAATTTTCTTTCAGGTAGCTGGAGAACACCCGGAAGCCCAGGCTCTCGGCACCACCCCAGTCAAAGAAATCCACTTCCGTGTTGTAAGCCACCTCAAGGTCATAACCGCTGACATTGGACTTGGCCACGTTCAGTACGTTGGCGGAAATAATATTGATCGTTCCATCCGGATTACGAACAATACGGCTACACAGGCCCTCGTCCCCTGCAAAGCACTGGTCCAGTACCTGCTGTACAGTCAGAGATGATATGGCATCTTCCAGGGACACGTCATACCAGTCCAGGGAAACCGAAAGCCCTGTCAGCCAGTTCGGTTGATAAACGAAACCTGCGGTAATGGTGTCAGCCTCTTCCGGGCGAATATTGGGATCACCACCACTGGTCTGGAAGATATTGAAGGACTGGTTACCCAGGAACGGATCATCGACGGAGGATGCTCCCCCAGTCTGGTCATAACGTTCGGACAGGGTACCTGCACGCACGTCGTGCGAACGGGTGACACGCAGGCGAAGCTCTTCAGTCACCTGAGCATCGATACCCCATTTCCAGGCCCAGATGCCGCCTGAACCGGAGTAGTCGGCACGGCGTGCAGCAAGCGAGCCATTGACCTGCTCAATGGTGTCATTGGCCAGCAAGGGCACCAGTAACTCACCGTAATATTCGCTGACATCCATGCCACCTTCGATATTCGGCACCTTGGAATACTGGATGGCTACCGAGTTGTTGACATCACCGCGGGATTGCCCACGAATCCCCAGGGCCGGGTCATTGGCCGGTACCGGACGACCGTCATCCAGGTTGCCGTCAGGCAGAGCCGGGGAACGCATCAACTGGTACATGCTTTCTTCGCGCCAGTGATAACCAAAGGCACCAAGCACGGGACCGGCGCCAAAACCTTCCCAGATTTCACCGTTGAGGTTGAACTCGAACACTTCCTGTTCGATATCAGAGCGAATGACCTTGGCGGCCTCAGACACGTAATCATCCGAGTAGCCCTTGGAATAACCGGACTGGGTGAAATACAGGTTAGGGACTGTGACATGCTGACCTGGATCAAAACCGGTAACCCAGTCGATGGCGGCATCAGTCATGTTGCCACGACCAAACGGATTCAGGGGTACACAATCAGGATACAAACCGGACACTACGGTGACGTTACACGCCATCTGGCCAGTAGCGGGATCAATCACTACATCATGGGCCATGTGGATACGGTCGACACGAATACCACCATGCTGGTAGGCATCGGTATCACTCTTGCCTTTCTGGTAATAACCATCGACCTGCCAGCCATCAAAAAAGCCATCGGCGTCTATTTCCAGATCAAAGCCGACTGTACCGGAGTTCATGGTGATGTCCTGCTGGGTAGCAGCACCGCCCTTGGCCAGGTCGGAGGAATGACCCATGCGGTTCAGGGTAAAGGAGGCTATTCCCTCATCATCCATGACCTGTTGGACAGAAGGCGGGAGGAAGGCATTACCACTGTAAATGACCATGGGTGAGAACACGAACTGGAACTGGCCGGCGCCATTGGTCGCCCAGCGATCCGAGTTGCCATGTATGCCCTGGAAAAAGACATTCAGGTTATCCGTCACATCATAGTCGGCATAGACAAAGTAGTTCTTACGCTCAAAATCCGGAGACACCGTGGGACGGTCTGCCCCAAACAGGTCGCCACTACAGCCGCTGCCCGGAGGGGCAGAGTGTCGTGCTGCGGGCCCAACTCCGGCCCCGGGGCATTCCACGAATGGCGAAATTGCATTACCGGCATCATTGAATTCCTGGCGATGCAGGGAGGTGCCCGGGGCAGAAATCACGCCATTGAAGGTTGCCTGTGTGGACTTCACGTAAGGCGCGACTACTTCAGAAGGGCCGCCCGGTGTATTGACTGTGCCCCAACCCTTGTACCAGTCGCGGCCTTCATAGGTGAAGATGCCGTCCTGTTCGTATCGGTCTGCGGACAACAGGATATGCCCTTTTTCTCCCACATCCATACCAAAAGTAATGGACGCTTCGTTATTGTCACCATCACCTTCTGCCGACGTACCCAACTGGGCATGGGCCGTAAAACCAGTGTAATCAGTATCCAGGATGAAGTTGGTCACCCCGGTAACTGCATCGGTACCGTAGGCCGCCGAGGCACCACCGGTCACCGATTCCACGTTACGAATCAGGGCTTCCGGAAACAGATTCACATCGACACCACCAAAACGTGTGGATGAGGCTACCCGCTTGCCATTGAGCAGTGTCAGGGTCCTGTTGGTACCGAGACCGCGCAGGTTCAGGTTACCGGAACCAGGGGTGGCAAAAAAGTTACCCGAATCCTCGATCGAGGTACTGCCATAAAATTGTGGCAGCTGGTTCAACGCCATGATGATCCCGCCAGGTGCCATGTTGGAAAGCTCTTCCGAAGACACGGAAGTCACCGGCGTTGGTGTATTCATACCGGAACGCTCGATACGCGAACCGGTAACAACGATTTCCTCAAGGTCTTCCTGGGCAAAAGTTTGTCCAGAGACGCCAAGGCCTGCTGCCAGCATGCAGGAATAGGCTAGTGGTTTTAATCGTGGTTGAAAATTACGGCCGGAACGGCCTGATGATCCAGACTTCATCATATCTCCCCTCATTTTGTGGTTTTAGTTTTGGTTTTATTATTACTGCTTATGTTAACAGTATTTAAATGTGCAAAGTTTTCAATCACCCCAACCTACTGAATTGTAAGCAATATTTTGGGGATTGATCTATTTATTTCCCTTATATTTCATGAAGTTATTTTATTTATCATATGATTGCAACTAGTTTTTGATTTTCGATATTCGAAACTTCCTGCGCAAAATAAGAACATTTATTCCTTTTTGTTTGCAATATTCAGGGTGAGCGTGAGTTGTCCGTCCCCCTTCAGGTAGAATGATTTGAAAGGTTTCGAATAATAAAAAAAGGGGGATATCGATGGCGGAATTCGGTTTTGGACAGGGCACAGGTCAGATCATACAAATGGCCTATGTCATTGAAGATATTCGAGCGGCAATGAACTGGTGGATCATGGACGGCAATACCGGTCCCTGGTTTCTGCTGGAGAGCTTTACCGGTCCTGACCAGGTATATCGCGACCAGCAATCGCAGGCTGATGTGGCTCTCGCCATGACCTTTGCCGGGCATATGAATATCGAACTGATACAACCCCGGGATGATCACCCCTCGGTCTACAAGGAAATCATCGACACCCGCGGCTACGGTTTTCACCATATCGGCATAGCCGTTGACGACACCCTGGAGGCTTCACGGGCTTACCAGGCAAGGGGGTTTTCAGAAGCTTTTTCAGCAGACGTGGGCTCAGGCCGTGTCCGCTACATGGATGACGGGGTACGCAACCCCGGTTTCGTGGAACTGATACCGGGCAACGAGGCCATGGATGAGTTGTTCACCGGAATATATCAAGCCTGCATAGATTGGGACGGTTCGGATCCGGTGAGGGCGTTTCCGGAATAAAGCAAGGAAAGTTTCGTAGGTCGGCATAAGCGGAGCGTTTGCCGACAAGGAATATTCCACATGAGGTGAATATCAATGTCGGCAAACAGCGCTTCGCGCTTATGCCGACCTACATAGTCCGGAATATTCGTTAAAGCCTAACGTGTCGTTCCTTGCTCCTTGTCCCTTGCTCCTTGTTCCTGGTGACGTCAGTCACCAATCACATCATGATAAAACCGAATCAAGCCATTCGTGATCGTGGTGTCTTGCGTATCAATACTCATCACATGCGAGACATGGTTATAACCCTGCCACTGGGTGTACAGGGGACAATCCGCATACTTGCGGCACAGTTTGGCGTACATCTCGGCAACACTGGTTTCGATATTGGCGGGATCGTATTCCGCACTCCAGAGATAGACCGGCACCTGCTGTCCTTCATACGTATCCACAAGACCCAGGGGTGAACGTGCCTCGGCAATGGTCTGGTCTTCGCCGTAGTATGCCGGGACTCCTGCAGCAAAACCTCCCGAACTGAGAATAGCCGCTTTGACACCGGGCCCATCCGGTAACTGGGAAGCCTCGTGGAACATGTAGGTCGCCACATGTGTTGAGCCGGCCGAGTTACCCATGATGAAAATATTCTCCGGATCGCCACCGTATTCATCGATATTTGCCCTGACCCACTCGATGATCATGCGCAGGTCGATGGCACCATCCGGCCAGGTTGCTTCCGGGGCCAGGCGATAGTTGGCATTGATACCGATGCCACCCATGCGCGCCACGAATTTGCCGATATTGCTGTAGATCAGGTTATCGGTGGCGGCGCTGACCTTGTCACCGCGCACCAGGCCACCGCCATGGAAGTAAATCAATACCGGGCCACCTTCGCGAAAGCCGTATTCACTGACCCACAGGTCAAAGGTCTGCAACGGGTGATCGCCATAGGCGATATCACCATGCAGGACCAGGCCCTCGGAATCCACGGCCCGGTGCAGGGGCGTGTACAGGGCCTGGGTCGCCGTATTCACTTCACCGCTCCACTGTTTACCAATATCGGCAACACCGCGAAAAGCCGCCTGCAACAGGTCATCCTGCGCAGCGACAGGACTGATCCACGAAACCAGGAAGACAAGAATGAAGACTCGATTCAGGTGCATGTAAAACTCCTCTTTACTTGAGTTGTTGCAGGCAAATCATGACGGCAGGTCATTGTCTTGCGCAAGACCATGCTTCCTGCGCAGGTAATTGGCAACCATGTTGACCAGGTACAGGATGACAACCGGGATCATGACCATTGCCCCATAGAGATCGGTATCACCGAGACTGACCAGCCCGGCCCCCAGGAAACTGTAACTCACCGCACCCGGAATGCCGCCAATGAGCGTCAGCAGCCCCAGGCGTCCAGTGCTGATATTGGTCAGCGCCAACAGGATGTTTTGCAGAATGTAGGGCACAACAAAAGCTAACCTGACAAGCAAGACCACAACAGTGCCATGGTAGGTCAGCTTGTTGAGCAGGTTTTTGTATTCAGGATTATTCATGACCACACCTCCCATCCCCCTGAAAACCCGGCGCACGGAAATGGTGGTGGCCATGCAACCCAGGGTGATGCCCACCAGGGCAATGACAGCCCCCTGCACGGGGCCGTAGAAGGCGCCACATAAAATACACAGCGGCATAAGAATGGGAATAAAAAAGAAGGCACAAACAACAAAGGTGACGATCATATACACAAAACTGAGGGGGCCAAGCCTGCCCAGCAGGTTTTCCACGGTACTGATGACCATTTCATCCGTGTATTCCGGAAAAAAGTACTTGCGCACCAGGAACACGAGGATACTGAAGATAATCAGGAGCAGAACGGGATTGACTTTCCTCACCGCGACCACCGAGTTGTGATTATTGTTATGGCCAAAAGCATAACACAGGGGCAGACGAATCCTGTTTTCAACGAAATTTATCCCCTGCCGCCGCAAAACTTATGCAAGTGCAGTATTATTCGTGGCAAAACAATTAACTGTATTGTCAGACCAGGGGGCCCTCATGAAGAAACCTATCGTTGCACTGCTGCTTTCCGGCAGTTTGCTGATCACTGGCGTTCCGACCGCCCTGCACGCCCATCACAGCTTCTTTGGCCGTTTTGACAACAGCACCCACATGGAACTGGAAGGCGTGGTGACCCGCCTGCACTGGGAAAATCCGCATATCCATATTTTCCTGGAAACAGCAGATGGCACAGAATGGGACCTGGAAAGCGGCTCACCCACGTTGATGCAGCGTGCCGGCATTCCCCGGGATGCCCTGGAAGAAGGCATGACAGTCAGGGTCGCTGCCTGGCCTCCCCTGACTGACAAGGTTGAAGCCTTTGCCACCAATGTCCTGTTGCCCGATGGTACCGAGCTGTTGATGCAGACAGGCCAGGAAGCCTACTTCAAGGACGAGGTCACTGGTGACTTTTCCTATCGCTTTCGTACCGAGGGTGACCGCAGCCAGCCGGAGCGCGGCATCTTTCGCATGTGGACCTTTACCGGTGCCGACGGTTTCCTGTTTCCTGAATCCATCAATCGCGACTATGACCTGACCCAGTACCCGCTGACTGATGGTGCACTGGACGTGCTGGCGAATTTCGACATGGCCCGGGACAACCCCACCAACAACTGCCAGCCCAAGGGCATGCCGCTGATCATGGAGCAGCCACTGCCCATGGAAATCGTGCGCGAGGGTGACAACGTGGTGCTGCGGATCGAGGAATATGACCTGACCCGCACCATTCATATCGGGCAGACGGGCGCACCAGCCGATACACCCTTCACCCTCCTGGGCTACTCCTGGGGCTGGTGGGAAGGTGGCGAACCCTGGGCGCCCAAAAGCACCCTGGTGGCGCGCACCACTCACATTGGTTTTCCATGGCTGAACCAGCGCGGCATTCCCCTGAGCCGAGCGGCAGGAATCGAAGAGCGTTTTCAAATGATCGAGGACGGCGCCTTCATGGATTACCAGATGGTCATTACTGATGCCATCAACCTCACTGAACCGGTACACCTGTCCAAGAAATGGATTCATGTACTCGGCGTGGAAATCCTGCCCTTTGAATGTGACGAAATCAGTACTGATTAAAGGAATCATGTGATGGAGACTTTATTCCAGGTCAGCAGCATCTCCAGTGTTATTCAGCTGGCTGTTGCACCGGTATTCCTGCTCGCCGGCATCAGTGGCACCCTGATGGTGATGTCCAATCGTCTTGGCCGCATTGTCGATCGTGGGCGTTTCCTGAAGGACAAGAAGCCCGATGCTGATGAAGAAGCAATGAATGAAATTCGTGATGAGCTGAACAGGCTCGATATCCGGGCAGCCTATACCAACTGGGCTATCACCCTGGCCACCTCCTGCGCCCTGCTCATTTGCCTGGTCATTGTTTCCCTGTTCCTGGGCGCCCTGCTCGACGTCAATGTCGCCGGCTTTGTGGCCTTCCTCTTCGTAGTCGGCATGATGTTCCTGAGTATCGCCCTGGTACTTTTCCTGCGGGAGATTCGCCTGAGTACGTCGGCGTTCCAGTTTCACGAAGACTGACAGGCAGTTCCACCAAGCCCGAAAAAAAAGGCCGGGTTTCCTGTTCAGGAAACCCGGCCTCACTTACAGGAGCTGGCGCTCCGTGTTACTGGTTAAAGCGGTACTTGAACGACACACCCCAGTTGAGCGGCCTGCCGCGAGTGACCCCCAGCGCTGAACGCAAGGGGGCTTTCAGGTTGACCGGTGCGGGCGGACCACCTTCCCAGTAACCACCACCAAAGCGGCTGGCAAAGTTGCCGTATTCCTTGTCGGACAGATTATTGCCGAACAGGGACACTTCCCAGGTGTTGGCCGGATTGGTATAGGTCACCCTGGCATTGAGCAGCCCATAACCAGGCAGTTCATACCGTGAATCCAGGAACCACTCTGCTACCGGAACACCAAAAGGTCCTGTACCGCAACCCGATGAGCCGGCACCGTTTGGTGCTTCCACACCGCCCGGATGGGTCTGCTGGGCGCCGGTATAGGCATAGTTCAGTGAGAAATCAACGCGGCCGCTGTTGGCCAGGTCGAAATTCCACATGCCACCGAACTGGTAGCTTTCCTCTGCCGGTGACGGGAACAGGTAGATACCGTTGTTCACGCACACATCATTGACCTTGGTATCAACCCAGCCGGCGCTGGCAGTCAACGAGAAGTTGTCACTGACCAGTAACTGCGCATCGATCTCAAGACCATCGATATCAATATCACCCTGGTTGGTTAACTGGATGGTGAAACCAACGGGTGAATTGGGGTCTGCAGAGGCCGCCGGGTTCTGGCGGTCGCTGTATTCCATATCGAAATAGGTCATGTTCAACCGCAACCGGCTATCAAACATCTCGGAGCGGAAACCCACTTCCCGGTTAACCACTTTCTCCGGTGGAATAGGCTGGATGAAATCACCACTCTGATCCGGTCCGGGAATATTGTCGAGGATCTGGTAGGCATAGGAGCCAGCACGATAGGCCTTGGACAATGTACCATAAACCATCAGGTCTTCCGTCAGGTGGTAGTCAGCCGTCAGGCGCCAGTCAACTTCAGACCAGTCATCATTTGCTGAGACAGTCGTGGAATCCGTGCCCGGTGCCGGGACGAAATTATCCGAAGCATACTCGGTTTGCTCGTAGTCTTTTTCATCATAGGCAAAGCGAACACCGGCAGTCACATTGAACATGTCATTGACATGCCATGTACCGTTGACAAACAGGCCCCAGGAATCCGCTTTCTGAACCGTGGCGTTGTCACCGGTAATCCGGCCGCCGGTCCAGGCATTGCCATTGGGGTTCTGGTTGGTAGGTGTGGTAAAGGGCAGGCCCGGGGCACCGAAGATACTGGTACCGGTGGCTTGCAACAGGTAATTCCTTGGACTTTCCGCGGTTTCATGGAAAAAGCTCAAGCCGGTAACCAGGTCCAGGGCGCCGTCATAGAGCGAGTTGTTGAGCTGGACTTCCTGGTAAAAGGTCCACGATTCTGCCTCACTCGGCCGACGCTCCATGCCCAGTAATTGCCAGTCCGTCACACCGAAGCTTTCAAAGTCCGAGTAACCGGTCACAGAAGTCAGTGACGCGGTGTCAGAAAGGCTCCAGTTCACCGTCATGTCATACTGGGTGTAAGTGCTTTCATTGACCTGCTTGCAAAGATCGTCCCAGTCGGGGTCAGCATCATCAATGAAGCAGAAAGACGGCATGGTGTAATCATCCAGCACGAGCCGGGCATCATTGTTACGCAGCCTTTCCTGACCGGAGGCTTCCAGGAAGTCCGACATCCAGTCCGCATAACCGCCTTCGAAACTGATGAATTCACTGGTGCCATTGATGGGATCCACGGGCGCCATGTCAAAAGTTTCCATGTCCTGCGGGTTACCGTCAGATTCTGAATCCAGGTGCATGACGCCAAAATTGACATCCACATTTGCCGAGGCCTGCCAGGCAGCCCGCAGGCGCAGGATCAGGTTTTCCGAGCTGCCCAGTTCCTGTGGACCGCGGGTGACATATCCATCCTGGTCAAGCCAGGCGGCCTGTCCCCGAATGGCAAAGGTATCACTGAGCGGTGTATTGAACATGACGTTGACGTCGCGGCGGTCAAAGTTACCGGCGCGCAACTGAACGTAACCATCACGCTCCTGTGTGGGCTGCTGGGTAAAGACACGTATGGCACCACCGAGGCTGTTTCGACCAAACAGTGTGCCTTGCGGTCCGCGCAGGATTTCCACCCGCTCCAGGTCCAGCACCTGCATGTAGGGCCCTGTCTGGCGCGGTACGAAGACGCCATCAAGATAAAAACCGACGCCACGTTCCCCGGTGGCACCGCCACCGCCGGAGATGCCCCGAATTTGATAAGTGGGAGAAACATTACCCGTACCCCTGCTGCCCTTGACATCGAGGTTCGGTGAATTGGTGGCCAGGTCCTCGATTGTCTCGACTCCCCTGGCCAGCATCATTTCGTTGGAAAAGGACAACACCGAGATGGGCGTATCCTGCAGGGAGGTGGCCCTGCGTTCCGAGGTGACGACTATTTCTTCAAGTGCCTGGGCATTCAACTCTGGCGCAATTACTGCTGCCAGGCAGGAACAACCAAGCAATAATGCGCCTTTCCTTATTTTGAATCCGGATTGTGATTCCATTGTATTCCCCTGTTGCAATTCATTATTTTTTATACCTGACATGGGGAAATTGACGGAACAGATGACAGCCTGATACAGCCTTCTCCCCCAAGCAGGCATACATGACACTTATACCATTGAAAAAGCCAAAATCCTAATTAGCACATCAATTCCATAACAGGAAATTATTCAGCAGTGTGTCAAATGCACCTTTTAGTGCCTGACTGCTATATATCAATCCTGGAACAGGATGATTTAAAGGTGGGATTTCTGAATATCGAAAACTGTGAGAGCCCGGTTATTCGCCATCAATAGCGGTATTGGCTTCCATGTAGGCCACGAAATCCGGATTTAGTGTCTCACGCAACCGTGCCCAGTACATTCGATGCAGGCGACCTGAAGACTGACTCTGCCATGCTACTAGAGGGATTTCCTCCTGAGGCAATTCGAGAAAACTCCATTCCATACTCTTGAACAGACCGCGAAAATATTGGCTTACCCGCATGGTTTCGGCACCTGTTAATGGCTGGTCTCCGGAATCCAGGGCAAACATCAATTCGGACAGGTCTGGCGTAGTGACTATCACCGAGGTGTATTCATTAACCAACTGCTGGGCATTGAACCGATTCTGGCTCGCAATCAATTCATTGTTCTGCTGCACTTCCAGGGCCAGGAAGATGATCCCGAGAATGACCCCGAGGTTGGCGCCCAACGTCAGCCATTGATTGAGTTTATCCATGCTTACAAAGCGCCTTCGATTTTACTGATTAATTCGCGGTTCAATTCGGCAAGTACTGACTGCCTGCTTAACACCACGGATTGCAGGCTTAATTGCCAATTGGACTCCAGGAGAATTTTATCTTTATTTGCATTTAAAATTTGGAGAATGCGCCGTTTTTCTTCAACCGAAAACGGCACATCATTACTGGTATCATCATCGTTTTGGGTAAACTCCCCGACAATTCTTCCGGTGGTGGCCATTAGAATACTCTGAGGGGATCCCACTACATCAATCGTCTCGCCGCGGCTTGCCACGGTTTCTTCCGTACCCTGCTGAATCTGGATTCCCACAAAGACCAGGGAAATGACAATGGCAATGCCGCTTATGATTTCGGCGATAAGGGCATATTCCTGCAGCTTTTCTTTCATGAATCAAATCCGTGTATCAGCCAGGAACAGTGAGGCCCTGTTTATTACTGCACTCTGACAGGAATAAAAATATCAATTTCACATTCAGGAGAAGACGCACTGAAACGCTCATCGTACATCTCGTAACCCGGTGCACTCAAAGTCTCGTAGGGTGAATCAGCGATCCAGCTGAACAGGGTCTGGAAGGCCCTGGGCAGGTCGGTCATGATGCCTTTGTGGGTAAGCATGGCAAAAGTCCCGCCAGGGACGTGCATCTTTTCCATACCTTCAGGCGTCGTTGTTTTATCGGTCACCTGCGCGCAGGCCATGTAACAGGTCTCACCCATTTCCGCCTGCTCCGGTGTGGAGTAAAACACGCCAAAGCCCAGGCGCTTGCCGACTTTCGGGTCAATTTCTTTTGCGCGTTTTATATAACTGCCCCATAACGCCGAAATGCCTTCAAAGTTTTCCATCGGCCCCGAATATTCCAGGCCGATGACTTTAAAGGGCTCGCGTTCAACTATGACTGGTTCAAGGACTGTCATTATTCTTATCCCTTCTGATACCAATGACTGTTGTCCACCGGCACATGACCGGCAATCCCCGGGACTTGAACAGCGTCATCAGGAAGACCGATTTTGCCCTGACAAAGGCAATGGAGCAACTTGTTCACCAGTTCTTTATTCTGCCAGTCGGCGTGCGTACGCTGTCACCTGCTCCCAATCCGTGTATTCATGGTCCCGCGAGGTATCGGTACTGCCCCCTTCTTTTCGGGCAATCCCTTTCATGACCCACTTGATGAAAAAATTGTATTGGGTGTATTTCAGTGCGCCTGCGATCATTTCCATATCGTCAAAATCCACCTCCAGCCGGGCAGACACATTGGCTTGCACCTCTGCCAGGGATTTTTCACGCCGTGCCTGGTCTTTCGTGGCAGCGGCCATGAGGACAATGAACAATGAGCGCTGTTTTTCAGCAATCACATTGGCATGCCGGTTAATGTAATCCACCAGGGTCTTTTCAATCTTGCCGACATGGATCGAGGCACCAAAGACCAGCAGGTCAAAATCCTGCAGGGCCTTCACCAAGATGTCGGCACTGGGTGTTGAAGAACAACGCGTTAATGTCATCGCCGAATTCCTGGAATCGTCCAGCCCGCTTGGCGCCGGGTATCGTATCGAGGCCGGCATCGTGGTCTGGGAAGAAGACAATGTACTGACCGTTCCTACCAGCGCCCTTTTCCAGCACACCAATGCCTGGCAGGTCTTCATGATCAACGACGATACCGTGGAACTGCGCACCCTGACCCTGGGCCAGCGCGGCCAGGAATATGCCCAGGTGCTCGAGGGGCTGTCAGAAGGTGACCGCATCGTGTTGTATCCGTCGGACCTGATTGAGGAAGGCGTGACGGTGAGTTACTAGGGACAAGGGACAAATAATGGTAAATACGGAAACCAGGTAGTCAATTCTGGTATCGGACATCAACAGAAAAGAGAAGGTGTCTGTAATACAAAATACCGCTGACAGTACCCATTCCGGAGTAATTTTCCCATACAATCTGGTACGCTTGATGACAGGGAAACTAACCGGGGGAGATTCATGCAACGCGCTATTGTTTCAGGTCTGCTGACACTTTTTTTCAATATGACTGTCTGGGCACAGGAACAGCCCAATTTCCTCATTATCGTCACCGATGACATGGGTTATACCGACCTGGGTGCCTTCGGTAGCATGGACATTCCCACCCCCAACCTGGATCGCCTTGCCCGTAGCGGTATTCGCCTGACCAATTTTCATGCTGCCCCAAGCTGTGCGCCGACCCGCGCCATGCTGATGAGCGGCACCGGCAATCACGAGGCCGGGTTGGGCACGCAATTGTTCAATGCCCTGTTTGAAGGTGAATATGGCTATGAACGCTTTTTGCAAACACGTGTAGCTACCATGCCCGAGGTACTGCAGGCAGGTGGCTATCACACCATGATGTCCGGCAAATGGCATATCGGTGAAGGCGACCCCAGTGGCAGCACACTGCCTTCCAACCATGGTTTTGATCGCGATTACACGCTGCTGCGCGGTGCTGATTCACACTATGACAGTATTCCGGGTGCTACCTACAGTGATGATGGCAATGTCATGGAACTCGGCGATAATCCTGAATATTCCACCATCCGTTACACCGACAAACTCCTGGGATTCCTGGCAGATCACCAGGCCAGCAACGAGCCTTTCTTTGCTGTTTATGCACCTACCGCACCTCACTGGCCCCTGCAGTATCCACCAGGTTGGGAAGACCGTTTCACCGGTGCCTATGATGACGGCTTCGATGCCCTGTGCGAACAACGCATGACCGGTGCCCGGCGTGAGAATGTGCTTCCCGCCAATGCCTCGATCCAGACCTGCAACAAGGAAACCGGGCCGTGGAGCGAGCTATCCCCGGAAAACCGGGAGCGCTATACCAGGCTCATGGAAATCTATGCCGCCATGTCGGCCCATCTTGATGAAAGCATTGGTCAGATACTGGCTTACATGGATGCCAATGGCATGCTGGAAAACACCTGGGTCATCTACATGAATGACAACGGCCCGCAGGGTGGTGACATCACTGCCCGCATGGTGCGTGGCGTGTCAGAGGATTATTTAGACAACAGTTACGCCAACCTGGGGTCTGCAACTTCCTGGGCCAGTGTTGGCCAGGGCTGGGCTGATGCGACCAACTCCCCTTTTCGCAATACCAAGGCCACCCAGTTCGAGGGGGGTATTCGCGTCGCTGCCTTTGCCTGGCACAAGGACATTGCCACACCAGGGCGGATAGACAACCAGTTTCTGACCGTCATGGACATCATGCCGACCGTGCTGGACCTGGCCGGCCTGGATACCCCGACGGGTGCTTTCGATGGCCGGGAAATACTGTCCATACGCGGAAAATCCATGGTCCCCATGCTGACCGGGGAGAGGGTCCATAGTGCCGATGAAGCCATTGCCCTGGACAGTGCCGGCAATCACATGATGGTGAAAGGTGACTGGAAAATTGTGAAACCGCCCCGCCGCGACTGGCTGCTGTTCAATATCAGCGACGATCCCCGCGAAAGCCGTGACCTGGCCACCAGCATGCCCGAGCAACTGGCCACGCTGGTCGCCGAGTTCAACCGCTTTGCCATTGAGCGCAACTACATAGAAGTCAACGCAGAGATCAACCAACCATGAAATCAGTACCCGTTATTTCGGCCGCTGAAGCCGCCGGAAAAATTGCCAATGGCAGTGTGCTAATCGCCGGCGGTTTCGGCATGACCGGCAACCCCGTGCACCTGTTGCACGCGCTGGCGGAAACCTCGGTCAACAACCTCACCTATGTCGGCAACAATGTGGGTGAACCGGGCCTGGGTGGTGGACGCCTGCTGCGTAACGGGCAGATCAGCAAAGCCATCGGCTCCTTTTTTACCAGCAACCCGGAAGCCGTGGCCGCGGCTCAGGATGGCAGCATGGCGGTGGAGCTGATCCCGCAAGGCACGCTCGGTGAAGCCATTCGTGCCGGTGGCGCCGGACTTGGCGGTTTTTATACCCCCACCTCGGCTGGCACACCGCTGGCGGAAGGCCGTGAAACCAAAGTGATAGACGGGCAGGAAATGGTGTTTGTCAAACCCATTCGCGGCGACGTCAGCCTGATCCGGGCGTGGAGAGCCGATACCGCCGGCAACCTGCAGTACCGCATGACGGAAAACAATTTCAACCAGGCGGCGGCCACCGCGTCACGGCTTGTGATTGCCGAAGTGGAAGAAATCGTCCCGGTAGGCGAGCTCGACCCCAATACCATTCACACGCCCGGCTGCTTCGTGGATTTCCTGGTACAGGCCCATACCAGTGAAGAAGACCTGGGCTCGTCGGCCTCGGTATCTTCCAGTGCCAAGAAGGTGGATGCGGCGCGTATGGCCATGGCCCAGGCGGTGCTCGACGAACTGCAACCCGGTGAAGTGGTCAACCTGGGTATCGGTATACCCACCCTGGTTGCCGACCTGATCACACCGGAGTCCGGCATTATCATGCACACGGAAAACGGCATGCTCGGTGTGGGCCCGGCACCGGAATCCGGTGGCGCGCTCGACTACCCGGTGAATGCCGGCAAGATTCCGGTGACCGCCCTGCCCGGCTCTTCCTATTTCGACAGCGCCACCTCGTTCGGCATGATTCGCGGCGGCCATGTGGACGTTGCCGTCATGGGCGGCCTGGAAGTGGACTCAGCAGGCAACCTGGCCAACTGGGCTGTTCCGGGCAAACCTTTGCTGGGTGTCGGTGGCGCCATGGACCTTGCCACCGGGGCGAAACGCCTGATCGTCACCATGACGCACTGCGACCGTGACGGTAATTCGAAAGTCAAAAAACAATGTACCCTGCCCCTGACGGCAAAAGGTGTTGTGGATGTCCTGGTCACTGATCGGGCGGTTTTTCATTTTACTGACCAGGGAATGGTCCTGACCAGAATCATGGACGGCTTCACCGAGGATGACATTGCCGCTTCCACCGAGGCCGACTTCAGCACGAAACTCGCATGAGCATGACAAGCTACACAGGCGCCTGCCATTGCAAGGCTATTTGCTTTTCGTTTTCCTGCGACACCATCACGGAGGGCTTGCGCTGCAACTGCTCGATTTGCAAACGCCTGGGCTGCGTGCATTCCATGAAGATCCCCTATGACAGCCTGCAACTGACAAGTGGGGAAGAAAATCTCCATACGTATTCCTGGGGTGATGGCGAAATACCCTTTACATTCTGCAGGCACTGCGGAATATATGTTTTTTATAAAACACCTGCACAGTGCCGGGT
>Ga0181583_10001710_pt1 | contig 16286 bp, 17 predicted proteins | sample 071ome_31_FD_132461 | JGI IMG/M metagenome (GOLD analysis project Ga0181583, IMG submission 132461) | Coastal salt marsh microbial communities from the Groves Creek Marsh, Skidaway Island, Georgia - 071405CT metaG (megahit assembly) | ecosystem: Environmental > Aquatic > Marine > Intertidal... | reverse complement strand
TATGCCAGGTTAATTCTGAAAGGTCTCTGGCCGGGTAGGCGGGAGCCTGATTTTATTATTCTGGAAGCTGTTAATTAGTGTGACGCTTGCCCAGGGTGATGTGCCTTGGACCGGATGTTGCGACCTGGCCGCTCACGCCAAGCGGGATCTGCTGGATCTTTCCGCCGGATGCCAGGAATTGGGTTACCTGGTCTTCAATGGAGTCGCGAGAGATATCGTCTGCCTGGTCTTTTGCTTGTTTGGATTTAACGCTTTTTGCACTAGCCATATTGATCCTTTCTTCTGGTTATCAAAATGTTGTTGAATTTCGAGACAGGTCAACAGGATTGGAAATGCTCTTGTCGGTCCCGAAACCCCGTGCCTTTTTCCCCTGAGAAATAGCAGCACGGCCGGCCATTATAGCGGTTTCCGGCTTTTTATTCATGTTGACGTGTAAAATTGCCGGCTCCTCGTACAGAGACACACCCTGCGGGCCGCTCAATCAGCGTGTTAGCGGGAGGCCGTTACCAGGCGCAGGGCCAGGCCGGTAAAGACCAGGCCAGCAAGGCGGTTGAGAATAACCTGGGCACGCGTGGAGCCCTTGAGCCAGTCAGCAATGAAACCGGCCATGGCGGCAATGGTGATGAATATCACCAGGGCGACAACAATGAACACCGCGCCCAGCAGGAAAAGCTGGCCGGTCATGTTGCCGGCAGCCGGGTTGGCAAACTGGGGCAAAAAGGCCAGGAAGAAAATAGCGACCTTGGGATTGGTGATATTCATGATGATGCCACGCCGGAACAGGGCAGGTGCCGGGGGCAGCAAGGCGCCAGCGTTGCCATCAATATGGGGAGGTTTGGCGCGAAAGGCCTGCCAGGCCAGGGTCAGCAGGTAAGCTGCTCCCACCAGCTTGAGGGCGGTAAAGGCCGTGGCACTGACGGCAAAAATGACGGCCACCCCGAGGGCGACCGCCGTGGTATGGGCGATGAGGCCGGTACACAGGCCCAGGGTAATGATGATCCCGGCACGGCGGCCGTAGAGCGCAGACTGGGTCAAGACAAAGATATTGTCCGGACCCGGCGCCAGCGACAGCAGCGCCGAGGCAATCGTGAAAGCTATCAGTGACTCAATACCCATGGGTTGCCCAGGGCATCCTAGTGACCTATTTCACCTTCGCTGAACAGGTAGTCCTTGAGCTCTTCATCGAACTTGGGGTCCTGGCGGCGAATCCATTCCAGGGTCATGGCAGCATGTTCTTTTTCCTCGTCCCGGTTGTGGGCGAGTATCTTTTTCAGCGCGGCATCAACCCGCTGGTTGTACCAGTCCACCGCTTCCAGTTCTTCCATCAGGCTGACGATGGCCCGATGCATGTCCTTGGTTTCGTCTGATAAGTCGTTAGGGTCTTCGTGGAAACCTTCGTTTGCCATGGTGTTTACTCCTTCAGTAATAAAACGAGCTCAAATAGAAATACGTGTCGGGCGTTTTACAAACGCCATGCCGGAGGCTGCCCCTCCGGGGAGCTTCCGGCCTACACCGTTAATGATTGTCGTTAATAATTGTAGGCCGGAAATCGCGCAGCGATCTCCGGCGCCCATCGTTAACTGCGCTTAAAACCCGGCAACCAGATTGATCAATGCCGCCTTGCCATTTTTGTTGGCATCCAGACAACGGCGCAGCGCCGCTTCAAAGTCATCGGCATTGTCCACCTTCTCACCATGGCCGCCACAGGCTTCCATGATTTTCTCATAGTCCGGTGAATCGCCCAGGGAGACCAGGGGCATGATGTCTTCCTGTGAAGCCAGACCATCCGGGTACATGCCCAGGGTGGAGCGATGCACGGCATGCCAGCGGGTGTTGTTCATGACCACGGTGGTGGTGGGCAGCCCGTTGATCTTTGCTGCATGGTGGGCGGCCGTTGGACAACCGAACATGTAGGAACCGTCACCGACCACAAGAATGATGTTCTTGTCCGGTGCGCCTTTCTTGGCACCAATGGAGGCACCCAGGCCGAAACCCAGTCCGCCGGCCAGTGAACTGGAGAGGTAGCTGCCCGGCTGTTCCAGGTCGAGAAATTCCAGGGGAACCCCCAGTTCGTTGAACACCACGGTGTTGTCGTCTTTGACCTGGTTGATGCAATGGGCAACCCACAGGGGGTTGACCGGGGAGGAACCTTTGGCCGCTTCGATGGCCTTGTCACGGGCAGCCTTCCTTTCATCTGCCATGGCCTTGAATTGGGTTATGCGGTTGCCGGCCACTTCCGCGTCGCTGGCCGTTTTGAGTTCGTCTTCGAGTTTGCACAGGGCAATGGATGCCGAGCCGCCTATGGCCAGGTCCATGCGGAAACCGCGCACCGGGTAGTTGCGGAAGAAGGGATCCGCACCGATATGCACCAGCTTGGCATCGGCGCGCGGTGTCACCGCACTGGGCCACCAGGGCACTTCACAATCCAGGACCACGATGACATCAGCTTTGGCGATGGCCTCGGCCGGGTGTGTGCCCAGGAACATCGGATGCTGCAGCGGAATATTGAGTTCGCGGGCACCAGGCTCGCCGGGCACCGATACGCCAATGCCATAGTCTTCGGCAATGCGGGTAAGCTTGGCGACATTGCCGTGATCACGTCCGGTACAGGAGGTAATGATGAGCGGGAATTCCGCCTCGGCAAGCCACTGGGCGGTTTGCCTTATGGCCTTGGTCGACGGGGCAGCGGCAGAGGCGCCGGTGTCCCGCTGTGTTGGTGGCACCGCATCCACCTCGGTCAAATCCCCGAGCACTTCACGAGGCATGCACAGATAGACCGGGCCGCGCGGTTCGCTCATGGCGATATCCAGGGCACGGCCGACGATGTCTTCCGGCGGTTGCCCGGGGCGCAGCTCGTAATCCCATTTCACGTATTCGCGCACGGTACCGCCCTGGTCAAAGCTGTCCTGGCCCCAGTGGATACTGGCATTACGGGAACCGATATGGCCTTTTTCCGTGCTGGGCGTACGACCTGCCATGAGCAGGATCGGTGCACAGTCACGTGAGGCATTCATAAGGCCGCACAGGGCATTGGCGGTACCCACGGTCACATGCACCATGACGGCTGCGGGCTTGCCGGTGGCCAGGAAATAGCCGTGGGCCATGGAAATGGCCACGTTCTCATGGGGCACCGTAATGAATTCCGGCGTTTTGATGCCGGCTTTTTGTGCGGCAACCAGGCCTTCAATAATCGGCGCAAAGTCGGTGCCCGCATTGGCAAAAACATATTCTATGCCCCGGTCGAGCAGGGCCTGTAAAAAATTCAGTGCAACAGAGTGCAACTTGGGGTTATTGCTCATCAGAAATTCCTGGCAGAGGTTAAAGCGTGTTACACGGTCTCAAGGACCGCTTGTTAATCAGGCGTTTTTATAAAGTGACTGATGACCGGTTTGGTGTCCGGTTCCAGCAGTTCACGGATTTTCGCCTGGACCATGGCGTCCTGCTTGCTGATTCTCTCATGCTGGCGCAAATGATCAACCCAGGAGTACACCTGGTAGTGCTCCTGGAAAGAGTTGGGTGCGCTGATATTTTCCATGATATTCCAGTCCCAGGCACCGTCCCGGCGCCTGGCCTTGCCCAGTTGCTCGATGGTTGCCAGGAATTCCTGGCGGGCATCCTCCCTGACCTGGTAGGTAATACAGATCATGACCGGGCCCTGGTCTGGCTGGAGAGCCAGTTTCGGCTCGGGCAATTGCCAGTGCCGGGAAGGCGTATGGTCCATGTTTTCGTTGCCACTGACCGGCCAGCGGCGGGTAATAAAAGCAGCAACAATCAGGCAGGATGAGGCGGTATAAATCGCGGTAGGGATGTCGGTGAACTGGGCCAGTCCGCCCCAGACAGCCGGGCCGATGGCCAGCGAGCCCATGAAGAATGTCAGGAACACGCCCATGCCGCGGGATCTGACCCAGTTGGGCAGGGCGGTCTGGGCTGCAGTCTGGGCGGCGGTCATCACGGTAATCCAGGCCGAGCCACACAGGGCCAGGGTGAACAGGGCAACAACATAGATCTGTGTCAGGGCCGTGATAATCATGCCCGTGGCAAAGACCAGGGAGGCACCGGTAATCAGCTGGTCGTTATTGAAACGGGCACGCAGGCGCGGAATGAACAGCGCATTGATGATGGCGCCGATGCTGATGAAGGCAAACAGCATGGCATAGCGGAATTCATCGGCACCCAGCAGGTCTCGGGCAATCACGGGAAACAGTGCCCACATGACACTGGCGAAAAAGTAAAAGCCGATACTGCGGTAGATGGTCGACAACAGGGCCGGCGAATGCCGGGCATAGCGCAGACCGGTTTTCACCGCCGGGACCAGGGGCTCAGGCGGTAAAGTGGATTCGGGGGGCTCGCGCTTCCAGCGCAACAGGACGATGATAATCAGGGTAAAGGTCACCGCATTGGTGACAAACACTGCGCCAGGTCCCGCTGCCAGGATGATCAGCCCGGCGACAAAGGCGCCTAGCACCCGCGAGATATTCATGCCCATGGTGTTCAGGGCAATGGCACCGCCAAGGTCAGAGCGTTTGACCACCTCCGGAATAATGGATTGCCAGGCCGGCATCACCATGGCCGTGCCCATGCCCAGCATCAGGGTGAGCAGCAGCAGTGACCAGACCTGGATGATGCCGGTCAAGGTCAGCACGCCCAGGGTGGCCGCCATAATGGCCATGCCGATGTTGGCCGACATCAGGTACAGACGGCGGTCCAGGATGTCGGCCAGCGCACCGGAAGGCAGCAGGAGAAAGAAAGCCGGCAGGGAGGTGGCGGTCTGCATCAGGGCCACCACGAATTCGGAATCCGTCAGGCTGGTCACCAGCCAGCCGGCACCCACGTCGTGCATCCAGGTGCCGATATTGGAAACGAGGGTGGCAAGCCACAGGAAGAGAAACACCCGGTTGTTTTTCAATGGCGCCCAGGGAGACAGTGAAGGTGTCATTGCCGGTTGTGACATATCCTGTTTTCCTGGTTAAGCGATTGAGAGGATGGTGATTCACCTTTGTAAACAGGTGATAGCACCAGTGGTTTTGCCTGCTGATACATCGATATCAGAGCCGGCCCATTATAGCCTGAAGCGGTTGCCAGCTCGTCAGTCACCCAGTTCGTAAACGCCGGTGAGCCTGTCGTCTTTATCCAGGTTGCGCAGGGTAGGACTGAACAGGAAGAATGCCAGGACCACGAAAATCAACATGATGCAGGCAACGAACATGGTATCGGCAATACCATAAATTTCCGCAAAGTAGGCAACGGGCAATACGCCCAGTGGCGTCAGTCCGATGGTCAGCATCATCAGGGAGGACATGCGGCCACGCACCTCGTTGTCCGCCAACAGCTGGATCAGTGTCTGGTTCAGGGTCTGGCTCATGTTGGCAAAGATATTGGCCACCAGCAGTATCGGCAGGGCCAGCAGGTAGTAGGGGCTGATACTGAAACCGGCCAGGAACACGGCAAAGATCATGGCGGCAAACATCATCACGCGTGTGCGCTTCATGGTGTCGCCCAGTCGGGCCACCAGCAAGGAGCCAACAATGCCGCCGACACCCACGCTGCCCATCATGATACCCAGGGCAGTTTCACTCACGCCCCAGACCGATTCGGTAAAGACCACCAGGAAGCTGATGATCGGCAGCGCCAGCAGCATGGGAAACAGGCCAAAACACAGGCACAGCAAGATGGCCCGGTTGCGGGCGACATAAACGAAGGAGTAGGTCACGTCTTCAAAGAAGCCCTTGGTTTCCTTGTTCTCGGGATAGGATTTGGGGAGCATCAGCATGGCCATAATGGAAAAACCGTACAGCAGGATAGACACCAGGTAAGCGCCTTCCATGGTGATCAGCGGAATCAGCAGCCCCATACCCGCCGGGCCGACAATGCGGGCAATATTCAGGGAAGTCGCCTGCAGGGCCATGGCATTGCCCAGCTTCTCGCGCCCGACCAGGGAGTAGATCATGGCGGTACGGGTGGGCATCAGGAAGGGAAAGTTAATGCCAAGAATGAAGGCGGTGGCCAGCAAGTGCCAGAACTCCAGCACGCCCATGACCAGTAACACCAGGACCACCAGTTCATTGAGCAGCACGATGGTCTGGCTGATGATGGTCAGCCCGCGCCGTTCCACCCGGTCGATAATCGCGCCGGAAAACAGCAGCCCGATGGACATGGGCGTGGCAATGACCAGGTTGACCATGGCCAGGGCAAAGGGGCTTTGGGTCAGCTCATAGGCGAGCAGCGAGCGCACCACCAGCTGGCCCTGCATGGCCAGGAAGAAGGTGCCGAGACTGGAGACCAGCCAGCGAAACGGCACGGATTCCAGCGCGGCAAAGGAACGCGGCATGGATCTGGCGGGCGCTGCTGGAGCGTTTTCGGCGGCTTTTTCGGTTTCTTGTTCGGACATTCGGATCAAACAGGTAGTGCTTCCGGGAGGCACGCGATTCTACGCGAGGCTCCCGGAGCGCACAAGGAAACTGCTCGAATGACTGTGTTTCAGGGGGTCAGATCAACCAGGACAAAAACTATGAGACTGGTGTCGTTCTCCAGCTGGAAAGTCGCGTTGTAGGTTTCGCCATCAAGACTGTCCACCTGCCTGGAGCCGACAACCAGTTGCGGTACAGTGAGCAGGCCCGTTGCCAGGTCGAGGCTGGCATGTTGTGCATTCGGTGTTTTGTCGGTCTTTGTAACAGTCAGTAATTCCAGGGTAACCGGCAATGCTTCCACGACTCGCAAATAGGCATCATAAACTTGTGTGTTGCCTGATTTGGTGGTGACATCAATGGCAGGAATGTAGAGCGTCTGGCTGAGCGGTTCAAACACTGACAGGCCTTCCCCGGGTCCGGCACTGGTACCACCGGTTGCAGTGGAGTCGAGCTGGACCAGCCGGTTGGTAAAGGCCCCCAGGTGATTTTGCGAGCCTTTCAGCAGGTTGCGGTAAACACGCAAAATGGCACTGTTGCTGGTACCGCCAATGGCCGTCTCCAGGTCCGCAATATCGGTTTCTTCGACCAGGATGCCGGTTTCAAGCGCGGCAATTTCAGAGGCCATCCCCTGTGCCAGCAGCTCATCATAAAGTGCCTGCAAACCGGTATCGGAGAACTGCCCCTCCGGCTGGACAGCCGCCGGATCAGTAATGCCGTACAGGTTTAACAAGGTCAGGACCGCATCCATATGACGTTGTTCTGAATTGGCAATGTTGGAAAAAATGTCATTGTTCCATGCCTGGTAAAACGCCAGGTACAGGTCGCGCGCCAGTTTTTCCTCTTCGCGCATGTATTGCAGGTCTGAGGCTTCATCAATCCCTTGAGTCTGCGCCTGAACATTGAGTGCGGTCCAGGTGAGGACAATCAGGACCAACAGGAATTTCAATCCTTTGTACATCTAATTTCTCCGATAAAATAAAAGGGGAAGCTCATTCTAGGCTGACAGGGTTTTAGCCATTTGACAGATATCAAAACGAGTTGAAAAGGGTGCAATAGTGCTGTGGGCAGGCGATTACCAATAGCTAGAGCGAAAACCCGATTTCCAGTATGATGGCGGGCCCTGGAAAGTTGTAAAAGTTTTATTGCGCCCGTAGCGTAGGTCGGAAGAGGCCTGAAAGGCCGTCATCCGACATGGAGGCTTTGCCTCCCATAGAGCGCTGCCTCCCGAAGGGGTGAGGAATTTGACTTGTTCAAATTCCGAATCAATCCTATCGGGCAATCCGCCGAAAGGCGGATCGGGTTCCAGGTTAACCCGCAAAGAATGAAAAGTTATTGCGCCCGTAGCTCAGCTGGATAGAGCGTTGCCCTCCGGAGGCAAAGGTCATAGGTTCGAATCCTATCGGGCGCGCCACTCTCTTCCACTAACTCCTTGAAAGGCTTAGAAAACTTCATAGCCAGAGGTGTTAGTGGTGACAAAACAGTTGACTCTCCATTAACCAATCTTATTCATCCATTCACTCAGCACTTTTAGTGAATATCCTCGCCCATAGTTCTGCCCTACACTTCTAAATGACCAACCGCCAAGCTGGTCAATCAGCTCAGTTGGAGCTTGTTCTTGACGCAACCTATCTCTGAATGAGTGTCGCAAACCATGTATTACAACGCCGTCTCCGCAAACATTCTTTATCCACTTGTTCAAGGCTGCGCTGGCTGAGTTGCTATTACATCCTTCCAAACTCGCATATCGAGGGAAACAGAAGTTGATGTCTCTAGAAACTCTCTTAGCAGCCCACAGAGATGATCCAACAAGAGGTATTACTCGTTGACTGTCAGCAGTCTTCAGGCCTCTATGGGGATGTGGTTGAAGTTTTAGATGTGGATACTCATGATCCAATACAAGATCATCCACCATTAAGCCAAGTGCCTCCGACAATCTCATACCAGTATCGATTATCAGAGCAACAATCCAACGAAGATCATCATCAATAGAAAGGCATTCAGCTTTCAGCCTATGGATATTCTCAATACTAACTGGCTGTCTTTTGATTGCATCATTCTTATTCGGCAAGTAAACACCAGAAAATGGGTTGCTTATATCTAACCCTTTTTCACTGATAGCCAGATTCACTATTGCCTTGATGGTACTAAAAACACGCTTCACTGTTGATGAGGCCATTCTTTTATCAACCAGGTACTGTCTGAATGCTGCTGCATCAGCTGTTGAATACAAATCCAATGGCCTATTACCTAAACAATCCAATAGGTATCCAATGTTTCTATTAGTTAAGTTGTGAAACAAATGATCTTTACCATGACCTTTGAGTTCTAGGTAGAGGTCTAAAGCATCAGTGAGTGTTGGTAGGTTAGATTCATGACCAGTAAGGGAAACATTGATGTGCTGCATACCCGGAACATCTAGCTTCTTCATACGCAGTGATAGCCAGTATTCCTCTAACCTAGCCGTCATCAGCAATGATGCCTTCTCAGCAACACTTTGAGATTTGGTTCTAAGTGATAGAACAATACGAGGCTTGCTATAAAAACCTCTTAGATCACTGGGGACTTTACGGGAGTAGTAGAACACTCTCCCTTTCATGTATGTGTAGGTTGGGTACCTACTTTGGGTCAACTGTTTTGTCACCACTAACACCTCTGGCTATGAAGTTTTCTAAGCCTTTCAAGGAGTTAGTGGAAGAGAGTGGCGCGCCCGATAGGCCGTGAACAGCCCTCAGGAGTTAGTTGTGAAGCCACTGCTAGAGGGTTATGGTGGGATGCTCAGGCTCCACTGGAGCTGTTGGAGGCCAAAACAGGCAACAATAAGCCTCTGGAATCACAAAAGCGAGGGTACAGGCTAGGCAGTGGAGGGCTGGCTAGCACAACTGTGCAGACCCACCCAGATGACAGGGTACAGCTCGTACTGGAACAGATCAGGGAAGCTGAGTCTGTGCAGGCTATAGACCGGCTTAGGCTCTTAAGAGATAACCCTATAGCTGGGCACAGGCAGGTATTTATACTGTCATCGGTACCACTGGACATCACTGTAGATAAACTGTGGAGCTGGAAGAAGCTACAAAGGGCACTGGAACTATGGAGGGAAGCTGATGGTGTGCTACCACTGGATGCACCGATGCTGTTTAAGAGGTGCCCTAGTGTTGGTAGTGCTGCTAGTGCGAGAAGAGTAGCTAGTGAAATAAAACTGCTTACATCTCTAATATATTATCTTATTAGAGACATGAGCGATTCTTTAGTCAACTATCGCAAAGTAGGTCAAAAGAAGCAGTACACAGCCCTTATTGATGCCAGTCTGGACGATCAGTGCCTTATCTGCACGCTTACAGAACTAGCAGGGCAGGCTGTGGAACTAATTGAAGACTAGAACCAGTACAGACAATGAAGACGCAACTACAACAAAAGATAGAGACACTCCAGAAGCTACGGCAGAGCCTGTTGAGCGAAGAGCCTGTTATGTGGGATGAAGTTCATGCTGTGGAGCGTGATCTGAAGTTCCTGTTAGGGACAGAGGAGCTTACTAAAGAACCTGGGGAAGACAAGCCCTATGCAGCCGAGGATGCTGCTGTGGCTATGATGGAGAGTGCTGCCAGGAAAAATAGTAGATGATTAGCCTCAACAAAAACTCTTCACTGAGCCGGAATTGATAGAGTTAACGATGTGGGCTGAGCTAAGAGATTAGTAATAGCAATATTTGGGGCAGGTTGACGGTAGGTCATAATACTTAGAACTACTGAAAAATACAGACCGACAATTGCATAAATCTCTAGGTCATTTTCTACTATCGCAGGTTTCTTCTAAGCGGACGAATTATTTACTGCCTGACGATTTTCTAATGTCACTCTTTTCTCCAACAAACTGCGAAGGGTCATTGCTAGCATCAAGAAATTCTTTTGCAGTCAAGAACAGTCCAACAACCATTAAAAAGAATACAACTACTGCTAAATAAGCTATTACTGTGGTGCTCATTTCTTATCTCCCATCATAGACATTAGCTTGAAATAAATACCAAAACAAAGAATCGATGGGACCCATAGTGCTGTGAAAAGTCCTTCATTTTGCTGACCCATAAACCATAGATAAGCAGAGGTCACAAATGAGATTGCAACAGCAAGAAGAATAAAAATATCGGATTTTTTAAACATACATTTCTCCTCTAAAAGTCATGAAAACCAATTGCGGCTATTAGGCAGCCAGAAACAGCTAATCCGGCAATACTTCTGATACCAGAGTGGCCTAAAACTTCATAGCTAGATATATCGGCAATACCTAACAATACGCCTATAAACATTATTAATGATACGAATAAAAAAGCTAGTCCAATGAATTTCGTGTAATTTTTCATACTTGCAATATTATCGCCGTCGCTATCAAGCTTAATTGCTTTTTAGTATTTTACTGTACGAACAAATAATTGATTTGGATTTAATATTCATTTTGAAGTAATAGTAGGGCCAGGATTAAAGGTCACTACCTTTCACTAAATGAGCCACTACGATAACTATAAATCCCTCCTATCAGGCTACTACCAGCTCTTGATAGCCCCAGAACTCACACCTCAAGGAAGCTCCCAAGTTCTCCTAAGTTATGGATAGCATAGAAGTCACGCTGACTCTGCAGGCGTTCTATCGAGGTGACAGCACCATGTAGACCCGTTTCATCCCTTGACAGTGAACTAGTGCTTGGTAAATCATTGATTTCACTAAGCCTAAGGGCTAGTTAGTGCATAGGTGTGGCAGTGAACCGTATCGGGCGCGCCAACCATCTTGTGCTATCCTTCTATTTAATAAAGCGCCCGTAGCTCAGCTGGATAGAGTAACTGGCTTCGAACCAGTTGGTCGGGAGTTCGAATCTCTCCGGGCGTGCCAAATAAAAAAACCCACCTGATGGTGGGTTTTTTATTTCTGGATCAAATGGCTCTGACCCTTTTGATTCTTTTGATTCTTAGTGGTTTTATTGCGCTCATGTATTAACTTTAAAATGTCTGTTATCGGCCAGAAGCAGATATTAATTTTTGTTGATTACTTCACTCTCTATAAATTCTAAAAATTCAGGATAGCGACTTAGATTTTGCTTGGCTCGTGGCCAGACATCGACAAATGATTTATTAATATCAAACGCACGACGCCATCCGTCTACTGGTAATTCTTGCCTTGATAGTCTGCCCGCTTGATACTCTCCATACTCCCATTGCCAATTAAAGATTGCCTCCATTGTTCTTGACTCAACCCTAAGCCTATCAATTTCGGATAATGGCTCGCGATTGTAGATTTTCAATACAAGAGCAGCACATTCGGGAGATTGTTTTTCTAATCTTAAATTAGATACTCGATTTTCAAACATTCGGTATCTTGCCTCTGCCTCCATCAAAGAGTTATTTTGCTGAACTTCCACTGCAAGAAAAATAATTCCTGCAATGACACCAACGTTTGCAGCCAACATTAACCATTTATTGAGACTATCAAGGTTCATATTTAGTCAGGTTTCGGCCATTTAGTGCCATATAATTATTAATCCATCTCAACTCGAAGTCTTTGATTAATTTCATCCCTAAAGCCAGCAACAACTTCATTCTGGCTTTCGTTTTCCCATCTATCTCTGAATTCAGGTTTACTGTGTATTATGTCTACAAATACTAGCGTATATGAGTTGAATGTATCTTCGTCAAGTAAACCATTTCTATATTGCACCCAATAGTTTTCACGAGTTCGCATTGTCATTTCATAATAAAGGTCCCAATTTGAGAGAGGTCTTTCTTCTTCAGGTATGTACTGACCGTAAAACTCAATGATCTGCAAATCTGCATACATCATAGATTCGCGAACCTGGCCACGAATCGCCTCTGTATTTGCCTCCGTCTGTATTGATCCTTGCTGCACCTGAACGCCAACAAACATCAATGAAAATACGATAGCTACAGCGCCAATAATTTCAGCTATTAATGCATATTCTTGTAGTTTTTCCTTCACAGCCATTCCCCTTGAAAGCCATAAAGTGCGGGATTAGAGTCTGTTTTACCCCAAAAGCGGCCCTTTCCACAACCAAACCCGAAATGTCTGCTTTGGGTCGTTAGCGGACAATGCCCATATCTTATTGTGATGGGCCAATTTGCTTTGATCCCTTTGGATTTGTAGACGCTGAATCAGTCGTCCAGCTCAAATCGCTCTTTCCGTGCATCTTCCAGTGCCGCAGACAGGGATTCAAACTCCCCGATAGCCTCGCGAAACTCCGGATGCTCCTGGAAAATACTTTTCATTTTTTCCTCAAACTGCCCTTCAAGGTGATGGATCTGCGTCACGCCAGGTTCGCCCCGGTTGGCGCCGACAAAGCCGAAGTCGGCCAGCATGTTGTTGGCTTCCTGTTCCCGGGCTATTTGATGAAACGTGGGCGTGCAGACCTGTTCGCGAATTTTTGACTGCCAGCGTTTGACATAGTCGCAGTGCACTTCAAATCTTTCGTCATCTATGAAACGGTTAAAGACATTGAACATGTTTTCCCTGGCGAGATTGACCTCTAGCCGAAGTCGTCTCAGGGACTCGGGAGCATTGACGATGATTTCTTCAGGTAGAGTGGCCTGGTTGGCAGGCTGTGCTGACAGCAGGGTCGGCATTGATAACACAATGGTTAGTATGATGGCCGCCCAAACATCCGGTTTCTGGGTGCTGGTTTTCATGCGCTGCTTTTTGTCAGTCGTTTAGCCGGAGCTCGTAGACTTCGCGGACCAGCTCGTAATCATCCATCGCCTCTCGAAACTCGGCGTTTTCCTGGTAAACCTTTTCCATTTCTTCCTGTAGCAGGGCATTGAAGTAATCCATCTGGGTAACGCCTGCACCTCCGCCCTGGGCGCCGGCATGGCCGCCGTCTTCACCGCCGATACTCCTGAGGAAAAGATTCACCTCTTCTTCCTGGGCTCTTTTCAGGAAAGTCGGGCGGCAGGTATATTCCCTGATCTTGGATTGCCAGCGCTGTATATATTCACATTTAATATCAAAGCGGTCGTCACTGTTGTGTTCATTGAACACATTAAACATTGCTTTCTGTGCGCTATTGGTTTCAAGCCTGAGTTTGCGCAGGGACATTTCCGCATACACATTGATTTCTTCAGTGTCGGGTGCACTCTCATTATTGGCAGCAGCGCCAGTTGCCGGAGCAATGGCCCACGTTGTTACCAGGGTGAAAGCAAGTGCCCGGACTGGCTGTTGAATAGTCATTTTCCTGTCCATATCAGTAATGGTGTCCTGAAAGTCTATTACCAAAGGCGGCAATATTCCACACCATACCCTGGGCTAGCGGCATCTCGGACGCCACAAGGCATGCTGCTTCACATTGTTTCCTCATTAGCCAGCTTCCCACATGCAAGGCATGCCGGGATAATTGACAAAAACCAAGAAGAATCATGATCAGAACTCTTTCCCTCTATCTATTGCTGGCTGTTTTTTCTGTCCAGGTGTTCGGCCAGTCTGTACAGGTCGGCCAGGGCCGTGACCAGAAAGCCATTGCCATGGTGCGCACGGACACACCGCCGGTGATCGACGGCGTTCTCGATGATGCGGTCTGGGCCAATGCGGCCTACCTGGATGAGTTTCACCAGATCATTCCGGTGGAATATGCCGAGCCTACCGAGCGTACGGAAGTCCGGCTGCTTTATGATGACGATGCACTGTATGTCGCGGCCAAGTTGTTCATTGATCCGGATGACATCACCGCCAACATCCTCAAGCAGAACACCACGATTTTCAGCAGCGATGATTATTTTTCGGTGTCGTTTGATTCGTTCAACACGCAACGCGGCGGCTACTTTTTTGGAATCAACCCGAACGGCGTGCGTGCCGATGGACTCTACCGGAATATCTCCCAGTTTTACGGTGACTGGGACTCCATTTATTACGCGGAAACCAGCATTGTCGAAGATGGCTGGATAGCCGAGTTCGAGATTCCCTTCAAATCCATTTCCTTTGACCCAACCAATGACACCTGGGGGATGAATTTTTCCCGGCGTATCCAGTCGAAGAACGAGCAAATGGTGTGGGTCAGTAATGATCGCCGCTTTGATCCCAGCAGCTCCGGCCTGGCCACCGGCATGCAGGGCATGAACCAGGGCCTGGGCCTGGATATCGTGCCATCCACCAGTATCACCAATGACCGTAACTATATTGCCGGCACATCGGACACGAATATTGAGCCCTCCCTGGATGTGTTTTACAAACTCACCTCCGGACTCAATGCCTCGATGACGGTGAACACGGATTTCTCTGCGACAGAAATTGATGACAGGCAGGTCAACCTGACGCGATTCAGCCTGTTCTTTCCGGAAAAGCGCGACTTCTTTTTGCGGGAAGCGGATATTTTTGAATTTGGCCGGCTGAACCAGAACGGGCGGCCGTTTTTCTCGCGCCGTATTGGCCTGAGCCGGGGCGGGCAGACTATCGACCTGGAACTGGGCGGCAAAATCAGTGGCCGTATCGGTGACTGGGAGCTGGGCGCCCTGAGTATTCGCCAGGATGAATCACTGGGGGTGGACGCCGATACGCTATCAATCGTTCGGGTCAAGAAAGGCATTTTTGCGGAATCCCAGGTTGGTGCCATTGTCACCGAGGGCAACCCCACGGCGAATCTCGACAACTCCCTGGCGGGGATGGACTTTCTGTACCGCAAATCCAACCTGCCGGGTGGACGAATTTTTGAAGTCTCGAGCTGGTACCAGCAATCCAGTACCGAAGGCATTGCCGGGGATGACAGCGCCGCGGGGATCAGCGTGGCGCTACCCAGCCAGGAAGGGTTGACCGGCCAGGTCCTGTTCAATCGCTTCGAAGACAACTTCAACCCGGCGCTTGGATTTGCCAACCGGGTAGGTGTCGACCAGTCCGTTGCTGAAATCAACTATAACTGGCGACCGGATACCGGGCCGTTCCAGTCGCTGTATTTCAGTGCGGAGTGGGAACGCTTTGATGATTCTGCCGGTAATTTGCAGTCTGAAAGCGTCTCGTTTACACCGCTTGAACTGACGACCGATATTGGTGATGCCATGTTCCTGCGCTCCAATTTTTCTACCGAAGTGCTGGTGACACCGTTCCAGATTTATCCCGGTGTGGTGCTGGCGCCCGGTGAATATGATTTTGAAAACCACGGCATCGAATTTCGTGGTGCCAATTTCCGCAGGGTCACCGGACGTGTTGCCTATATAGAAGGCACCTTCTGGAGCGGGCGGCAGAAACGCGTGTTTGGTAATGTCACCTGGACACCCTCGCCACGCATCAAGGCCAATGTTGGTTTCAATATCACCAATGCAAAGCTGCCGGAAGGGGATTTCATTACTCGCCTGCTCACTGCCGGGTTTGATTACGTGTTTTCCAACAAGCTGTCACTGGTCAACCTGGTCCAGTACGACAACGTCAGTGAAACCCTGGGTATCAACATGCGCCTGAACTGGATTCCGGTGCCCGGGCAGGAATTTTTCTTTGTCGTGAATCACAACATGGAAGACTACGACCGCGATAACCGTTTTCATTCTGCGGCATTCACTGTCACCGCCAAATTCAGTTACACCTTTCGCTACTGATGTTAGCCCTAAAGCCCGGCATCCCTTAGCCGCATATCAAAGATCGGTTCAGCCACCGGGACTGATTGCCGGTAGGCTTCGGCCGCTGCAGTGAGCTGAGCCACGATGTCCGGATTGTCGCGGGCAATATCCCGTACCTCGCCAATATCATTCATCAGGTCAAACAACATGGGTTGGTCCAGGGCTTTGTCGACGCGTGCATCATAGAAATGAATCTTGTAGCGGCCCTGGCGGTAGGCCTTGAGAATGCCGCGCTGGTAATAGGGCATCTCGTTGCGCGCAGTGGGTTCGCCTTCAAACAGGGTGGGGGC
>Ga0181583_10001708_pt1 | contig 16289 bp, 18 predicted proteins | sample 071ome_31_FD_132461 | JGI IMG/M metagenome (GOLD analysis project Ga0181583, IMG submission 132461) | Coastal salt marsh microbial communities from the Groves Creek Marsh, Skidaway Island, Georgia - 071405CT metaG (megahit assembly) | ecosystem: Environmental > Aquatic > Marine > Intertidal... | reverse complement strand
CCAAACACGCCAAAAATTTAGACTTTATTTAGAATTTTAGGATCTGATTTTAAGAGATATATTCAGATGGGAATGGTGGCTATGGCGGGACTTGAACCTGCGACCCCAGCATTATGAGTGCGCTGGACCAAAAATAAATCCTTTTAAAAACAGTGTATTAATGACTAAAAAGTGGCTTGTAGTATAGAAGTAGTAAAGTCATTGGTGGATGTTTTTGGTGCTCCCGAGGTTGGACGGAATTAGTTTTTGTAGTGCAGGAAATTCTGGTGATTTTTGCCAGAAATATATTCGCCAGCTTTGACGGGTGGTAGTACGCGCTTGGTTCGGAATGTCTGAAAATCTTGCGGATCTATCCAGGCATCGCTGTTTGGATCAAAAAAAACTGGAATCGATAATCTTTCTTTCCCTGAAGTGTTGAGAACTCGATGCGTCGTTGACTTGAGTCGTCCATTGGTCCAGCGCTCCAGAAGATCACCAACGTTGCAAATTAGAGATCCTTCAATCGGCAGTAAATCAATCCATTCACCGTTTTGATGTTTTGCCTGAAGCCCTCCAAGGGAATCCTGTAAAAGGATAGTGAGAACACCAAAATCTGTATGAGGCGCAGCACTGTATGAATTGCACGCTAGATCATCAGCAGAGATCGGTGGGTAATAGACTAACTGCCCGCGTCCCAGAGGCTTTGTGTATTTCTGGCGAAATATTTCAGGGTTTTGATCGAGTCCATGAGCGATACATTCAAGTAATAGCGCTCCCAATTTCATGACTTCTTGATAATAGTTGAGGATATTTTTCTTAAAATCTGGAAGAGAGCGTTCTGGCCATTGATTCGGGGCAACTAAAGGCAGTTTTTGAAGGACATCTGGATCATTTTCTGCGACCTCTCGTCCCCAGAAAAAAACTTCTTTGATGTCAGCACTTGCTGAACCCTCGAGGCGTGTAAGCCCTTTGCGCATCCATCCGCGTTGGGATTGATTCACAGCGATTGTTTGTTTTTGATCTTCAGTAAGGCTGAAAAATTCTCGAGCACTATCAAAAGCGTTTTTCATTAGCTTTGGATCGATACTGTGACCAACAACATAGAAAAACCCGATAGTTTCGACTGATGCGACTAGTTGTTTCCCAATCGCTTTGCGGCCCGCTGGTGAGGAGGCACTACTTAAATCGGTGATGGGCAACCCATCATCGATCATTTCGTATTCTCGGGAAGCCAGGTTGCCAGCTCAGGCCAAACGACCAGCACCCCCACCATCACCAGCATAAGCCCAACCATAGGTAGCGCAGTTTTAGCGATGTAGCCAATCTCGTGTTTGGTCATTCCCTGGAGAACGAACAAGTTGAATCCGATCGGTGGAGTTACTTGGGCCATTTCAACAACGACAACAATGAATATCCCAAACCAGATCACATCAATACCTGCTTGGCGGATCATTGGCTCAACTATCGCCATTGTTAGAACAACTGAAGAGATCCCATCTAGAAACATACCAAGAATAATGTAGAACACGGTCAGTGCTGCAATGAGAACGAGTGGTGACAGATTTTGCTCACCTATCCACCCTGCAAGCGCACGCGGTAATCCGGTAAAGCCCATCGAAAGTGATAAGAATGCAGCGCCCATCAAGATCAGTGCCACCATTGCTGAAGTTCGGGTTGCTCCCATGAGACTCTGAGTAAATGTGCTCCAGTTAAGCGAACCTTGTGCAGTTGCTAAAACCAATGCTCCAACTACACCAACCGAGGCGGCTTCGGTTGCCGTTGCCCATCCAAAGTACATTGACCCAATAACAGCGATGACGAGACCAATGACGGGGAGCAAGAATCGACTCTCATAAAGCATGTGCTTCAGCGTCATAGCCGGTGAGGGTTCAGGACGCTGATCTTTTTTGACGTAATACCAACCAACAATGTAGGTCATAAATAGACCTGCTAAGACCAGGCCCGGGATGACACCGGCCATAAATAGTTTGGTGATCGATTCATTGATCGTGACACCGTAAACAATTAGCGTGAGAGAGGGTGGAATCATCAAACCGAGCGTGGCGGCTCCAGCTAACGTCCCAATGATCATATATTCTGGATAACCTCTCCGACGCAATTCAGGGATCGACATTTTTCCCACGGTCGTTAGGGTCGCTGCCGATGAGCCGCTAACCGCAGCGAAAAGGGTACAGCCCGCGATGTTCGTGTGAAGGAGACCTCCAGGTAGCCCGCGCATCCATGGCGATAATCCTCGAAACATATCTTCTGACAGTCTCGTTCGGTAAAGTATTTCACCCATCCATATAAATAAAGGAAGTGCGGTCAGTGTCCAACTGGATGCGCCTGTCCATATTGTTGTAATCATCGCATCTCCCGGAGGGCGCGATGTGAAAAGAGTCATGCCGACCCAGGCAACTCCGACAAGTGCCAGGCCTACCCACACTGAACTTCCTAGCAATGCAAATAAAACAAAAAGGAAAATAATCGTCGCGTAGAGTTCTGTCATTCGAGGACTTCCTGCTTGATTTGGCTCGTCTTGGTAGCAACGAGACGAATTAAATGATCCCAAAGGCAGACAGCCAGCAAAATGGTTCCGATAGACATGGTCAGTTGAGGAACCCACATCGGTGTGTAAATCATTTCGCCTGTCGCCTTATCCATAAGAGCACCCCATTTATCCGGCGCTGTTCCCAGGAGCTGTAGAAATTGGGCAACATAGTCGGGGATTTGATCCTGTCCTTGCGTCCTGTCGTTCAACATCGCTGACATCTTGTTCGTCTTTACAGCGAATCGTGCGAAGTAGGTTGCAACGATAGCTGAGAGCGCAAGTGCGAAAACATTAAGCCAATACTTGGTCCAATTATTAAGATTTAAAAAAACAGAAACGCGGATATGGGAGCCATGCGATAGTGCATGCGCTAACGCAAAGAAAGACGTAGCAGCCATCGCGTACCCCGCGAATTCAGTAGATCCCTCAAAGGTGATACCGAGCCATCGAGATCCTATTTGACCAATCGTGATCAGTAAAATGATGCACATGAAAAAAGCGGCTAGATAGCCAGCAACGGTGTACGTGCGATCTAAAATTGACCAAATAGGCTTGAGATGATTAGTGACCCAAATTGGTCTAACTGCCGCGAGTAGCGCGAGAGATAAAGGTAATCCGAAAATCCACACCCACAGTGGGATTCCGATGATGTCCGGCCAGTTATTCATGGTTCTTCTTATAAAATAAAGTGCCCCAGAAAACTGGGGCACGGTGGTGACTTACATTTTGTTATAAGCGTCCAAGATAGCTTGGCCATCAGGTCCAGCAGACTTCAACCAGTCTGCCTGCATGATTTTGCCAATTTCTTTGAGCTTTTTAAGGAAAGCTGGGCTTGCGTCTTCAACCTTCATGCCGTTTGCTTGAAGTTGTTCGAAGTACCAGTTCGCAAGTTCTGCAGATTTTGCCGCACAAGCCGCACCAGTTTCGTCGGCAGCTTTCTGTATAGCTGCTTTTGTTCCACCATCAAGGCTGTCCCAAATACCTTTGTTAACCATTACATAGTTACGTGGGTGCCAAGCGTTTACTTTGTAATAGTGAGAGAGATGTTCCCACACTTTACGGTCATAACCAGTAGAGCCAGAGGAAATAAACGACTCAGCAACACCTGTCGCGAGTGCTTGGCTCAATTCGGCGGCCTCAACCTGAACTGGAATCATGCCAAGCTCTTTGGCAAACGTCGCCGTTGCTGAGTTATACGAGCGGAACTTGACGCCTTGAGTGTCAGCTTCTGAATTAACAGCTTTGTTAAAATAGAAACCTTGTCCAGGCCATGGGCATGTATACAGAGTTACAAGATTCAGATCTGCAAGTTGCGCATTCACTTTGTCTTTTGCGACCTGCCACAACTTTTCATTCGTTTCATAGGTCGTCGCAAGGAACGGTAGGTTATCCCAACCTAAAAGAGGTGCTTCGTTAGCGTGCGCTGACATAAAGCGCTCGCCGATCGGAGCTTGCCCAGTTTGAACAGCTCGCTTAATTTCGCCACCCTTGAACAGTGAGCCGCCTGGATGGACAGTAATGTCGATTTCACCTTTGGTGTAATCGCGCACTTTGTCAGCAAACACAACACCCATTTCGGAATGGAAGTTAGTAGCCGCGTATGCCATTGGCATGTCCCATTTTTCAGCGAGTGCAGTCGCAGACATCGCAGTCGCAGTAATCGCAGCTGCAAAAGTGGTGAGTTTTCTCATGAGAAACATCTCCTAGTTATCGTTTATTTTTTTATGAATGGAACCGAGCTGGATCGAACGGTGACATATTGAGGTCGGGTGTTCGGCCTTGAATCAATTCAGCCATGATTCGGCCTGTTTTTGCTCCGCCTGTCAACCCTACGTGTTGATGCCCGAAACCGAGCCAGCAGTTGCTGACCTGCGGCAATTTACCTATTAATGGTAATGAATCAGCAGGTGCTGGGCGGTGTCCGAGCCATGAATCTATGCGTTCAAACGCGACATCTGGGAGTAAGGCTTGAACTTGAGATTTGAGTAGTTCGATTGGTTCGTCGTTCTCTGGCAGTTCAAGTCCGCCAAACTCTACAATTCCAGCAGCTCGAATACGCCCTGTTAGAGGTGTAATAACGAATTTACCTGAAGCAACCATCATTGAGTTAACAGGCTCTTTTGAAGGGTTGATCAGCTCAATGTGATATCCGCGCTCGGTTTCGAAAGGAATCCTTAAGCCTACTGTCCTTACAATGTCCCGGGACCAGGCGCCAGTCGATACCACCAAAATTTCAGGAGTGACTACTTGGTTTTTGATTTCGTATCCCATCCCGTTTTTGGTTTTTACCAACCGTGTAATTTCGTCGACGCGTATTTGGCCTCCATTTTTTACAAAATCACTGGCAAGAGTCTTTATGTACTCGCCAGGATCAGCAATACGGCCATGGTCATGACATAAGACGACTTTCTTGAATTGATCTGGGAATAGAGGGTCAATGGCTCCGTACTCTTTTCCATCGACAATATCGAATCGAATTCCAAGTTGAGCGCGCAAGTCCCACCATTTTGAATCATTTTCGAAGGCCTCAAGGGAGTGATATCCAAACGCGTAGGGATGCTCCGAAATAAATGATTCAGCACCAGTGCCAGAAGCGAGTTCTCGATGTTGAGCGAGTGTGTCACTCAAGAGCGGTGTCATGGAGCGTGCATAGTGTTCAACATGTTTGTTAGTGCAGTGGCTCAAATAATTCGCTAGGAAAGGAATCATTTTGGGAAGATATGGCCACCGTATAAAGAGCGGTGATGCTTTATCTAAAAGCATCCCAAGCGCATTTTTGGGAAGTGCTGGTGTTGTGATCGGGATAATTGAACCGGCCGCCAGAACCCCTGCATTACCGTAACTTGCACCACCGGCGGGTCCCACCCTATCGATGACTGTGACATTAAATCCTGCTCGCTGAAGCCAGATGGCTGTAGATATACCGACCATGCCGGCACCTAGAATATGAACTTCCTGCACTCGGATTCCTTTTAATTATTTGACAGCGGTTGATAGTAGGTGGTTCTTTGAACGCTGTGAAGAAGGGTTAGCGAGACAAATTTTTGCGCGACAGTCGAATAATAATTGCGGTCTGCCTGGGAATACTTGGCTCCATGATTTGGGGTGCGCATTCATCTGTGTCGGTTTCTGGATTGCGTGCGGGTTTTGATAGTTTTGATATCGCCGCTGCCCGCGTTCTAGGAGCGGTACTGGGGGTTCTTCCAATTGTGTTGATTCGCGGTAAAACCGTTCTACCTCCTATTCCACAGATCTTGTGGTTAACACTGGGCGCCGGAGTCCCTTTTGGTCTTTTGAATGTCGCCGGTCTTCAATTTGCGCCGATTAGTCATACCGGTGCAATTTCTCTGGGTTGTGTTCCTTTGATTACTGCTTTTGTTGCAAATCGTTTCTTCGGCGATCGAATTTCACTAAGCCATTTAATAGCACTAGGAATTCTTCTCTTGGCTTTAGCGGTTATTTGGAGCGCACATCCATTTGAATGGATTCATCTTCTTGGTGACTTGTGCTTCTTCGGCAGTGCGTGTTTGTGGGCGAGCTATGGGCTGAATCTACGTCGTTGGAAATTGAAGTCAATGCAAGGAGTGATTGCGATTACCCTGGGATCTCTACCATATTTAGTTTGGTACTTTTTTGCCCGCGAACGGACATTTTTGAGTGATCTTGATCAAGGGATACTACAAGTGATGTATCAGGGATTTATCGTGGGTGTATTAGCCGTATTGGTTTACGGTAAGGTGCTCGAACTCATTGGCCCAATGATGGGTACGATGTTTTTGGCTTTTTCCCCATTCTTGATCCCATTTATGGCATTTCTCATTTTAGGTGACCCGATCGATATCGGAGATGTCACGGGGCTTGCACTCGTGGTTGTCTCGATGATTATCGCTTTCTGGAAGCCATTTGATCAGCGAAAAGGAGTCGTTGATGAGGGTCTCTGATTGCACTGTCGGTGTTATACAGTTGAATACCAATTTTCCGAGACCAATCGGTGATATTGGGAACCCTAAAACCCTTTTTTCTAAAGCGATTATTCGGAGATTAGATCTGGCGTCTGTTGCCGATGTGGTTTCTGTTGACGTCATTTCTGGAGATCGGCTGGATGAAATGGTGAGCGTTGCTCGCGACTTAGAAAATCAGGGTTGTGATCTCATCACTACAAGCTGTGGATTTCTCGGGCCTGTTCAGGCACATGTTCAGCAACATCTTAAAATTCCTTTTGTGAGTACGTCGCTTTTGATGTTGCCATTCCTTAGAACTGTATACCCAAATGAAGCCGATATCGGAGTCTTAACCTTCGATTCCCGAGCATTGCGACCTCATCATTTTGTTGACCATGATATCCGCGGAGTGAAGATTATCGGTCTAGAGACTGACACAGAGCTTTACCGGGTCATATCAAAAGATGAATCTCAACTTGATACTGATAAGGCAGCCAGTGAAGTCGTGGATCGGGTGAAAAAATTAGTTGCTCAATATGGTGTGAGAAGTGTGATTTTTGAGTGCACTAATTTATCGCCCTATAAGTCAAAAGTCCGCTCCGAAACTGGAGTTGCAGTTTTTGATTTGGTGGATTTAGTGTCTTTCCACATAAACGCGTTGAAAGGTGGGTAAGATCGATGAGTCGGATTCTAATCGCAGGTGCTTCTCGGGGAATTGGTAAAGCGCTTACTGAAGCTTTTGCAGCAGATGGCCACTCAGTTACAGCGCTAGCCCGCAATCGAAATCAACTCGATGGAATACGTGATGATTTGCAGCGAAGGGGCGGAGAGGTCAGCGTGGCTCCGATCGATTTGATAGATCGACAGGCTGTAGCAGATTTTTTTGAATCTCGAAAAGATCCGTTCGATGCGATGATTGTTACCGCTGGAATAGCGAGGCATCGCAGGCTACCTGAGATCTTGGACCAAGATCTGGATGACACCCTCCAAATGAATATTGCCGTCCCAATTATTTGTACGCGCGGTTTTACTCGGCTGGCGATTGCACATGACACCCCTGGCTCGATCGTTTTATTTTCGTCGCAGTTGGCCCACGTAGGAGCTCCTGATCGCAGTGTCTACTGTGCAAGTAAAGCTGCTGTAGATGGTTTTGTGCGAGGTGCGGTCGCAGACCTAAGCCAATACAAGATTCGTATTAATAGCATTTGTCCGACATTCACTGAAACAGAGATGACGCGAGCCGCGTTAGCAGATCCAGTATTTCGTCATTCCGTCGAAGCAAAAATCCCGCTTGGTCGTCTTGGTCAGCCTGATGACTGTATTGGTGTTTGTAAGTTGCTGATCTCGGATGAAGCATCAATGATAACGGGCGCATCAATTCGTGTAGACGGTGGTTGGACGGCACTGTGAATCTTGGTGAGCGCATTCAATGGATTTCAGAAGATACGATCGAACTGTACCTCGGCGAACCGGTTGCGCAGGAAACCTTGATCTGTGTTGAGAAGATTTCACAGTGGATCCATTTGACCCGGCCCGAGTGGTTAATTGATTACTGTTATGGGTTTGGTGTTTTCAGTCTTGTCGTGCGTCCAGAGCGCATCGAAACGACGACATTAATTGCTGAGTTGAGTGACATTCTGAGTGATCAAGCGTCGGAGATTGCTTTGGGAGACTCTCAAGTGATCGAGATACCTGTTTGCTACGCTCCAGAATTTGGGCTCGATTTGCAGTCGATCAGTGAGGCGACAAACGTATCCGTAGATGCGATTATCGATTTGCATTGTGGACGAGACTACCGTGTTTTGGCTACGGGATTTGTGCCTGGATTTGCGTACCTTGGGGAGACCGATCATGCAATTCATTTGCCGCGACGTGATACTCCGCGCACACGTATTCCGGCTGGGTCAGTCGCAATTGCTGAAAACCAAACGGTTGTGTATCCGCGGGAAACCCCAGGGGGATGGCATATTATTGGACGGATGCCTGGGTCGATCGTTTCACTGAGTAAAGATGCAATTAATGCCAAACTACAGATGGGACGATTAGTTCGGTTTAAATCGATCTCGATGGACGAGTTTCTGACGATTGAGGCGGCGGATGATCCGGGTTAAACAAGCCAGTCCGATGCATACCATTCAAGATCTCGGTCGGTTTGGGTTTACCAGTCAAGGGGTGGCTCAGGCTGGTCCGATGGACAGTCTTTCAGCCTGTTGGGCAAATTCTATCTTGAAGAATGCCGTGAATAGTCCTTTGATTGAGATTGGCGGAGGCGGGTTTGTCGTCGAATTTACCACGCCGGTGAATTTTTCGATCACTGGAGCTTGGGGTGATTTTACTCTCGATGGGAAACCGCTGATTGGGCCGGGCAGGCACCTTGCACATGCTGGTTCAGTTTTGAAAGTAGGCCGTTTAAGTAGCGGTCTATTTACTTATTTGGCAGTTGACGGTGGGCTTCATGTAGAGCCTATTCTCGGCAGTGTTGCCACGTGTCGGCGCGATTCGCTCGGCGGGTTGACTGCGACCGGGTTGCCTCTTTCAAGCGGCGATGAGCTGCAGTATGCAGCGGACCAGTTAAGACCACTTAAATTGATACCGAGACGGTATCTTGATTCTTATGTAACCCCATTGGTCTGTGACGTCATTTTACGCAACTCAGATAATTTTAGTTCGATTGCCACCGACCTGTTTTTTAATCAGAGCTATACGGTTGCTAAGGAGCAAAGTCGAATGGGGTATCGACTTGATGGTCAATCAAGTATTCAGTCGAATAGGCCTCGATACTCTGTTCCAATCCCTCTCGGTGGTATTCAAATTCCACCCTCGGGACAGCCGATTGTTCTGATGCGAGATCATCAGTCATTAGGCGGCTACCCCATGATCGGAACTCTCACTCGACGATCGTTAAGTTTGCTTGCGCAACGATCTCCAGGAAAGGTCGTGTCGTTTAGACCGATACAGCGTGACGAGGCGGTGGCAGAGTTTTACAAGTATCAACAATTTTTTGGTGACTTTCGGTAGTGGTGAGAATGAAGGGGCAGTCGTGAAATTGAATGCAGATGTTGGTGAGGGTTTTGGTGCTTGGTCAATGGGGGATGATGCTGCGTTGATGCCGCATATCGATATGGCCAATGTCGCATGCGGCGGTCATGCGTCTGATCCATTAACCATGCAAGCAACAGTGCGCCTTGCAAAACAACATGGAGTGGTCGTAGGTGCGCATCCAAGTTATCCAGATTTATTGGGGTTTGGGCGAAGGCCACTGCCGATGCCGCATTCTGAGGCGGCTTTACATATGCTTGCGCAGATTGGTGCTCTTCAGGCGATTGCCTCGGCTGAGGGTGTCGATATTGAGTACGTTAAACCGCATGGAGCGCTCTATAACTGCATGATGGACGATCTCGAATTGATGGCGGAGCTGATGAAGTCATTGGCTGAATCACAATTCGATGTTCCGTTGATGATTCTTGGGACAGCTGATCATGAGGCGCATGCGAGGATGGCCTCTGAAATCGGTGTACAGCTACTTTTTGAAGCCTTTGCGGATCGGAGATATACACCTGAAGGTCGTCTTCAGTCTCGGGCGATTGAGGGCTCTGTGTATCACGAGTCGCAGCAAATCCTAGATCAAGCGGAACGTATTATTGGTGACGGTTCCATTATAACAAGCGATGGTTCTGTGATCAGAATTCCATCGGATGCACTGTGTGTCCACGGCGATAATGAGGAATCAATCAATACAGTGAAGGAATTTCGGAAATTCCTTTAAAGTCTAACTCTATAGTCACTAGTGCGTTGAAGAAGAGAATTCTTAAAAATGGGCAATGATATCCAGCGATTTGAAACTAGCCGCAGAATGAGTAAAGCCGTGGTTCATGGGAATACAGTATATCTGTGTGGCCAAGTGGGCATACGAGGTGACTCCATCGAGAAGCAAACTCAAGAAGCTTTGAATCGAGTACAGACGCTCTTGAAGTCAGTGGGTAGTGATAAATCTCGGATGCTTCAAGTTATTATCTGGTTGAAATCGATGGAGCATTTCGATGCGATGAATAGAGTCTGGGAGGACTGGCTCCCCGAGGGTGCAGCACCAGCGAGGGCGTGCGGGCAGTCTGCATTAGCCAATGAAGAGCTCTTGGTCGAATTTACCGTGACAGCGGCATTGTGACCTAACCCGTGGGGCTTAAAAAATTCTAATTCGCTATGGCCCAGGAGAGCTCTATTTCACAATCTCAAGTGGTGTGATTGTGTAGCCGTGTTCGATACTTTGATTGGCGACGTCATCAAAAATTCCAAAATGAAAGTGCCTAGCGAAGACCAATTCATTCTGAACTGGAATAGTTCCACAGAACATGAGAAACGGCTTTTTTGGATTGATTGCGTTTTCTGTGTCTGCGATCTGCAACAGTTCAAGCAGGGGCTTGATTTGGACCAGTGAGCCCGTTTGATAAAGCATCTGATCCCCATCGGATGGGTTTGTTATCCAAGACCGTAATTCAAGTTGGTCGATTCGCTCGATGACGCTATCTAAAAGCCAAAATGTTTCGCTCATTGGTTTTGGGCAGACCGCTTTCGAATGGGCGACACTTGTCACTTCGAGATCTCGATCAGTATGGTCTGATCCAACGCCAAGGTAGAGCTGGGTACCGTCGAAAAAAACGACCGGTTCTACTTCACCGGATGTTTTCTCGCCCAGTACAGAGATGTTGTCTGAGTTGCTTACCGAGCGCGAATCGACTTGATAAAACAATGGGGTTCGAGACGGAGGATCTACTCCGAGCAATGCTAATTCTTCAATATGCGCATCGATAGCTTTTGCGTTTCGCCCCGTCCATCCGGCCACAATGACACGATCAACTGATTCACAAATTTCTTGAGCGGGTATTTGGATCATCGCACAGCCCAGCTATTTGGCAGCCACAACGCGATGTCTGGAACTAAAACTAATGCAACCAACATAACAACCATGACTAAAACATAAGGCAGTGAGCCTAGCATGACTTCGCTAATGGTTCCGCGTCCCCGTGCTCCTTGAACAACGTAAAGATTGAGTCCCACTGGTGGCGTTATGAGAGCCATCTCCACTAATACGATCATCAGGATACCGAACCAAATCACGTCGAAATTTAATTGGACGATGATAGGAACGACAATCGGTATGGTGACTACCATCAAGGATAAAGTTTCGATGAACATCCCTAAAACGATGTACATAGCAATGATGGTCAAGAGTAAACCATAGGGTCCTAGGCCTAGACCTTGCAAGAATGTCTCGAGCTGGCTGGCTAACCCGGAAGACGCCAGTGTGAAATTGAGAAAGGATGCACCGAGGATCACTAACATAATCATGGCTGTAATCTTAATGGTGCCTTTGGTGGCCTCTATCATTGCCTGAAGTGACAATTTTCCAAAACAGAAACTGATAAGCAGTGCGCCAGCGACACCCACTGATGCAGCTTCGGTTGGCGTTGCTATTCCACCATAGATGGATCCGATGATGACCACGAATAAGATAACAATCGGTAGTAGCTCGATTGTGGCTTTTGCTCGTTCAACCCAAGAAAAGTGCCTGCTGGGCCCGCCGAGTGATGGTTTCAGTTTGCAGATTACTGCTGTGATGGCAATAAAGGCGAGGGCCAAGACAAGCCCAGGAATTAGGCCTGCTAAAAAGAGTTGTGGAATGGAACTCTGAGTCAAAAAGCCATAAACAATCAAATTGATTGATGGTGGAATCATAATCCCAAGTGTTCCGCCTGCTGCGATTGCACCCGAAAACAACTTTTCATCGTAACCAAGCTGTCGTGCTTGCGGCATCGCTACCGTGCTGACTGTTGCAGCGGTGGCCACAGAAGATCCTGATGTCGCAGAAAACATGGTTGATGTGGCGATATTTGCGTGCACTAATCCGCCAGGCAGCCATGATACGAGTCGATCGAGGGCTTCATAAGTCCGTTTTGCGATGCCTGAACGGACTAGGATTTCCCCTAACAAGATGAAAAAAGGAATGGCAACGAGAGTTGATGAATTTGATGAAGACCAAATCATCCGGCCTAACGCTTTGTCCAGTGGAAATGAACTAAAAAAAACGTCTATTCCAAGCCCTAGAACAAACAACACGATCCCAACTGGAATGGACAGGGCTAATAATGCGAGCAGGCCAATGCTGAGGAAGGAGATCATTGGTCAAGCCCTGCCTCGTGCGTCTGTCCCGAGACGAGGTCCTTTGCCTGATCTAATCGCATTTGACAGCAAAGAACGATAAAACAAATCAAATAAGCCCAGCATGAGACGCTGAACCAAGCCCACCCCAAAAACCAAGGTCCTTGAACTAGCCATAGCGGAGTCTCAAGCGGTGTATTGGCGGTTGACTGGAGCAACCAGCTTTTTTCAATCACTGTCCAACTTTTGATCGTAATTAAAGTTGCGACTGTGGTTAGAGAGAGTAATGCGATCGTATCGAGCGCGACTCGCCCCCAAGCAGTGCTCTTATCAAGAAGAATTTCAATCCGAATGTGCGCATGCTGACTTAACGCAAAACTCATCCCCCATGCGGTGAGTAGAGCCATCAGGTAGCCCGATAGTTCATCGGTGCCACCTAATGAGCTGCCTAGTTTGCGTAATGTGATGTCTGCAATGACACCGGTAATACCAATTGCAAGAAGTCCACCAAGTAAAAATACAACGATTCGATTCACAGTTGATATGAATGTGATTACTTGGCGGACCATATTATTTAATTGTTACACCGACAGTTTTGCCTACCGAGTTATTCCAGCGATCGCCCCAGTTTTGTCCAGCGCGATCAACCCAGTCAGGTAACACTTTATCGATCAAAATTGTTTTTGCTCGCGCAAAATCAGAATCGCTGACGCTAACCAGTTTCATGGAGCGAGAATCACCTTTTTTGCAGACGCCCTGACCTGTCAAGCAGGCGATGTCTTCATTCAAGGCATTTTGTGCGCTCGCCCATGCTGGTTCCTCAAAGTCTTTCTTGATTGAAGAGAGCAGCATTGTTTGGTCAGACGCAGCTAGGCTGTTCCATTTATCCATATTCATGGCCGTCACAACCGAGTCCCAGCCGCCGAGTGGAATTGGGAGAAGATGTGTTGATACTTCCCACCAACCTGCTGAATAGCCAGATCCTGCACCTGTCACAGCACAATCAACGACACCTTTCTGTAAGGCTCCAGGAACCTCAGAAAAACCGACATTCACACCCTCTGCGCCGAGTGCATCAAGGAATTTTGCTGTCATGCGTCCAGATGCTCTGATTTTTTTACCCTTTAAGTCATCGAGGCCGTTGATCGTTGCGTTACAAAAAACGACTTGAGGTGGATAAGGAGCGATCGCTAAGACTTTGCTGTTGAAGCGGTCAGCATAAATATCATCCACCATTGGTCGTGCTGCATCGACCATTGCGCGGGCTTCATCAGCTGTTAATGCGACCAAAGGTACGTCTAATCCCTCGAGCTCTGGAGCATCAGCAACGGCATAATCAGCGACTGTCATCGCGACGTCATATACTCCATCCCCAAGGAGGCGATAGACATCTCCAAGGCCGAGTTTCATTTGATTGTGAGTCGAGAGTTCGACTTCGAATTTGCCACCCGATGCCTTAGGAAGAGCCTCTGTCCAAAATGGTTTCTCGTACTCTTTGTGAAGCGGCAAGCTCGACCAACTTCCGACAACGGTTAGTGATTCAGCCATTACAGGCGAACTTACTATTGATGCAACCATGGTTGCTTTTACTAGCCTACTGAACATAGGAGCCTCCTGGACATTTCTAAGTGATCGATAGAGAGAAATCCTGATTTAAGACAGGAATTTCAGCTCTATCATGAATATCCGTGATCAACATGGATCCCGGTTTATGAGTAATAGCGATCGGTAATTGCGCATTTTGAATCGCAATTTGTGGCGTCACTCCGCATGCCCAAAAGACTGGCGTACTACCTTCAGGGATTGGTGCTGGGTCGCCCCAATCAGGGGTATTTAAATCAGTGATTCCAATTTCATGCGGATTTCCAATATGAACTGGCGCGCCGTGTGCCAGCGGGAACTGTTTAGAAATGGCAACTGCCTCATGTAAGCGGTCATGCGGAATTGCGCGCATCGTCACAACCATCTCTCCGCTAAACATCTGACTCGGTACTGTCTGAATCGAGGTTTTAAACATCGGGACCGTTTTATTGTGGAGCAGGTGCCAAATATCGAACTGCTGATTAACCAATGCTTCTTCAAAGGTATGTGAACAACCGAGAGCAAAGCCGACAAAGTCTGCTTGCCATAAACCGTCGATTTGAGTTGGAGAATCAATTAACTTGCCATCTGCATAGACGTTGTAACTTGGTACGTCTGTCTTGAGGTCAAGGTCATGACCGAGCGAATGGAATTTCGGATTCCCCGAATCTGATATTCCAACCAAGGGGCAAGGCTTCGGGTTTCTCTGGCAATACCGTGCAAAATCCAGTGCGTATTTCTCTGGCAGGATCACGAGATTCGCTTGGAGGTATCCGTTAGCAAGACCAGCAGTTTGGCCAGTCATCTCTCCTGCTCTGATAAGTTCTCGTATTGCAGTGATAGAAAGATTTACAAGTGACATGATGATCTCTTCTTATTTCATGTCGAAAGTGCTCGAGTTATCTCATAAATTCAAATTAATAATTTTTATTATTAACTATAAATTTATTTTATTTTTATGGAAGTCTTCCGCGATTTGGATCGCCAATTGTGCCGCTTTTTCGGTTGTAGGACTTAAGGAATCTCTCATGAATGACGCTGTAAAAATCAGTGGACTTGGCGTCCACGAATGATCGAATTTTTTGAGTTTTCGTGAGCTAACCCAGGCATCACCCAAGAGTTTTGGAAGCGCGGCCACTCCTAAGCCTTGTTCTACCATTTTTAATGTTCCATAGAGGGAAGATGATGGGAAAACTTGGGTATTCGTTAGCTTCGATTGCTTGACTGCTTCTTGGATTTCGTAAAAGGGTTTTGTCCCTCTCGCGTAGGTAAGAATCGGCTTCCTCGAGAAAAAATCAGCGCTCGTGATTGGCTCTTCAGAGGCGCTGGCGTACCACCCAAGTTCGAATTCTGGAAGTTCTAAATTTCCGGTTCGTGCATCATCAATCGGACCGAGCAGGAATGCGAGATCAATGTCGCGATTGATGATGCTATTTCGTAAGTTGGTCGAAACGTCGACGTGATATTCAATCTGCGTTTCAGGCAAAAATTCATGAAGAGACGAGATAAAGTGCGGTAACCAAGTCTGCGCGATTGTTTCAGATGCTCCAATTCTCAACGTCCCTTTAATTGCCTCAGGCTCCGCAATATCTTTTTCAATCGCGTTGAGAAGAGCTTCCATACGTTCGGCATGAAAAAGTAATCTCTCACCAGCAACGGTCAAATTGAATTTTGATGAGTCTTTTGAAAACAGATCAGTGCCAAGATTATGTTCTAAGGTTTTTAGTCTGGTTGTGACAGCTGGTTGTGTTATTGAGAGCGCAGATGCTGCTTTACTGATGCTTCCCAGCCTCTTAACGACTAGGAACGTTTGTAATTGTTCGAGTGATATATTGATCATGGAGCGGTGTCGAAGTCCAATTGGAATCAATGGTTCATCATGTCATGGTTTGGTAGTCACTGTCTCCGTAGAAGTATCTTCGCTGTTCTTGAGATATCGTGAGCTTAAAAAGGTGATCGGTATGGGCCGATAGGGAATTGGTGGCTATGGCGGGACTTGAACCTGCGACCCCAGCATTATGAGTGCTGTGCTCTAACCAGCTGAGCTACATAGCCATTCAGAAGAGGCGCGAAAGATACTG
>Ga0181583_10001704_pt1 | contig 16302 bp, 16 predicted proteins | sample 071ome_31_FD_132461 | JGI IMG/M metagenome (GOLD analysis project Ga0181583, IMG submission 132461) | Coastal salt marsh microbial communities from the Groves Creek Marsh, Skidaway Island, Georgia - 071405CT metaG (megahit assembly) | ecosystem: Environmental > Aquatic > Marine > Intertidal... | reverse complement strand
CATAGAATCGAGAACAAACTCGACAAGTTAGCTGAGGCCGTGGTGTCTCTAGCTCGAATGGAAGAGAGAATGGTTACTCTCTTCAACCGGATGGAACGGTACGAGGGGCGTCAAGAAGGGTTGGAAGCAAGAATTGATGACGTGGAAAGCACGAACATCAAGAATGGAGCCACTCTTCGGTTTGCCGAAAGAGTATTTTGGGTGGTGTTAACCGCCGCAGTAAGTACAGGATTTTGGTATTTAAGATGATCCCTAATACAGTTTCACAGGACGGCCTTAACCTAGTTAAAAAGTTTGAAGGTTTGCACAAAGTCACCGAAGAAGGTGATGTTCGTGCCTACCGATGTCCGGCAGGTAAATGGACAATCGGATATGGGCACACACGGGGTGTTAAGTCTGGAATGCGATCTTCCGCTGATGACTGTGAAAGGTTTTTAGCGGAAGATTTGCATGAAGCAGGAAACGCGGTGCGAAGTGCTGTAAGTGTGCCTCTGAGCCAACATCAGTATGATGCACTCGTTTCCTTTGTTTTTAACTTAGGTGTTGGTAATTTCCGCTCATCTACCTTGCTCAAGAAATTGAATAAAGGTTTGTATGACGAAATCCCTGCACAAATTTTACGATGGAACAAAGCTCGCGTTGACGGTAAATTGACAGAGCTACGAGGCTTAACTCGACGCCGTACTGCCGAAGCGGCATTGTGGGCAATGGATGCTCCACTAGCCGGGCAAGAAGGTGGCGATCTTATGCCACAGAAACCCGTACAAGAAGCTGTAAAACCACTATCCAAGTCCAAGACTTTGGCTGGTGCAGGAGCGGCTGGTATTGGTACTGTAGGTTCTGTAATTGGCGATGCGGCCTCTAATCTAGAGGGCCTGATTGCTTATTCAGATTCTATAAAGATGGTGTTCCTAGCTCTAACGGTGGCAGGTATCGCGCTTGTTACCTATTCGCGCATCAAAGACCATAACGAGGGAGATCGATAGTGATCCCATTTATCGGCATTTGGGGGAAGATAAAAATTATTCTAGCAGGGGCTGTAGCTATGCTCTTGCCAATTCTGTACCTTCTTGGCCGTCGTGATGGCTCCAAACTCGAAAAAGGTAAAGCTGTTGAAGAGGCTTTGAAAACCGAACACGAGAGAGCGGATTTTTATAAAGAGATGGAGCAAGAAAGTAATGAAATTGAAAGTAACGCTCCTCGCAATCGCACTGAGCTTTCTAAGCGGTTGCGCGAGCACGGTTTATAAGACAGAGCTAGAAATCTACTGTCCGAACATTGTTGAGTACGACAAAGAGTTCAACAATAGATTAGCAGACGAAATAGAAAGCCTACCCGAAACAGACGGCAATCCAGCCATTGTTGACGCCCTTTCTGATTACGCCTCACTACGAGACAAGATTCGAGCGTGTCAAGAGGAAAGAGATAAACAGTAATGGCAGATCCAACTACAGCAACTGGACTCGTCGGCAACCCTATGGCCGCTGGCGGTGGTTCAGACCCAGTTACAGGTAATACGTCGGCTGGTACTTTTGTAGGTACCGGGTCTTCTGTTGCTTCAAACGCGGACTACGTTGGCGGAGTAAACGTCGCCAATACTTCTGCGGATATCCTAAACGATCCAAGCGGTTTTCTCGGCACCGAGGGTAACCTTGTCGCTAATACGACAATGGTTGATCCTAACACAGCCGGGACAAGCATCGACAACAATAAATTCACGATGGACGTGGACGGGCTACAAGGTTCCGCTGTAACAGGTACCGTAGCTCAAGCGGCTGGCGTAACTGCGCCTAACTCCGCTCAAACTTATACTGCGGCTTCAGCGGCTCCACAGGTAAATCTGTTAGCTAATAACGCAAATGCCGCTAACGCTACATTCACATCTCAAGCACAGGTTAATGAGCCTACGCTTGATATGGCTGGCCTTGCTACAGGTATTAACGCCGATGGTTCAACCAACGCGGTAGGCCAAGCGTTTAACGAGGTATATACTCAAGATTTCACTCGTATTGTTGATACTAGCACGGTTAGCGGCCAGTTACTTGCTCAGAATTTGGGTGAGGGTAACTACACTGATGCGAAAACTCAAATAACCTTCTGGATGGATACGTTGTCTAAGGACTTCGTAGATCCAGTTACAGGTAATGCAAAGATCCCATCATGGGCGGCGGCTTCACTTAAAGGCGTGAACCGCATGATTGCGTTTAAGGGTGTCACTGGTACAGCGGCTATTTCGGCTGTAGCGGCGGCTACAATGGAATCGATTATTCCTATCGCCTCAGAGCAATCTAAATTCTTCCAAACTCTCAGCGTAAAAAATCTAGACGCTAAAAATACTGAAGCTCTTAACACCGCAAACATTCTATCTAAAATGAATTCTGCGGATCTAGATGCTCGTATGACTGCGGCAATTACGAACGCTAAAAACTTCGTAACCTATGACATGACTAACCTAGCAAATGACCAACAGGTTGAGGTTATTAAGCTACAGTCTAAACAGCTTGCAGTAATGGAAGATACTAAATCAGAGAATGTTTCTCGACAGTTTAATACAAGCTCACAAAATGACATGGACAAGTTCTATGATCAGTTGGGAGCTCAGATTGACCAATTTAACGTATCCGCTCGTAACTCTATGTCGCAATTTAATGCTGGCGAAGAGAACACAATGGAGCGTTTCAATCTTGAGCTAGAGAATAGCCGTGAGCAATTTTATAATAATATGCAGTACCAGATTGATGCCTCTAACGCTAAATGGCGTCAGACTGTATCACTAACCAACACTGCGGCATTGAATGATGCGGCGGCTGTTGATGTTAAAAATATTGTTAACCTCACTACAGAACAGATGAACCAAATGTGGGATCGTACTGACGCCCTGTTGGATTACTCATGGAAAGAAAGTGAGAATGAAAAGAACCGTAGGGTTACTATTCAGCAAGCTAAACTACAATACGACGCTCAGGTAGCGGCCGCTAACGCTAAGAAAGGCGGATGGGGCTCGGCTCTTGGTAGTATTGCAGGTTCTGTTCTCGGCAACTTTGCGGGTAGTGAGGCTGGTTCTGCGGCCATTGTTGGTATGTTCTCTGACATGGCTCTTAAAAAGAATGTTCAATTCCACAGTCAAAGTGACAGTGGTGTAAAATATTACACTTGGGAATGGAATAAAGTAGCCAAAAAGGTTGGCGCAGATAAATATCCTGCATTTGGTGTCATAGCTCAAGAAGTAGAGAAGATGTACCCGGATGCGGTGCGTCGTGGTGTCGAAGGATACCTGCACGTTGATTACGGGAAGATACCAGCATGAAATTTGAAGAAGCAGTTCGTAAGTCGATAAAAGCCTACTTTAATGGCCGTGACCCGGAGAAGTTCTTAGAAGCTCATGGTGAGTACAAATACACCCGTGAGTACTTCGATAATGTCGAAGAGGAAATGCTTGCCGACACTAAAAAGAAAACAATGAAAAAAGATATACTAAAAGAAGAGGGCGAAGACGAAGATGCCATTGCTTGATCCATCACGCCCCAGCGGCCCTATTCCCGGCGAAAATTTTACTAGCGACGAACGTAACTATCCGTGGCATCGCCCACCGGATATTACCAATATAGACGAAGCTATTGATTATGTTTCTAACGTTCTGACCACGACGGATGACGGCTTTCAGTACATGGCTTTTCTGGAAGCAGGTATCTCTGTTGCGGCCGTAACTGATATGATCCTTACTATCGGAATTGCTGACGGTAAGTGGTCAATCGATTTTGCTATTTTGATTGCTGGCCCAGTAGCCCGAGTGGTTACTATTATGGCTAAGTCATATGATATTAAATACGAAATGGGTACAGATACTACTCGTAGCTTTGTATCGGCTGAGGCTATTAAGAAGTTTGCTCAAGGACAAGATGAAGCATCTGACGCAGTAGCTGAAGAGATCCAAGATATTAAAGACACAGCACCTGTAGAGGAAACAGGCGGTGGGCTTATGTCTATGGCGTCTGAGGACGAACAAAATGCCATGTTGGGGTACGGCATAGGAGATGATGTTGAACCCGATATGGAAGAGGAAGAAGTGTAATGGCTGGATTTTTTGACGACTTTGCTACAGGTTTTGCGGCAGGTTTTGTACCAGCCTATGATGCTTCAGTTAAACGTACAGAAGCTAGGAAAGAGACTGAATTCAAAACTGCTCTTCAAGCTTGGCAAGACCAATTAAAGAATTACAATTCATCTCGTGCTGAAGATGCAGAATATCTGCGTAACGCAACTGACGTTGTTACTGAACTAGGCGTAAGTCCAGCGGTTATTCCAAACGTGTACAATTGGCTACGCCAAGGCCGTACAATGGAAAATATCCGTGAGGATTTGACTACAGGCAGATTTACTCTTCTTAACCCGCAGACTGAAACCACAGCGGATGTTGCTGGTGGTAACAACGACACACCATTCTCATCCACTTCTTCGGGTGCGAGTATTGCTTTTGAGAATGACGCTCAAGCAAGTGTCGAAGGTGCAGGTTTGGATAGCCAGACTAACGCTATGTTGGGCCAGCCTATTAACTTCGTATATACGGATTACGCGGCTAGTCAGGGGCGTTCTGGTGATCCTCGTGAAGGACAAACAGAAGATATTATCAACGCTGTATCTAACGCATTTAAGAGCCTTAATATCGAAAGTGTTAGAATTAATTCAGGTCAACGTGGCCCAGATGAAACTAACCATAACGGCAATGCATTCGATATTGACGTATCTCAATACGGCCCAGAGCAACGTGCTCAGATCATTACTGCGCTATCTGAAAATGGTATCCGTGGTATTGGTGTAGGTAACAACACTATTCACGCCGATGTACGCGGACAGCGTAACCGCTTTTGGTGGTACGACGCTAACGGCGAAGAAACAGGTACTATGCCTGAAAGTCTTGCATGGTCTAGGGACGCTATTAACGCCCACTTTGATCGTACTGTTGAAACAGATAACCAAAACGTTAATGATCCTCAAAATTCAAGTGGCAACGGTAATGGTAATGGTAATGCAACACTCAGCGCGGCTAACGAAAGAACTGTTAACCGTCTGATTGAAACTTTGGGTATTAGCCGTGAACGCTATGACCAAGTTATGCGCGGTTACACACCAACGTCTATGGCTATGACAATGGGCTTTACCCCTGCGGCTAAACCAGAAGATACTCCAAACTGGAAAGACTTGTCTAACGTTCGTGTTGAAAACTGGAAATCTTATGAAGCGGAAGCTCTTGCACAAGGAGATTCCGTACAAGCCGGAGCAATCCGAGTCTTGGGACAATCTCTTGAGAAGCCTGATGAACCACCTGCTTATACACAATACACAAGCTTGACAGAAAGCAACGCGGAAGCGTGGCTTCTTGCGGCTCAACGTGATGGTCATCGTGAAGCTATTGATCACATTACCCAATATATGGCTACAACAGCTAAATTTAAGGATTGGGATACTCTAACTACAACCAATATGCGTGGTCGATTAATTTCAGCGCAATTGGCGGACGATCAAGAAGCTGTTACCCGAATTGCTGAGTTTATCTTTACTCACGATAACCAGATCCCAGACAGGATTACCAAAGACTGGGTGGCGGGTAGGTTTACTCGTCTTGCTCTTGCGGCTTCAGGAGAGAACGCAAGTCCTGCGGCACAAGCGGCTCTACAGGTGTTTAGAAACACTGAATTGCCTATCTTCATTGAGGCAATGCGCCTAATCCCAAGTACGGATACAAGTCGTCCTACAACTCTTATTGAGGCGTACGACACACTACGGGATCTGAAAGCGGCCGCTAACCCTGATCAAGAAGCTATCAGAGTGGCTGAAGAACGTATTGATCAGCTTCTCAATATCCAAGTTGCTAACGCCTTGGCGCGAGATGCTGGTGAACAGAAAATATTTATCAACGTAGCCGAAGATGGTACTTTCCAAACTACTGTAGGCTATGTTCGTCCCGGCGATAGGGAAAATCCAAATGTGCCTCGTTACGTTGACGAAGCCGGACAGCCTATCGGCGAAGGGTATAGAATTATTACCCAACAAGAATTAGACAGAGGTGTAGCAGTTGTACAATCTCTGAGCATTGAAACTAGAAATTACGGCGTAAACAAACGTGGTGCTCTCCGCGCCGTGCGTTTGGCTGGTGATCTTGTAAGTATTGTTCAGGATGAAGAACGTGTACTGACAGGTACTGCTAACTTTGCGCTACGACTTAACAGCGTATTCCGTGAAGTTAACACTTTTGCTAGTGTGGCAGGTGACATACTTGCGGACAGAGAAAGTATCACGCTTAATGAGTATCAAACCGCTCTTAGAGATCGTGGGCTTTTGGCTCCCGGGCAAACGCTTGAGTCTTTAGCTAACCAAGGCCCTGAAGATATTCTAAGCCTCGGTAATACAACCGAACGAGTTGCTCGCCAAACAGCAATCTTTAATGCTAAAATTCTATTGATGGCGTTCCGTTCTGGTGGCCTTGAAGGTCAGTCAGGACAGGCAATGTCTAACAAAGACTTCGATCGTCTATCTACTATGATCAACGCAAGCAGTGACGCTGATACATTCTCAGCCGCGCTAGTGTCTTATGTAAACGATAGTGTCCAGTCTGTACGAGATGAATGGAATGATTTGAATAATCACCCAAGCATCACTGCGTTTGTGAACTCTCGCCCCGGAAACTGGAACCCACTTGGCGACGGTAGCTTTGGTGTAAGTATTGATACTGAATTTAGTAGTGACAATATTGACGACAGACTAAAGCGTGGTGTTGAAGTTCTTAACGGTAACTTCCAACTAATTCCACCTCGTGGTGACGGCTCATCGAGTAGTGGTGACGCCACAATCCCAGAATGGCGTCGTCTATCTAACGGTATGATACTTCCAGAAAACGCTAAACCTTTGGAAGAAGCTTTGGGGTATCTACGTCCGTATATACAGGCTGAAGGTACTGATAACCAGATTTCTGAAACACGCCTACGAGCATTCATTAATCTATATGGCATCGACAACGTGCCGCCAGAGTTGGCCGCAAGAGCACAAACTTTGGTACAAGGAAATTAAGTATGGCTGATGTAAATCCAAACCCAGTAGAACAAGAAGAAGATAACCCGTTTCTGAACCCCACAACGTCTAATGACGAAACTGTGGTAGCACCAGATGACGCGGATAATCCTTTTCTAACCACGTCCCCAAGTACGGGCCCGGTGGTTGATTCTGGTGCGGAATCAACTGGTACAAATGATACTCCTGAAGTACCCCCTACATCTCCATTTGCCGTACTAAACAGAGCCCATGACTCCGGTCTTATGGGGTGGCAATATTACAAGCTTCCTGATCCTACATTCTCAATGTACGACGATGTAGATGCAGAAGGTTTCTTGGGAAGAAATAGTTTAGAAGTTGCTATTGAACGGTACAATATGTACCTAAATCACCCAGATAGTACTCGTGGGTACGACGGACAACTTATTTATAATGGTAAGGTTGTTCCTTTCCCTGACACATCCCCTATTTTTGGTACGGATCATAGCCCTACAGTGGGCACACTTATGTATAATGGTGTATTCCGTACTCTTCCTAACGCGCTATTAGAATTAGGCGGTTCCCTTGTCGATTGGGGCCGCAATAAGATGCAAGAAAACGTCGGACAAGTATTTATGTACGACGAAAATGGGCAGTTTAGTCCTCATTGGAAAAGCCCAGAAGAAATTGCACAGATGTCTGACCAAGACTGGCAGAATTCTTCTATGTTTGGTGGAGCAACTCCATTTACTGAAGGTGCTCAAAACCTACTAGCAGACGCTACCCCGGGCGATAGTATTACGGATATGTTGATCATGGAAGGTACTTCTATGATGATCCCGGGTACTGCCGCTATGAAACTAGTATCTTGGGGTGGGCGTGGCCGTAACTTAGCTAAGTTCTTGGCTTTTGAAGCGGGTGCTGTATCGGGTACAAGCTCCGATGCTGGGTCACTCTTTATTGGTCAAAACGCGGCGTTTGGTGGTTTGCAAGATGTATTCCCTCTTTTGAGAGGTGTACAAGCTGAACCGGGCTCCGAAGCATATAATCAAGTGCTAGCCAACAGAGCTAACATCCTGATGGATGCTATGGCTATTGGTAAGACACTAGAAACAGGTATTAGAGGTTTAAGTTGGGGTGTTCGTTTTGCGTGGTCAATTACAGGCGCAGATGCACTATCCAAACTAGGTCGTCCTTCCGCTAGGGAAGACGCGCTCGCTAGGGAGATCCTTAACAAGTTGACTGGCGTTACAGATGATCCAGCAACGATGCAAGCGGCGCGTGAAGAAATTATTGAGCTCGTTAGAAATAACAAAGAAGTATTTATGGAAATGCCTGATGGGCTTGCGGATGACATTATGTACACCGCAGACACTATGGGTGCCATTGAGCGAGCAATTAGCGCGGGTGATTTTGAGGGTGCTCAAGAACTTATCCTACGCGCACAAGGCGTCCGTAAGGGTGTGATGAATAGTGGTAATGCACCAAATACTGTTGTGGCTTCGGGCCAACCTCAACGTGCATTTGCAGATACTACAACTAATATGGAAACCAATCTTGGCGGTTCTAACGCCATTAATACGGCTTCTGATGAAATAGCTGGTTCTGGTGTACGAGAGGTAACTGATGCGGCCACTAATGTCGCAAACGTAGAACAACGTATTGCTAATCTTGATACCAGCCTAAACACACTTATTCGTGAAGACGCTGGCCTTATTTCTCAGGTCACTGAACTAGAAAGCAAACTAGGATTTGATATCACCGCAGGTGCTAACACGGCGGCTGATAATTTGCGTACTCGCTTGACTAGAGCAAGTGAACTCATGGACGCGGAAAAAAACCGTCTATTTAACGCTGTTGAAGGTGGTGGTGTAGATGTAGATGACATGATCACTACACTACAGGGCCTACAGCCCGGACAACTTGATATAGCGGCCTCTGCCCTACCGGGTGACGCATTGTTTGGTCGTCTATTGCGGGAAATCCAGCCTAAGATGATCGAAGGCCCGGATGGTAATATGATCCGTGAAACTGAAGAGCAAATGCGCGAGCGTGTCACTTCATGGGCTTCAGAGAATGGTTTAGATTTTGCCCGTTTGTTTACCGATGTTCGTGTAAGCTTGTCTGATACTATTGGTCGTATGACTGGTGCTGGGGCTAGTTCGGCAGAAAAAGGTGCGGCTCAAACCCTAATTCAATTTAAGCGTTGGATTGATGAAGACGCTATTACTTATCTTCGTGAAACCGGAGACACAGATACAGTAGCTTCCGCTGAAGCGGCTATGAACTACTTTAAGAACGACTGGGCCCGTTACTGGGATGATGGCAGTGTTCTTGAAGATATTGGCCGTCTACGTCGAGAAACTATTGGTCGAGGTGAAAACTTCCAAGCACCACGTTATCTTGATGAATCAAGAAATACTGTAACTGACGCTCTAAATGATCGTAACCGCGAAGTTATCGGTAATATGATTACATTGCTACAAAGACCTGAAGCAGGTCAGAGTGCAGGAGATGTAGTCGATTATATTATTGGGGATGCTTTAACTAAGATCTCCAGTCGTATCGATGACCCTAGCCAACTACGAAACATTAAAGTTGATGATATTAGAGCAACTTTAACCGAATACTCAAACATTCTGCGGAATAACTTCCCAGAAGAAGCCGCTCGACTAGACGGTGTTATCGACACGATCCGTAATGCAAGAGGTGATCGTGCCGCTCTAGAAGTTGAATTAAAAGCGGCTCAAGACGCGGCTCAGGAAGCCCAAGAGCGTATATACCAACGTGAACTTAATACATTCTTCTCATCCGCTGGTATTCCTAATGTTAACGGATACGAGTCATTCCGTTCACTGTTTGGTAATGCAAATGCATTGCGTGTCACTCGTGACGCAGATGGTGCTATTACAGCGATGGAAGGCCCATTAGCAGATATTATTACACGAGCTCAGGCTTCAGGTAATCCTATCGTTATGGATGGGATGAAAGCGGCGTATTCTCGTTACGTTCGTGAAAATTTCCTTACAGCAACACAAGAAGCTGGTGGTAACCGTATGGTTAGCATTGGTGCTCTAAATAAGAGTGAACAAGAAATTTCAAATATTCTAGATTACGGTGAAGCTGTATTCCAAGACCAGCCTTTGGTTATGTCAGCAATCCGTGGAATTCTAGATGAAGCAGGTCTGGCACAGCGTAGTCGTAATGTTAAGACTGTAGGCGTGTCGTCAGGTACGGCTGAAGTACAAGAAGCCATTGCGGCTGTTAACCGTACTGTAACCCTTACAATGGGTGTTCTAAGCCGCTTGGGCGCAAGAATTAGATCTGCAACAACAGGTATTATTCAAAGGGGATTTGTACCAGAAGAAACTGCTAAGGTGATGGATGCGTTGTTGTCTGATCCTGATTACTTTATCGACATTGCGTCTAGAGTAACTAAAGCAGATGGTTCCGTTGATCCAGATAACGCTATGTTGCTACGCCAATGGTTAATCCGTTCTGGTGTATATTCTGAAGATAATGAGCCTAGTGAAGAAGAATTCTTGATACAACTGATGGATGTTGAATTAGAATTGCGAGCTAATCGTGACATGATCCAACAGACACAGGATGCATTACTCAATCCTCGCCCACCAACACCAAATCAATAGCTATGGCGCGGTTGGTAGGACTCGAACCTACAACCTTCGGTTTCGTAGACCGATGCTCTATCCAGTTGAGCTACAACCGCAGATAAAAAAAGAGGCCCCTGCCTTTTAACCCGTTGGTTAGACGGAGACAGGAGCCAGCCCACTAGCTAAAACGGGCATTTATATTTTAAGCTTACTTAGCCTCGGCGTCAACTTTTGACTTCGGGGTTTTTTCATTTTGAGCGGCAATATTTTGCTTCTCAAAAAGACCTAGCTCAAAGACGGAACGATTAAGCATCCAATGCATAAACGGTAGGTTAGACATTGAGCTACGCACGATTACGTTACCCTTCTCGTCCATACCAGCGACGACACAACTAGCCATCGTTCCCTTACACTCATCAAGAAGTTTATCAACTGCCGATGGAGTGTCTTTACCTTTCTTTTCAGACATAGATATCTCCTTTTTTAAGTTTAGTTTGAAACCCTTCCAAACCCCCAACGTGTTCTCCATCTACAATGATTTGAGGAACACTGCGGAAGTTGCCGATAGCGGACACAAGTTTGTCCATCATCTTCGGGTCTTCCATCATATCAATATACAGATACTCTAGGCCCTTAGCGTCACACAGCGCGACGGCTTGCTTACACGCAGGGCAACCTGTAGTTCCATATATTTTTATCATTCCGCATCCTTAACAAACTGGCCGTTGACCATTTTGCCTGTCCGCATCTTGATAACGTCATAAGCACTTTCAACACACTCAGCCATTGTGAGGTTCCATGCTTTAGTCTGCATAACGAGTGTGACGAATATATCGCCAATAGCATCTTTGATCTCGTCGAGATCTTCTTTTTTGATACCCTCTAGAAGCTCGTTAACTTCTTCCTGAGTCTTTTTGAATTGCGCCATAGGGTTTGGATACGGAAGAATACCTCGTCCTGTACCCCATGTTTCAATCGCTTTTGTTAACTCATCAATCGACATTCTCTACTTCCTTTTCTTCAGTACGCTCCGTAGAGCCCCAAACTTCGCCCCAATCACCTGTCAGGGCACCTTTCGCGTAATCCACAGACTTATTCTCGAAGAAATTCGTATGTGTAACGCCCAACATCCCATCTACCCAATCCAAGGGGTTTTGTTTGACCTTGAAGATGCCCTTCATGCCTAGAGCAATGAGGCGTCTGTCGCAGATGTAACGGATGTATTGTTTGACCTCATCTTTCGTGAGGTTTTCCATTTCGCTGACACCAAATGCCAGATCGATAAACTTATCTTCTAGATCCACCATCTTTTCAGCAATGGTGTAAATCTTACTCTTTAGATCATCATTCCATACGCCCCGGTTTTCCTGAACGTAGGTACGGAACAATTTTATCATGCTCTCCGTATGCAAGGTTTCGTCAGCAATTGACCAAGCAATAATTTGACCCATACCTCGCATCTTGCCATGACGCGCAAAATTCAACAGCATAATGAAACTGGAGAATAGTTGCATACCTTCCGTGAATGCAGAGAAAGCGGCAATCTGTGCTGGCAGATCATCGTCACCCTGTAGTTCACGGAAGTAGTCATGCTTCTCAGCCATCTCAGCGTACTCTAGAAATTCGTTATACGTTGACTCAGGCATTCCAAGCGTTTCAATCAGGTGACTATACGCGGCTACATGAATAGCTTCACGGGCCGCAAAGGAGGAGAGCATCATCCTGATCTCTGGCTGAGGGAAGTACGGAAGATAGTTCTTCACATACGCCCCAGAAACATCAATATCGCCCTGAGTAAAGAAACGGAAAATCTTAGTTAGAAAATCCTTTTCATCATCAGTAAGGCGGTTGCGCCAGTCTTTAGTGTCCTCAAGCATAGGTACTTCAGTCCACAACCAGTGCATTTGTTCAGACGCTTGAAATGAATCAAACGCCCACGGATAGTTAAACGGCTTGTAGTAATCGCGGCCGTCAGTTAGTTTTAGTTTTTTTACCATTTACCCCTCGCAAGCTAGACAAGCATCGCCGTCCGCGATTGCCGTCAAATCTATGTCATCCTCAAGTCGTTTACGCTCAATTTGCATACCCACCCTGTCTGCTTTTCTGAGCTTATCAGAACGACAATAGTACAGGCTTTTGAGGCCCTGCTTCCACGCAAGGAAATGACACGCGTGTAGGTATTTTATGTTAACGTCTGGACGGAAAAATAAGTTAAGTGATTGGCCTTGATCGATGTATGGCTGTCTGTCTGCGGCCAATTCAACTAACCAACGCTGATCAATCTCAATCGCGGTCTTAAATACTTCCCGGATATCTTCAGGGATTTCTTCTAGATGTTGGATTGAACCATCATGCGCTGTAATTGAAGCCCACGTCTTAGAATTGTCCATACCCAAGTCAGCCAATGCTTTCTTGAGGAACTTGTTCTTCTGTATATACGCGCCGGACAGAGTATCCTGTCTAAACACATTGGCGCGATAAGGTTCTATAGATGGGGATGTATTGCCCATAATTAAAGAACTAGAAGCGTTAGGTGCAATAGCTGTCCAGTGACTGAACCTACGATTAACACCAACCTCAGCCGCGTCAGGGCAGGGGCCACGTTTCTCACACAGAATAGCATCACCCTTAGAACATTGTTCATGGATGTGCGTATAAATTTGTTTGTTCATTACCTTAGCCATAGCGCAATCCAGAGGAATGTTTTTCTTCTGTAGATACGCGTGTAGGCCAAGAGTACCGACACCAATAGAACGCTCACGCATTGCGCTATAAACTGCACGATGAACGTGTTTAGGTGCATTGTCGATAAAGTGTTGTAGGACGTTATCCAACAATTCCATTACGGCCGGGATAAACTCAGGATCTTTACTCCACAGGTCGTAATATTCGATGTTTAACGACGACAAGCAACAAACTGCGGAACGTTTAATATCTGTAGGTAGAAAGATTTCTGTACAGAGGTTAGAGCCATTAATTTTTAGGCCCAAAGCTTTCAGCCATTCCGGCATTGTATTGTTGGCGGTATCTAAAAAGATAAAGTATGGCTCGCCTGTTTGCATACGGATGTCTAGTAGTTTCATCCATAGTTGACGTGCTGATACAACTTCAGTGACTTCCCCATTATTAGGGTTAATTAACGGCCAACTATCATCATGGTTTTCGTCACGCATACACGCTTCGATAAGTTCCATGAATTCATTGCTTAGGTTAACACCATGATGCAGGTTTAGTGTACGGAAGTTCTGATCACCTGTAGGCTTCCGCATTTCCATAAACGTCACAATATCAGGGTGATTAATATCTAGAAACGCCGCATAAGATCCGCGACGAGTACGCCCCTGCCGATAGGCCAAAGACCCGGCATCATATGTTTTAAGGTGAGGCATAACGCCTACAGATTTCTCATCTGCGCCACGGATGCCAACATGAATACCTACACCGCCACCAAGCATAGAAAGCCATGACACCTCTGAATAGGTATCAACAAGGCCCTCTGCGCTGTCGTCTAGATAAGACAGAAAGCAGGAGATAGGTAATCCTTTATTACTACGCCCGTACGATAGAATAGGCGTAGAGAATGATAGCCAGTGCTTACTAGCATAATCATAAATTTTCTGGGCGTGTTCTTGGTCAGTACCAAATTTCTCCGCCACGAATGCGAACCGCTCTTGAGGGCTTTCTTCCTCATCCCGCATATAACTCTCTCTTAGTCGAGTTAGGCCGAGAGCATCAAATAGTTCGTCTTGTTCTAGTTTTATTTCTACTTTTGTCATAATTACCTCAGCGGTTGATCCCCTCTAAACCATGCAACCAAAGCTTTTCGTCTTCCCCACCACACTGGCCTAGCAATGTGGTTTAAGTGAGATGGGAATACGATTGCAGTACCTCTGGCTCTTGGCGCGTACTTCACAAAATCTCCGTTAGGGAGATGTGTTTGTGAGTCAATTTGGAGTTTACCGCCGACGTAATCAGATGGATCTGAAAGCTGTATGATGCAGGTTAGTTTTCTTGTCGCTACTTCATTGTGCCCGGAGTCGGTGTGCCAATTATAGAATTGACCAAAGCCGTACTCTAGATACTGAAGGGCTTCCACTTCACCATTAAGATCTAGGTTAAGCCAACGCTCATTTAAGTGCATTACTTGATCCCGGATCTTTAAGAACATCCACGAGGACTGTGCGTCCATAGGTATCCAAGCCAGCTTACAATTCCTAGCTAACCTGTCTCTTAATGATGGTTTCCTAGATAGTACCTTGCCCGCCATAGTCGGTTGTTGCGACATAAAACGACAGACACTATCACACTCATCTTGGTCAAATAAATTGAACCAAGTAAATTGATGCAGATGTTTCATAGATAGCCCGCTTTTTTCTTACGGCGGGCAATCTCTCTTTTCAGATAAAACTCAGCCTTTTCCAAATCCTGAATGGGAACCTCATATTTCTCATCGCAACGCCAAATATATTTGATGACGTTCCCGAGATTGAAATTCATGTGCTCAGTTACTTGAATGCACTCCACACCTGATGGGTGTTTTGTATAGTGTGGTGGATGGTTCACCATATCCACTTCGTTTTGCATAGCTGGGCTAGCAACATTTACCGTCTGACCAGAGATACTATCTTTGATTACGGTGTCGAAGGGATACTGGTGAGCGTAGATTGTTTTTTGTTTTTGCTCGCTCATTAGTGTTTCCTATGTTTTTTTGGATCAAACTTAATGACATTCAAGACCTTATCCTGACTGTCTCCCCTCATCTTCTTGACCAGTTCTTCATCTGGCTCGAAGATTATTTCAACTTCAGGTTCTTGATCTTGACCTGAGTTAAAACCATCAAACCCCGGGGCGGCTTGTACGATGCGCCCTGCGGCTATTACATTGTCGGTCTGGGTGTTTATAATTGCGTATATGCCCGCTAATAGATCCTGTAAGAATTCCATTGTGTCTTGCGGGTAATCGTCGTCAAAACTCCAACCGCCGCTGAAGAGCAATTGTCCGTTTTCATCTACGGTGATTTCCATAATGATTGCGTTAGAAAATTGCTCTGTCATATGTTTCTCAATCCATTTATTATTTTTAGTGAGGGCCTGTTCTTGCGCTCTTTAATCCACGGGAGCGGAACCAGTTTGTCAGCGTACGCAAAACCGTACCGCTCACACCACATGGCGTAAGTAGTGCCAGAACCCTTGCGAATTTTCCCATTACTGTTTGTGAAGATGAAACGAAGATCTAAGTCTGGGTATTGCTCTTTCAGAAGCAAATGCTTTCTACGATCTTCAATCGTAAAGCGTCCTTTCGTTTCAATCACGATGCCGTTGGGAAGGAGAAAATCAGGAGTGTAATAATGATCACTCTGAGGTATGACGTATGGGATACGGAAACATTCATATTCCGCATCAACGCCGCGCTTTTCTAAATCGCTCTGTACTTTCTCCTCAAGCCCCGATCTGTAACCATTTGCTATGGCGCGAGCACGGGGGTTATATTTATTTTTTCTCATCTGCATTGTAATCCGTGTACCAGTAGTGTCGTGGGCTCTGTGCTTTAGACCCTGTTTGTGGCTGATACTCGGCGTCGGGCCAGCATTCCCTCATGTACGGACAAAACGTACACGTCGTGTGCAGACGTTTATTACCTGTGGGCTTGCCCCGGAAATACT
>Ga0181583_10001702_pt1 | contig 16310 bp, 17 predicted proteins | sample 071ome_31_FD_132461 | JGI IMG/M metagenome (GOLD analysis project Ga0181583, IMG submission 132461) | Coastal salt marsh microbial communities from the Groves Creek Marsh, Skidaway Island, Georgia - 071405CT metaG (megahit assembly) | ecosystem: Environmental > Aquatic > Marine > Intertidal... | reverse complement strand
CGGGATACGGGATACGGGATACGGGATACGGGCTGCGGACGGAATCCGTCTCCGTCTCCGTCCCCGTATCGGGGGAGGTTCCCAGGCTCTCAGATGGAACCCCCTGACCATCCTGCGGAGGGGAGCCCCGCTGCGGACGGAGTCCCCCCTGCGGAGGGCTGGAGCTCCTCCTTCAGAATGAGGTGGTACGGGGACGGGGTACGGGCTCCGTCTCCGTCCGTCCGTCCCGTCATCCGCATGAGCCCCCCCGGGGGGGGCCGCTGCGGACGGAGCCCCCCCTGCGGAGGGTCCCCAGCCTCCTCCTGCGGGGAGCTCCTTCGTCAGAAGGAGGATGCAGGGAGATCCCAGCGGAAGGGCGGAGATGGGTACGGGGACGGGATACGGGATATGGGCCCCCCGGAGCAGAAAACGAGACGGCCGATGGCCGACGGGGGTAGGGGGGCGGAGCCCCCCCCCGGAGCAGAAAACGAGACGGCCGATGGCCGACGGGGTTAGGGGGGGCTCCACCCCCCTCACGCCTTGATGTAGTACGGCGCGAGGCACTTCTGTAGCTTGGCCGGGAACGTGAGCGTCCCCGGCGCGATGCCGTGGGCCTCGGGCTTCAGGAGAGCCTGGAGCTTCTCGTCCTTCTCCACCAGGATCTTCGAGCCCTCCTTGAGGTCGTGCTCGCGGAGGTACACGCCGATGCGGCGCGTGACCTCCTTCCGCGCGATCTTCTCGGAGGGCTTGAGGCCGAGGAAGTCGGCCAGGGGCTTCTCCACGGAGACGGGGATGCTGAACACGGAGACCGTGTTCGTAGCCCTGCGCACGCGCCGCGCGCGCTGGAAGAGGCCGCGCTGGGAGCGCTTCTGGACTCGGACAGCCTTGACGACCTCACCGAGCCCGGCGACCGCGGCGTCGATGGGCGCCAGGGCCTCCGCGGCCGCCGCGGCCGCCCCCTGGATCCCCTCCGCGTTCAGCCTCTTCGCCCCGGCCAGGCGCGCGACCTTGGCCAGGGCCGCGCGGACCCCGCGGAGCTCCTTCGCGAGCGTCTTCTGCGCCTCCGAGAGCTTGGCGTCGAGCTCCGCGTAGTTCGAGAGGGCGACCTCCACGGCGGAGGGCTCCTCCGGCGCGGGGGCAGCGGGCTTCGCGGGGGCAGCGGGCTTCGCGGGGGGCGGCGCGGCGGCCTTGGCGGCCGCGGCCTTCTTGGCGGCGGGGGTGACGATCTTACGGGGAGCGGAGGGCATGGTCACGGTCTCGACGAGGGGCGGGAATACTACGGTACCGCGGGGAACTCTTACGTCGTTGTTTTTACTGTCTGGCCAAGGGGCGACGACCCGGGTGGCCGTCGACATGGGCAGGCGGACTGAGACGAAGCGGCTCAGCAGCGGGCGGTCAATTGCGTGCGCGCGCCGCGTGCTCGCGAAGACGCGCACGCCCCGACGGTGCGCGCCCTCAAGGGCGCACCGCCACGCCGCGGCGTGGCCGCGCGCGGCCAGGTCGAACCCCGCGATGCCCACAGCCGTCCCCTGGGCCCGGAGGACGACCTCGAGGAGGCGCTCGGGGTCGCAGAGCGCCGCGTCGAAAACGACCGCCTGCGTCCCCCGCACGCGCCAGTACCACAGCCCCGCCTCGCCCGTGTCCGTCGCGACCTCCCCGAGCCCGGGCGGGGCGGGCGCGAGGAGGTCCGCCAAGACGCCCAGGGCCGGGACCCGCGGCCCGGCCGTCAGCAGCACGTGGCCCGCGGTCGCGTCGCGCACGGCCCGAGCGGTGGCGAGGCCCGTCATGATGCGTACCCGGGCACCGACGCCCTTACTCGCTGTCGTCGTCGGCGAGGAGGATATCGTTCGCGAACGAGACCGTCCGGTACTCCTCCCGGTCCCCCCGGTCCTCCGGGTCCTCCGGGTCCTCCGGGTCCTCCGGGCCCGCCGCGTCCTCGGCCCCCGGGTCCACCCACGCCCGACACTCCCCGCGGAGGACGTACCAGTCCCCCTCCGCGTCCGGGGCGCACGTGCAGGCCAGGAGCGCCCCGCGGCGGACGCGCAGGCGGGCCCCCGGGCGGACGAAGAACTCCTTCGGGGACGGGAAGTCCAGAAGCACCTCCCCGCGGGTCAGCGCCGCGTTGTCCCCCGCCCGCGCGTCCGCGGAGACGGCCAGGGTCGCCCGGGGTGCGCGGTCGGTCAGCCACCGGACCGGCGCGCGGAGAAGGAGCGCGGTCCCCCCGGCGGAGACGTACGCCGACGATGGGCGGACGCCCGCGACCGTCGCCCAGACCTCGCCCCCGACCTCGACACCGACCAGGTCCGCAGGGAGCCCTGCGGTCGCCGGGGGGTCCAGCCGCGCCTCGCCCGCCAGGCACGTCACCCGCGCGCGCCGGACGAGGGCACCCGTCGGCACCGCCGCGTACGCGCCCCCTCCACCGATCTCCATACCCGTAAGGCGGGAAAAACTCGGGACGGATATCGGGGCGCGCGATGATGACGACGCGCGATCTCATCATGGCGCGCTACGCCGACCCCCGCGGGGCGGACCCCGCGCACGTCGGGGTCCTCCGGAACCTGGCCGTCCGCCACAAGATCCCCTACCCGGAGGAGACGACGTTCCGCGTCCGCGCCGCCCTCCGCGGCGACCTCGAGGCGAGCCTCGTCAAGTTCCGCGGGGTCCTGAACAAGCTCACGGACGAGAACTACCTCCGTCTCCGGGACGACGCCCGCGCGCACTTCCTCCCGGAGCACGCGGAGCACTTCCTGGCGGCCATCGACACGGCCCTCCGGAAGCAGAAGGGGCGGCTCGTGCGCCCGCTCTCCGACCTCGCCATGGAGCTCGTCGGCGCCGACGGCGTGCGGAGCGCCTGGGACGGGGAGGTCCTGGCCGACGAGCTCCTCCAGTTCCGCAGGGGGGAGGAGGACATCGACTCCACGGAGCAGTACGACGCCTGGTGCGAGTACCTCGCCGCGCGCCTCGAGATGGTCAACCGCGTCGAGGCCGCCCTGCGCGTCGGGAGCCTCACCCCCGCGCGCGTCGTCGACGCCTGCGCCGACCGCCTCGCGGACCGCTCCCAGACCGCGCACGTCCTCATGGCCCACGTGGCCGTCGCGGAGCGCCTCCGCGAGGCGGGAGTCCTTTCCGCCGCGGACGGGAAGAGGCTCCGCGATGCCGTCACGCGGGCACCACCGGCGAAGCCGATGATCCGCTTCAAGGTCCTCGACCTGCTGTGAAGCCAAAAAACGACGGGGACCCCCCGAACCCGCTCCAGTGCAACCAAACCATGGGCGGCAAGGGCAAGCGCACGAGGACCGCGAGCGGGGAGCTTGCCAAGGAGTCCCCCGAGGGAGACGCCGACGCCAAAATGGTAGAGACTCGGGACGCCAAGAAGGCCCGCCTGACCAACGAGGCCGAGGAGACTTTATACAATACGGCGGAGGAAAAGCGCCGCATCGCGGAGCTCAAGGAGCAGTTCCCGAAGATGACCGTCGAGGAGTTCCACCATGCCCTCTCCACGTTACTGGGGTTCCACCACAAGACCATGGGGCAGATTGCCAAGACCAAGGAGGAGCTGGTCAGATTTCGCGGGGAGCTCGAGGACTCCGAGTCCTCCGCCAACAAGAAGATCTGCGAGCTCCTCGACATACTCCTCAGGGAGATCGAGACCCAGGAAGAAGTCCTCCAGGAGCTCATCCAGAACGTCAAGGAGATGAACGAGAAGGTGGACGCGGCAGAGGGCCGCCTGCAGCGCGCCCAGGACGCCTTCAGTGAAATCGCGGATTTCATCGACAACTATCGCTGGTAAGCGCAGAGACGCCCACGTTGCGGGCACCTCTCCCCAGGGGCGGTGCCGTTTTACCGCGAACTATCATTGATCTTCATCAGCAGGAACGCACAGAGCATACGGAGTCTCACCATATCCAAGTCCTTTTCGTCGCGCCAGTCCGCCTTTTTGATCCTCTCCGCGACGTCGACCAGCGACCCGGACGTGGAGCTCTCCCGGAGGAGGTTCTGGAGCCGCCGCACCCCCCCGGGGCCCAGCAGCTCATTCGTCGCCTGGCGGAGGGACATACCCCCCTCGCCAGCACCCGCGCCCCGGGTGGTCGTCCGCGCACGCGAGACCGCCGGTTTGCTCCCCGACGGACAGTGCATCTCCTTCGGAGCCGCAGGAGAAGTCTTCGCCCCGGGGACACACTCCCAGGAAAGGACGGTCGTCTTGGACGGACCCGTGCCCCCGGAGGAGGAGCGATCGCGCGAGGAGGACGGCGCTCCGCCAGAGATTCCCCGGGTGCCACGACCCCTCGCCGTCGGCCTCTTTCCCTGCCCCCTCCTGGATGATTGGGAGGAGCCGGACATCTCTTTTCCCCTTCCGCCAAAATAACAGCCACATCGTGCGATGCCCCAGACGCATCCCTCCCCCTAACGGCGCTGCTGCTTCGCCAGCGCCGCGCGGGCCGCCTCGTTCATGGCCTCCATCTGCCGCGCGCGGGCGAGCTCCGTCTCGTACGCGATGTCCGCCCGCCGCCGCCGCTCCTCGCGCTCGCGCAGGACGGCGCTCTGCTCCCCCTCCCCGGGCGGGGCCTTCAGCGAGGCCTCGCGCTCCCGCATGACGGACTTGATGTCCAGCGCGCCGGTGTCCGAGAACGTCTCCCCGGGGTGCATCAGCGTCTCCGTGTTCGCGCGCATCAGGTCGGTGAACGAGACGGAGCCCTCGGCGCCGCCGTAGTCCTCCATGCGCTCCGTCCCCAGGACGCGGGTGCCGACACTCAGCCGGTGGAAGGCCTCCGGCTCCGCCGCGGCCTGCGCCCGCCGCGAGCGCCCCCCGACCACGCGGCACTTCTCCTCGAACACGCGCTGGAAGTCCTTGCTCGACTTGCGCATGCGCTCCAGGTCGCTCTCCGCAAGGCCCATGTCGGCCGCGGCGCCGTCGCCCAGCGCGTGCTCGTCGTACCCGTAGTCGTCCTGCTCCGGACGGACGTACGTCGCCTCGAAGACCGCGTTCACCCGGTCGCGCTCCGAGGTCGCGGCGGCGGCGCGGGCGAGGGCCTCGCGCCGCCGGCGGGCGTCGGCGAGCGCGCGGCGGAAGCAGGCCTTCACGATCGCGAAGGCGAGTTCGCTCCCGCCCTCCGCGTCCGGGTGGACCGCCGCCGCCGTCCTGCGGAAGGCCGCCGTCACCTCGGCGTCCTCCGTCGGGGGCGCGATCAGGCCCAGGACCGCAAGGGCATCGAAGTCCTCGGCCCGCGGCGTCTTCCCGCGGGCGACGGCGGAGTCGAAGCGGTCCCGGCAGCGCGTCTGCGTCTGTCCCATCTCAGCCCGAACCCTGCCGTCTTCTCCCCCGCGGGCCTTACCCGACCAGAAGAGGTAGGCCTGCGCCTCTAAAGTGGAGGAGCACCCCGGGGGGCGCACAGAGCCTCGATTCTCACTCCGGGTCCGGATGATCGGCCAGGGCGCCTTCTCCCGCGTCTTCGCGGACCCAGACGACCCCTCCGGCTTCTGCTTCCGCGAGAGAGACCCGAAGACGGACCATCAGTCGGACCAGGAGTCGGACCAGGAGTCGGACCAGGAGCAGAATGTCCCATCCCCCGCGGAGGTGCGCGAGGTCGCCATCTGGCGCCACCTGTGGCCGGAACGCCCCGCGGACGTGGTCGTCCCCGGGGCCTCGCTGCGCCTCCCGAGGGTACCCGGGGAGGAGCTGCGGGGGGTGCTGAATCGGGGCGACTGCCCCCCGCCGGGGCTGCGGGGGCAGGTTCTCTGCGCCGCCCTGGACCTCGCGAAGCTCCACGCGGCGGGGTTATACCACGGGGACGTCTCCACCGGGAACGTGATGGTCTCGCCGGGGCGCATGCACCTCGTCGACTTCGCGGGCGCCTCGACCGTCAGGACGCTCCACCTCCGTCCGAAGGAAGGCTATGCCTGGACCCCGGGGTTCGTCGCGCCGGAGGTCGTGCGCGTGACCTACCCGAACACCCCCTGCGAGGGCCTCGACCGACAGCTCCGGCAGCGGGGACTTCCGAGTGACGTCTGGTCCCTGGGGGCGGTGGTCTACTCGCTCGCTACTCGTCAGAAGGTCATGACGAGAAGGGATGACATACAGACGGTGCGGCGAGGGGGCTCTCTCGAGGGACGGGTCCGTCAGTGGCGGACGGAGGTCGCCGAGTGCCTGCGCGACAGGGAGGACGCGGAGGGGATCTACGAGATCTTCTGCTCGTGCACAGAGCTGGTCCCGAGGATGCGGATGTCCGCCGGGGACATCGTCGAGAAGCTGGGCGGTCGCCCCCCTGCGCCGCGCGGAAGGGCGACGCCGCCGGCGTCGCGTGGCGTCTCCGCGCTGGAGGCGCGCATGCCACGCGAGCACCGAAGGGACGTCCTTCGGATCCGTCGGCGCTTCCTGACAGAGTACGCGTCCGTCCCGCGGGTGCGAGACTCGACGGACATGGACCTGGCGGATCTCCACAGAGCGACGGTGATCCTCGCGGAGGGAAGGACGGAGGCGGCATTCGAGTGGGAGGTCCTCTGGATATGGGACATCCTCGAGGCGCTCGACTATGACCTGGAGGGCTCCGCCCCCCTGCCCCCTCGGACTCCGCCCCGCCGCCGAGGGAATGCGAGATGAGGCCCCCCTACCACGACGGCACAGGGACACTCGAGATCCCGGCGAGGGCTGGCAGGGCGGAAGACGAGATGACGGGCGCGGGCGGCGCGATCCCCGGGCCCGCCGACCCGCGCGACACGCTCACGAGGTGGATGACCGCGACGGAAAGCGAGAAGACCACCGCGAAGGCGCCCATGGTCCGCACGGGGCGGTACCCCGGCTCGCGCTCATACTTGCTCCGGTGGGCGGCGGCGGCCACGCCCCCGAGGACGACGGAGAAGGCCAGATTCGCGACGACGTTCGCGGAGCTCATAAGGGATGGTGTCCGCCCCAGCCAAAATAAAATCTTGAAATTCACCGATGTCCGGGGTCGTCCTGGAGCAGAGCTGGGGGGACATCGCCGGCCTCCTCTCCGGAGCCGGGGCTGACCGGGTCCGCGTCCTCCTGTCCCCGTCGCCGGAGCCCGCGCTGACCCTGGCCTGCGGCAGACGGGAGCTCCGCGTCGCGGGCTGCGGCTCTCTGGGGGGCGAGTCCGTCGCGCTCTCGGTCCGCACGGAGGACATCGTGGAGGTCCTCCAGAGCCTGGGCACGGGGGTCTCGCGGTGCACGGTGGTCTGGAACCCGGGCAGCGGGGCGGACACGATGAACCTCCTGGTGCTCTCCGCGCCGGACGGCCGCCGCTGGGAAATGGTGCGGACGGACCTGCACGTCATCCCGCGGCGGACGATCGAGCAGTTCTGCCGGGAGGTCCTGGCGGCGGTCGCCGCCAAGGGCGCCGTCGACCCGGAGGACCTGCGCGAGCTCCCGGGGTACGGCGGACTCGCGGAGGCCCTGTACGACCACGAGCACTGCGGCCTCAACCTGCGCGACCTCGGGCTCCCGCGCCCGCCCGGCCTCGGGTGGGACGCGGGGAACGGGGTCTGGGCCGCGCCGGCGCGGCAGGTCATCCACTACCTGATGCACGCGGCAGTCCAGCACGGCCATCCGTTCGGGGAGGCCATGCGGCCCGTCATCGAGTTCCTGACGATCGACGAGGACGACCCGGAGAGCCCGGCGGACCCCCCCTGTGATATGGACGCGGTGGCGGCCCGGCTGGGCGAGTCCCTTTGAAAACGTAAGTCAGTCTCACCGGGAGTCCGGAAAGGAAAATCCCCGCCTTGGGCAGTCCCCCCCCCACCCCGGACCATGATCGCCCCCACCGTCCACGACCCGCGCAAGTCCCGCTACAGCCTGTTCCCCATCGTCCACACGGGACTCTGGGACCTGTATAAGCAGGCCATCGCCTCGTTCTGGACGGTGGAGGAGATCGACCTCCACGAGGACCGGGAGATGTTCGAGCTCCGCCTGACGAGGGACGAGCGCGAGTTCGTGCAGACGGTCCTGGGATTCTTCGCGAACGTCGATTCCGTCGTCATCCACAACATCGCCGCCAACTTCATCCAGAAGGCAGAGGAGTACGGGTTCCCCCCGGAGGCCACGGCGTTCTACAGCTACCAGTGCTACAACGAGTCGATCCACGGGGAGACGTACTCGCAGATGATCGACTCTCTCGTGCGTGACCCGGAGCGCAAGGACTTCCTGTACAACGCGATCGTGGAGGACCCGTCCGTCCGCCGCATCGGCGACTGGATCGGGACGTGGGTCATGGCCGACGGCCTGACGCCCGTCCAGCGGCTGATCGGGATGGCGTGCGTGGAGGCCGTGATGTTCTCGGCGGCCTTCTGCTCCATCTACTGGCTCAAGAAGCGCGGCCTGATGCCCGGGCTGACGTTCTCGAACGAGCTCATCTCGCGCGACGAGGGCCTCCACGCGAAGTTCGCCGTCGAGATGATCCGGGTCCTCGGGGGCTGTGACCCGGACGAGGTCACGCGAATCGTCCGCGCGGCCGTCGAGGCACAGGAGGACTTCGTCCGGCAGTCTCTCCCGGTGCGCCTGATCGGCCTGTCCGCGGACGCCATGAACGAGTACGTCCAGTTCGTGGCGGACCGGCTGGCTGTCGACCTCGGTGCGGACAAAATATTCGACACGGCCAACCCGTTCGACTGGATGGAGATGATCTCGCTTCAGGGCAAGACCAACTTCTTCGAGAAGCGGGTCGGCGAGTATCAAAAGAGCGGCGTCATCGGCGGCCGGGACACGCGCATCGCGGCGTCGGCCTTCGCCGGCGACGAGGACTTCTAGCCGGCGTCCGGGAACGGCGGGGGGTCGTCCGACATGGCGGGTAGGCACCGAAATCTCGAAATTAACGGCAAAAATGTTTTCGGGGCTCTTCCCCGCGCGTCTGACTCGACGAAGCAAGGACCCCGCCGCCGGTAGGCCTCATCTACCACAGCGCCGCACGCTATTCCACGAAGGAGTCCGAGAGAATCCTCGACGGAAGACGGGCGAAGCCCTCGGGGGTAGGGGGGCGGAGCCCCCCCTCAGAGCTTGGCCCGCACCCTGGCCTCGTCCGCGCGCGCGCCCATGCGGCGCCCCATCCGCAGGGCCATGTTCACAACAGCCTCACGGTCCAGCTTGTTCGACCGCCAGCGGGACTTGAGCCCCCCGAGCCACGCGCGGAAGGCCTTGTCGCCGAGCTTGGCCAGGCGCTCGTCCGCGGGGGGCGCGCCCGCGGGAGGAGGCGGGCGGGTCACCGCGTCCGCCGGGATCGCCGGGTTGCGCCCGACGACGGACTCCTCCGCGGGGTCGAGGAAGAGGACACCCTCGCCGGACCGCCCTGCGCGCCCCGTCCGACCGAGCCGCTGCCTGTACTCGTCCGGGTTGGTGTACTCGGTCTGGAGGACGTGCGTGACGCCCGGGAAGTCCACCCCGCGGGCGGACGCGTCCGTCGTGAAGAGGAAGTCGTCGCTGCCGGTGCGGAACCCGGCGTAGGCCGCGGCCCGCTCCTTCTGGCTCATCCCCCCGTGAAGCGTCCAGATCCGAGCCGTCGGGCACCGTGCGCGGACCACCTTCGACGCGTAGTCGACCATGAGCTGTGCCCCGAGGAAGACCATCACCTTGAACCCCCCCTCGCGGGGACGGGGCGCGTTGTCCTGCCAGGTCCGCAGGGCCGTCTGCGTCGCCGGGCTGAGGTGGGCGATCGTCCCGGTCGCGGCTGTCGATTTCCCCCCGGCCTGGGTCCGGGACGCCCGCCGCTCCGCCACGAACGCGGAGATGAGGTCCAGGTGGTGCTCGATCGGCGCGACGACGACGCGCTGGGTGATCGTGGTCGGGACCGCGGCGGTGTCCTGCTGGCCCACCACATCGACTGTCTCGTACCCCGGGCGCAGGATGCGCTTTTTGTGGATAAGGTCGTCGAGTCCGGACGGAAAGGTGGCACTGAAGAGGAAGGTCTGCGGTACCGTGGTCATCGTTGCGCGAATACGCGTGACGACGGGGAGGAACGAGGGGTCGATCATGCGGTCCGCCTCGTCGAGGACGAAGAAGCGCGTCGGAGCGAGGGCCCGGAGCGTGCGTTCCGCTGTCCTGCCCTCCGTCAGGAGCCCCTTCAGCCGTCCGGGGGTCGCCACGATGACGTGCGGGGCGCGCTCGAGTCCCTCGACGTCCTGGGACGGCTTGGAGGACTCGCCCCCGATGATGGACTGGACGCGCATGTCGTGCGGGCGACAGAGCTCGACTGCGGCCTCCGCGATCTGCTCTGCGAGCTCCCGTGTGGGGGTCAGGATGAGGGTCCCCCCCGGGCCCGGGCGGGCCGCCATCTGCTCGACGCAGGGGATGAGGAACGCGAGGGTCTTCCCGCTCCCCGTTTTCGACTTGGCGAAGATGTCTTTCCCGTTGAGCGCCGGCGCCAGGACCTTCTCCTGGATCTCCGTCAGGGAGGTGATCCCCCCCCCGGTCTGGCTCCTCCGGGAGGCGGTGCGACGGGCCTTCATCGCGCGGAGGACTCCGTAGGGGGTCCCGTTCATGAGGTCCGAGTGCTGCGACAGGACTTTCCTGGGAACCATGTACCCCACGGGTACCTTCTCCGGGCGCGTGTCGGAGCGGAGGGAGTAGATCGGGCAGCGGCTGCCCGGGGGGGCGTGGAAGGGGATAATCTCGGTCGACGCCATCGGAGGCACGAGCACGAAGACGCCCGTGGGGCTCTGGACGACGAAGTAACCCGAGGCCGCCATCCTTCTCTACCGAACCCTGGAAAGAATCGGGGGACCAGCACACGTCTATTTTTCAGCGCTTAGAAGAGAAAGAGATGCCGCGGGCTCGGGCGACGCGCGAGGACCCGCTGCGGAACGTAGGCGATTTGAAGGAGGAGGCCATGCGGGACTTCGCCAAGCGGGCGTTCGATAAGCGCCACCCGGTCATCCTGACCGCGCTCCGCGCGCTCGCCCAGACGGACGGGGTCGTGTACGGCGGTTTCGCGATGAACCTGCTCTGCCCTCCGGACCGCCGCTTCTACAAGGAGGGGGAGGACCTCTTCGACATCGACGTCCACAGCAAGCACCCGAAGAAAACCGTGAAGGTCGTCCTCGAAGCGCTGAAGAGGGAGGGCTTCCCCGCCGTCAGCGCCCGTCCCGGCCTTCACGAAGGGACCATCAAGGTCTACGCACGGGGGATCAACGTGATGGACGTGACGGCGGTGAGAAGTGATAATGTTCCCATTAACATTAACAATACGATCCTTGCGCGGTATCACGGGATCCTTGTGCGCCTCGAGGGACTCAACTCCCTCGTGGAGGGAGCTCTGTTGGTCCTTGCAAAGCCCGGGGAATCTGGGTTCCGCTGGGAGAAGATGGCGCATCGTCTCGTGTCGTTCCTAGGTGCCTTTCGGCCGCAGGTGCGGCCGAAGGTGGAGGAAATGACGGATTCGGAGAATGCCAGCAAGATGTACCGGTTCGCCGCCAAGAACGGGTGCGGGGTAATCTACAACTCTGAAAACTCTGCCATCAATAGTCATAGTCCCTTCACCGTCGTCCTCGCCACCAAGGAAGTCGTCAAGCGGATGGAGCGGGTTCCTCCAAGCCCAATGGCTAGAAATTTGTTACGAGGGTTGTCGTTTCATCTGCAAGATGCCCTTCCGGACATCGTCACCCATTACCTGGGGAGGCACTTGGGTCGCGACATCTACGGGATCGTCACCCCGGAGAACTGCATCTGCGCCAAGAGCGGGAAGACCTGCGCGGCCTTTCGGATTATTATATATTACCGTTTGAGTATGCCCATCCATATGCACTTCCAGCTCGGGCTGCTGGTGCTGGATTACTTCTCCAGGAGAAACAACGACCTCTCCCGACTGGTATACTCTAAGTGCATCGGGTCCCAGGAGGGGCTCGCCACGATTCTCGAGCGCATCAACAGCTAGCATGGACTCCGCCTGCGTCTCGAGCTCCCCCGAGGTCCGTCTCCTGCGGTCCTGGTGCGCGCTCCTGTGGCGCAAGCTCCTCGAGGCGCGGATCCCGCACACCTCCCGGGACGCGTCCCTCCTCCTCGACGCCCGGCCGGTCTCGCACTTCCTTGCCGTCCGCCCCGTCCCCGCTCCCCGGGCGCGGGATGCCGCGTCCGTGCTGCGCCTCGTGCGCCCGGGCGCTCCGGACCCCTTTCCCGAGGAGGCGTACCTCCCCGCCGCGCGCTTCCTCCTCGCCGTCTCCGGGATCGGCGGGCGCCCGGTCGCCGCGTGGTGTGGGGGCCCGGGCATGCCCTTCACGGTGTGCACGGAGGACCCCGAGGGGCTCCCGGAGGGCCTGGCGGGGGACCCCGGGCGGTGCGACACCGTCCTGGTCGGCGGCGAAAACGTCTGGGTGTGCCGCCACGCGGCACACGACCACTACCGCGGCGCCGAGGTCCGCATGGGGCCTCGGGGGCTCCTCCACCTCTGCGAGAGAGTCCTGTCCGTCGCGCCGAGCTAGCGGGGTACAACGGGGTCCCCTTAGGAGCCGGAGGAGCCGGAGGAGCCGGAGGAGACGGGGTCCTCATCGAAGCGCGACTTGCGGGGGGAGAAGGGTCTGAAGCGCTTCCTGCAGCGGGGGGCCGGCACGTAGCTGCACGTGCGGGGGAGCGAGGCCTTAAGCTCGGCGAGCTTCCGCTCAGCCTCAGGTATGGAGATCTCCAGCTTCTTGCAGGTCTCGATGGCATCCTCGAGTTCGGCAATCTTCTCATCGGTCTCCTTGATGATCTCCTCCCAGAGCTCGGCGACCCGTCTCTGAAGAACAAGTATGGGGAGCTTCTCCACCTTCATGAAAGCGGCAATAGTATCCTTGAGAATCTTGAGAATCTTCTCCTTGAGAATCTCCTCCTTCGCGCCCTTCGTCGAGCCGGAGGGGGCGGAGGAGCCGGGGGCGCCCGCGCCGTCCGGCGTATCGCGAGTAGACACGGGGAGCTTATCACTCATGGCACCGACACGAGGTGTATCGCGAGTATGGTGTCTTTCTGGTCGGGGGGGTCTTTTTTACCCTTCCACCAATGAGCTCCCTGGTCGGCGGCGAAAACGTCTCTGCGAGAGAGTCCTGTCCGTCGCGCCGAGCTAGCGGGGGTACAACGGGGGCTTCGTGCCGGGGACCTTGCGCGGGGGGTCGAGCATGGCGAGCCGGACCTCAAGGTCAAGCGTGGGCTTGCCCTGATTCTTGAGGGTCTTGATGCCTTTCTTGATAACGGCAATCATCTCCGCGTACGCCTTCTGGAGATCCTCCTTCGCGCCCTTCGTCGAGACGGAGGGGGCGGAGGAGCCGAGCAGCTCCTCGAGGGCCTTGATGCCTTTCTTGATAATGGCAATCGTCTCCGTGGCATGCATCTCCTCCTTCGTAGAGTCGGAGGGGGCGGAGGAGCCGGGGGCGCCCGCGCCGCTCGTCGAGGAGCGGGGGGAGTCGTCCGGCTCCGGGACGAGAGTAGACACGGGGAGCTTATCACTCATGGGCACACCAGTATGGTGTCTTTCTGAACGGGGGGGTCTTTTTTTATCCTCGCCCTCCGACGGCCCTTCGTACAGGGGTTTTTCTCGGGGGTGATAGACCCCCCACCGATGGCGACCGACGGAAGACTCGCGGAACTTCTCCGGAAGGACCTCCCGGAGGGGAAGGCTCCCGTCATGAGCGACCTGGTGTCCATCGCGATGAAGCATGCTACGGAGCTGGAGATCTCCAGCGACGATATCCACGTGGCGGTCCTGACGGCCGTGCAGACGGTGATGTCGGAGGTCACGGCCCCTGGGGCGACCGAGGGCGACGCGGAGGTCGCGGCCGAGGAGCCCAAGCCCAAGCGGAAGGCCGACGAGAAGAAGGCGGTCGTCCGCACGGCGCGCGAGGCGGCCCTCGCGGCCGCGCGCGACCTCCAGCGCGCCGGCGCGATCGGCGTCTTCCGCCGCGCGCCCGACGCCGCGGAATTCCTGGAGCGCGTCTCCCAGGCGCTGCTGGGTCTCCTCCCGGAGGACTTCGTCCCGGCCGCCGAGGAGTCGGCCGCCGCGCCCGAGAAGCCCGCCGCGGACGCGGACGCGGACGCGGACGACGACGACGACGACGACGACGACAACGACGACGAGCGGGTCGAGGAGGCGATGCGCAAGGTGCAGGGGTGGACCCAGCGCGTGGGCCGCGGCTACGCGGACGCCACCCGCCGTGCCGGGGACATCGCCGCGGCCGTTCGCAAGGAGATCGAGGAGGCGAAGCTGAACCCGACCCCGGCCGAGGTCTTCGCCCGCGCGTTCGGCGCGCTCGGCGAGAGCCCGAGCGCCCTGGAGCAGATGGCCGCGACGGTGGCGGCCCGGGAGGTCATCGCCGCGGTGTCCGCCAAGGTGGACGTGGCCGGGGACGAGGCGGTGCTGGCGGTCGAGAAGGCGGCGGAGGCCGCTTCGCGCGCCGGGACCAGCCCCAACCTGGTGGACCTGGCCATCGCGGCGCTGGACTCGCTGATCAACGCGGGCCTGCGCGCCGGGAAGGAGATGCGGTCCGTGGATGTGGACCGTGTCCTGACGGTCCTCCGCCGGGCGGCGGAGCGCCAGGTGCTCCCCGAGCACGTCCGCGCCGTCATCTCGGCGGGCCTGGACTCCCCGGTGTTCCGCGACGTGCTGGCCTTCATGAAGGGGCGGATCGAGCGTTCGCTGGGCGACGCCGTGAAGCGCATCGAGAGGGGTAACCGTCGGCTGGCGGCGGGCGGGCGGGGGCTCCTCTCCCGATTTCTTCCGGGCTCGTGCTGCGGGAGGAAGCCCGCCGCCAAGGGGAAGAAGGCGCGGAAGTAGCGACCCTCTCCCCCCGCCGGAACCCTTCGCAGTCCAGCTGGCCATCCGCGCCATCACGATCTCGCGGATAGCGCGGGCGGTCAAGATTGTGGTGCTGGCGACCGTGGCCCTCGGGATCCTGGCCCTTTAAGCCCCGACAGATTTTCCTAAGAAACAGAGGATGTTCCGCACCCGTCGGAGGGGCGCCCCTGCGTCTGCCGCCCCGTCCAGGACCCCCGCACCGTCTCCGGCGGCGGCCGGTGGCCGGGGGGAGGAGACGGTCGACTCTCGCCACGAGCAGATGCTCCGGGCCGCGGAGGAAGCCCGCGGGCGTCTCCGCGGGATGCGCCGGGAGCTCAGGGAGCTCGTGTCGCGCGCGCGAGACACGGGGGACCCGGTGCTCTGGGACCGCATCGTCTCGCTGCGGGACGAGCTGCGTGCGCAGGAGATCGAGGAGGCCCCGCGGGAGGGGTACCGTCGCGACGTCGTGCAGTTGCTGGACCACTACTACCGTGATGCGGGGACGGCGGTCGCGGAGCCCCCGCCGACGCCGAAGGCCGTGCGGCGCCGCGGCGCGCGGGGGCCCGGTATGGGCGGCGCGTCGTGTCGGAGCCGAAACATCTTCGACTTCGAGGCGGTGGGCGGCGAGGGTCCGGCGTCGGCGCCGGACCCGCCCCCGGACGGGGGCTCGCGGAAGGAGGTGGTCTCGCGGTTCCTGGCGATCGTCGACGGGCGGGTCGAGACGCCGGAGTCGTCGGGCGCGGAGCCAGCGCTGGGGCGGCAGTGCCCCGAGTGCGGGGGCGACTGGTCCCTGCAGAGCCACCTGTCGATGATGGTCTGCCCGGCCTGCGGCTGCTCCCAGGTCCTCATCATGGAGTCGATGGTCCCGGACGCGTCGGCGGAGGTCTTCAGCGACACGACGGGCCTGACGTACCAGCGGTCGACTCACCTGGACCAGTGGCTGTCCAACCTGCAGGGCAACTCGACGGAGGTCGACCCAGCCGTCATCGCGGAGGTCACCCGCCAGGTCGAGAGCGAGGGGGTGCCGCGGGACAAGCTGACGTCGCAGAAGGTCCGGGAGATCCTCAAGCGCATCGGGCACAGCAAGCAGTACGATAGCGTCCCCGCCATCCTGGCGCAGCTGACGGGGAAGGAGCCTCCCCGTCTGACTCCGGAGCTGACGGAGCGCCTGCACGCCATGTTCCGCCAGATCCAGGCCCCGTTCGCGCGCTTCGCCAACGAGGTCGTCCCCGCGCGGAAGAACTTCCTCAGCTACGCGTACGTGCTGCGCGCGCTCCTGACGATTTGCGGGCGGACGGACCTGGTCCAGCACTTCCGTTTGACGCGCGTGCTGAAGAGCCGCGAGAAGTTGCACGTGCAGGACCAGATCTTCAAGCGGATCTGCGAGCACCTCGGGTGGCCGTTCACGCCGGTCGTCTAGGGGGGGGGGGGCTCCGCCCCCCTACCCCCGGGGCTCCGCCCCACCTCTGAGGGGTCAGCTTGCCCGTCGGGATGGGTCTATGCCGTTTTCGCGCCGGATTTCCGTAATTTCGACCCATGGCGGACCGCCTGCGGACAGACAGAGATGGGTACGGGGACGGGGTACGGGCTCCG
>Ga0181583_10001677_pt1 | contig 16413 bp, 11 predicted proteins | sample 071ome_31_FD_132461 | JGI IMG/M metagenome (GOLD analysis project Ga0181583, IMG submission 132461) | Coastal salt marsh microbial communities from the Groves Creek Marsh, Skidaway Island, Georgia - 071405CT metaG (megahit assembly) | ecosystem: Environmental > Aquatic > Marine > Intertidal... | reverse complement strand
CCGGGCGGACGGGGGGGGGGGCGCCGCTCGCCCAGGTCACCTGCACGATGGCGAGGGTGGCGGCGGTGACAGGGTCGGAGAAGTCGCCGCCGGGGGGGGACACGGCGCCAACGATGGTGACGGAGCCCTCGCGCTTCGGCGAGCCGAGGCACGTGACCTTGCCCGCGCGCTCGTAGAAGGAGGCGAGCCGGGCGCCGAGGTAGGCGGGGTACCCCGAGTCGGCGGGCATCTCGGCGAGGCGGCCAGAGATCTCGCGGAGCGCCTCGGCCCAGCGGGAGGTGGAGTCGCCCATCATGGAGAAATTGTAGCCCATGTCGCGGAAGTACTCGGCGAGGGTGATGCCGGTGTAGATGGACGCCTCGCGGGCGGCCACGGGCATGTTGGAAGTGTTGGCGACGAGGGTCGTGCGCTTCATGATGGACTCCTCGCGGCCGTCGGGGAGGGTCATGGTGAGCTCGGGGAAGTCCTTGAGCACCTCGGCCATCTCGTTCCCGCGCTCCCCGCACCCGACGTAGATGATCCCGTCGGAGTTGGAGAACTTGGAGAGCGCCTGCGAGATGACCGTCTTGCCGCAGCCGAAGGCCCCGGGGATGGCGCACGTGCCGCCGAGGACCGAGGGGAAGAGGCCGTCCAGGACCCGCTGCCCCGTCAGCAGCGGCGTGTCGGCCATCAGCTTTTGCGCCGACGGCCGCGGCGACCGCACGGGCCACAGCTGCACCATCGAGTAGGCCTTGCGCTGGCCGTTGAACTCCACCTCGATCACCTTCTCGTCGATCGAGTAGTCGCCGGCGGGGGCGATGTACGACACGGTGCCGCGGGCCGTGGGGGGTAGCATCATCCGGTGCTCGATGAGGGAGTTCTCGTGGACGGTGCCGTAGATGTCGCCGCCGGAGATCTTGTCGCCCACCTGGAAGGTGGACGGCGCGAACTCCCACATCTTGGAGCGGTCGAGGGCCGGGACGTCCACGCCGCGGGGGATGAAGCAGCTCCCCGTGGTCTCGGCAATCGTCTGCGGGGCCGGGGACGGGGGCGAGGGGTCGGAGCCGGGGGTCCCCGGGGCGGGGGCGGGGATTCTTGGGGTCTCTCTTCAGCCCGCTTACCCTGAGGGGGCGCTGGATGCCGTCAAACATCTGCCCGAGGATGCCGGGGCCCAGCTCGAGGGAGAGGGGCTGGTACGAACGGGCGACGAGCTCGCCCACGGTGATGCCGGAGGTGTCCTCGTACACCTGCGGGGCGGTGGGGGCGAGGGGGGCGTCCAGGGCTGGGGGGGTCACGTGGGCCAGCCGTGCACCCACTGAGCCTCTCCGTCACATGACGCGGGACTCCCGCAGGCCCGCCCGGTGGATCCTCGCTCGATAGACCCCACGGGGGGGCGGGAGCGGCTTATTCTCCCGGAGTGACCGCCACGCCGGCGGTGTCCTGGGGGACGTCCGGGGGAGCGGCGAAGGGGCCGATTCGCCCCGATGCGGGACCCCCACGGCTCGGGGTCGGCGGGACTGCGCTCACCTGAATCGTAGCGTTGTCGCCTTCGAGGCGAATGATCTCTCCGATGAGCTTGCCCTCCCCCACGCGCACCAGCTCGTACATCGCCGCTCCCCCCATGTTCTCCGCGACCACCACGGGCCCGGTCACCCTCTTCACCCTGCCATAGTTCTTCTCCGGCTCGAAGTAGTCCGTTGTCTTCCCCATTCTGACCAGAGTGAGGGACCGCGCGGCCTATTGACGCGTAAGGAGCGGGAAGGAATCTGCCTGTCCGCGGACCCTTCGCTCTCTTTTCCGGACCCGCGCGTCGAGAACTGGTATCGGTGCCGTGAGATGCGCGGTGCTTTGTCGTCTTCGCGTACACGGGGCGCGGTATAGAGGCCGGGCGGGCGCGATCGGCGACACGGACACGAGTCGGGCGGGCTCTGGCGAGAGGGGTGGACGGGGGGGGGTAGCGGGGCCTTCGAAGGAGCGCCCTGGCCCGGCACGGCCTAGGCCGCCCCCAAGCACCCCGCGTCCACCGCCCGCCGCAGCACCACCTCGTCCACGACCTCCCCGCGCCCACCCCCCTCGCCGACGCCGTAGCTGGTCAGGCGGAGCCAGTGCTCCCCGCCCTCCGTCCCGGCCTCCACGACCGTCCACCCGAACCCCAGGTACACCTTCTCGAACACGTCGGGCGTCTCGGGCAGCACGTTGGTGCACAGCGCGGCCCCGGCGTGGCCCATGACCACGTGCACCGTGCCGCCGTCGGCGCAGGCCCCGTCGACAACGGGGCACGTCCGCTGGTAGCTGTGGTGGTGCCCCGTCCACGTCATGTCCACGCCGTTGTCCCGGAGCAGCGGCCCGATGCTCTCGTTCAGCATCCTCGACACGGGCTGGTCCCCGTTCCCCGGGCTCGCGTTGTCGCTGTCCACGTAGAACGGCCGGTGCCCCCCCAGGACGACCCAGGGCGTTCGGCACCGGTCCACCGCCGCCAGGTCGGCGGCGAGGAAGGCGTGCTGCGGAGACCCGGGTTCGAAGGGGTGCTCCGTGCTCATCTGCGTGAAGTGTATGGGGCCGAAGTCGACGCCGTACCACACGGGCGCCGGCGGGACGCCCCGCGGGCCGGCCAGCTTGCGAGAGGGGGGGCGCGACGGGCCCGCCAGGCCCCCCGGCGGCCCGTACGGCATGGGGAGCCGCTTCGCGTACGGGACCCCGCACTCCCCCCCGCTGTCGGGCCCGTGGAAGAGGATCCCCTCCCGGGGGCCGTCCGCCTCGTGGTTCCCCGGGGCCGTCAGCCACGGGGCGGACGTCAGGGGGACGGCCATCTGGGCGAGCCACCTCTCCCACGTGTAGGTGAAGCCCATGCCGTAGGAGATGTCCCCGTTCATCACCACGAGGCCCGGGGGCCCGCCCGCCCACTCGGCCAGCACCGCCTCGCTCACGGCCAGCGACCCGCGGAAGTAGTGGTCCCACCCCTTGCTCTGGCTGCTCCCGTCGGCCTCGTCGGTGCCGTTGTCCGCCAGTGCCACGATCCGGACCTCCTCGGCCGGCCCGACCCGGGGCGGCGCCGTGAAGGCGAGCTCGGCGCTCCAGGGCGCGCCCTCCAGGCCGGCATCCCCGACGCGGTACCGGTACACGGCGCCGGGCTCGAGCCCCGCCATGGTCGCGGTGTGCAGGACGCCGGGGTCGAGGAACCCCCGGCTCGTGGCGTCGTCTCCGGGGCACATGTCGCCCCTGCCGTACGTGTCGTCCTCCGCGGGGGACTCGCTCCAGTCGGCCCCGCCGCCGTCCCTGACGCCGCCGTCCCTGACGAAGCGGACCGCCGGGGAGGCCGAGTGCGCGGTAGTCCACTGGACCCGGACCGAGCCCCCGGGGCCGAGGAGGAGGTGGATTCCGGTGGGCTCGTCGACGTGCGCGAACGAGACGGGGTCCGACGAGGCCACCGCCACGGGACTCTCCAGCCCCCCGCGGAAGGCGACCACTCGCTGGGGAGCGCGGAGGTTCAGCAGGGTGAGGGCCACGGAGCCGGAGCCGCTCTCCAGGTGCGACGGGCCAGCGTCGGCGAGCGTGTAAAACTTCACCGGGGCAGTCTCGGTGATCGAGTAGCCGTCGACGAAGACGCCGATCCAGTCGTCGCCGCGAGGGTCTGCGGTCATTACAAGGGACGGGGGGGCGAGCGTCGCGGTCGAAGTGGTCGCGTGGCGTCGCGGTCGAAGTGGCCGCGAGGGTCTGCGGTCATTGCAAGGGGCGGGGGGGTGAGGGAGGGATTTCACCAACCTTCGAAGCCCGACCATCGGATGGTCACGGCGTCGCCGGACTTGGACAGCGTCGCGGGCGAGAGATCCAGGCGGACGGTTGCCGCGGGAGAGAGCTCGTCGGTCTCGACGCGGATGCGAGCTAGGGTTTCAGATAGTGACGAGCCATGTCGGGCGTCCACGTGCGTCGACGCGACCGAGGAGCGGACGACAGTGGGGATCCCGGCCCGATTCGGGGCTGTGCGAGTCTTAGCAGCGAACGCATCGCTCGACAGGGCGACGAAGAGGATCGCGAGGAGCAGGGCCGGCGTCATACCGGCCATTTACGAGGAGGAGGGCCACCCGTGTAGTAATCAAGTCTACGAGCAATGGCGCCGCGGTGGTTTCGGACTGGCCCGAAACTGATAGCTTCAGACTCCGTTCCGACCACAAGTCACTGGAACTGGACTGTCTCGGAGTTGACTCCCTTGGCAGACCCAGCGTGGTGCCGGGGTCTCACTGGTGTGCTCTGACTCGCGGCTCAGTGGATCATCATGCCGATGTCGTATGTGACGATGCCCGTGGCCCCGAGGCGGCGGCACTGGGTGACGATGGTCCTGGCGTCGCGCTCGTCCACAACCACTTCGACAGCGACGCTGTCCCCGGAGTGGAGAGGATTGACGGTGGGGCTCAGCTCGCTGGGCAAGGCCTCGGTGACCCGGTCCAGTGCCGCGGCATGCACGTGGAACTTGACGCCGATCTTGCGGCGCCCCTCCACGGCGCCCTTGAGCAGCGCCGCCAGGTCTTCCACCTTGGCCCTCTTGGCGGGGTCCTCCCACGCCGACCGGTTGCAGATCAGCCGCGTGGTGGACTCGAGGATGGTGTCGACAACGCGGAGTTTGTTGGCCTCGAGGGACGACCCCGTCTCGGTGATGTCGACGATCGCCCCCACGCCGGGCAGCCGGGCCTTGACCTCTGTCGCGCCCCAGCTGTACTCGACTTTCTTCACCGCGATCCCCCGGTCGGCGAAGTACCTCCGCGTCGTCTCGACGAGCTCGCTGGCGATGATGGTGCCGGCCAGGTCCGCGGGGGAGGTCACAAAGCTGTCCACAGGGACCGCGAGGACCCACCGCGCCGGCTTTGCGGTGTTCTTCGAGTACTGCAGCTCGCAAACCTCCACGACGTCGCTCCCCGTCTCGACCACCCAGTCGTGCCCGCAGATGCCTGCGTCGAGCACCCCGTCCTCGACGTACCGGGGGACCTCCTGGGACCGGAGGAGGACGCACGCGAGCTCGTCATCGTCGACGCGGGGGAAGTAACCCCGCTCCGAGATCTTGACGTCGAACCCGGCGCGCTCAAAGAGGTCCTTGGTGGCGTTCTGCAGGGAAGGGGGTGGGAGACGCCTGGGTCGATCCCTCTCCAGACGCGGCATCGGTGCTCGAGTCGCTGGCCAGATGGGGCCACCTGGCGCTGCTGTTCGCGGATCTCACCTGCAGGGACCCCTTGGGGAAGCCGAACCGCACGGGGAGGCCCCCCGGGAGGCTCGAAGGCTCTAGCTGTTGGAAGACCTGCTCGGCGCTCTCGGCGGCCTTGAAGTTGGAGATGACGCCAGTGCGGTAGCTCGTCTTGGGCATCCTCATTGTACTCATCGCACGGGGGGCAGAGGAAGGCGCACGATGTCCCCGGACGGGCGCCCGGCGGAGATCCAAGGCGCCGCATTCCGAGACTTTCCGAGACGAGACGCAGGACATGATACTTGGCAGTGACGGACGATGGAGGGTGCCGATGTTCAACAAAGGGCCAAATTTATCATGAGGCTCCCCATATATGGGCCCAGTGAGAGCCATAACCCTGCGGCCCGCATGTCCTTCTTTGCCAGTTGACTTCCAAGAGCCGGCCACCCGCAGTGCGCCCTTCCAGGCCGGATCCTCTCTTGCGGTGGTCCTGCTCACCATCCCTACACATATTTGAGGGAAGGTGCGCTCTTTTGCGAGAACGCCATTCCCACCGTGCCCAAGTGCCACTGGAAGGGGAACACTGCCCAGGCAGGAGCTGCACCAGGTGAGGCCGGGGACCTGGGGTATTCGATTGGTGATTCAGCCGCCTGGACAGCTACTGACAGCGATACTCTGTATAGCGCGATGAAAGGGAGGGCCGTAAAGCGCCCGAGAGGGGGCGGGTCGGGCCCGTGCAGTTGGTTGTGAGGGCAGGGCGCGAGCCGCATGATACGGTCGCCGGCGCCCTCCGCTGGGAGATAGGGGGATATGCGCACGAATAGTTCACAAAATATCTGATACGACCATTATCAGCGGTGTGAAAGGCCTGATGTAGCCTCCGGCGGGCCCAGATGCCCTTTCGCCCTTGGCGGGGCCCCAGCCTGTTTTCCTTCTCCGTGCCCCCGTTTCCCGCGCGGCATATCTTCCCCCAGGGCGCGCTTCGACTTGATGAAAAGTCGGTGGCGGATCCCCCCGAACGATTCGCCCAAGCTTTCTCGCGCCCCCACGCCTGGTTTCGCCCCCAGACCCCACTACTCGTCGCGCCTGCGCGCACCTTGTGAAGCTCTGGTGGCTATGATTCCCCTAACGAGGACGTGTCTGGTCCTCATCTGGCGATATCACTAGCGAGACGCTGCGGTATCCCCCTCTTGGCTTCGCCGCGGCCACGCCCCCCCACCGACTCACAACCCCGCCCCCCGCCCCTCGCAGCGGAGTGGGCCTAGCCCGGCCAGCCATGTCGGGGCAGGGCAAGTCGCAGCGGCGGAACACCGCCCTGCGCTCGTCGATGAACTCCTTCGGTGGCCGCAACAAGGACGCCTCGAGCGCGGGCGCGTTCGCCCCGCTCTCCAAGTCGGTGGACGTCCGCCCGGGCACCGGCCTCACGTCCCACCACGTCGGTGGCGGCGTCCGCAACTCGCAGGGCTCCATCTCCTTCGGCGGCTCGGGGGGGGCGTCCCCCGAGCGCGGCCACGGGCGCGTCCTCTCCGCCCGCTCCGGGAGCGAAGCCCCCCGCCCATCGCTCGTCTCGCGCGCCGCGGCCGCCGCGGCCGCTGACCTCCGGCGCTCGACGACCGACGTGCGCTCGTCTCAGGGCCAGTCGCTCGGGTACGGCAGCGTGCGCGGCTCCATGTCCCGCCCCCTGCCCGGAAAGGTCCCCCGCGTCGCCTCCGTCGGGGAGCAGTGGGCCCACCGGCGCGCCTCGATGATCGCCGCGGAGCGCGAGGCCGCCGCCGCCTCCCCCGGGTCGCCGCTGCGGAGCCCCAGCTCCTTCGCGGAGCCGATCCGGACGCGGGCGCGCCTGTCGTCCCCGCTTCGTGACAGCTCCCCGGTCCTCAAGCGCCGCGCCAAGGCCCCCGACGGGCCCCCGCCCCTCCACCCGGCGGCCTTCAACCCCTCAGCCTCCACCAACTCCCCCCGCGTCGTCCCCCAGTCGCCCCCCCGGCCGCGCCCCAAGTCGCGCTCCCGGGGGCCCCCGCGCCTCAGCACCGAGATCCGCGCCCGGGAAACGATCGCCACCCGGCGCAGGCGCGAGGAGCTGCTCAAGAAGTCGGAGAAGAAGGAGACGGAGGGCATGTCAGAGGTGTCGCGGCGCAAGGCCGAGGAGAAGTACAAGGTGGACGCGGCGGAGGCCGGGGTGGGACTGGAGACGGGCCGGATCGAGGTGCTCGCGCTCAAGGGTGCCGACGCGCTCCGCCAGCGCGAGGAGACGTGCCGCAACGCCGAGGACCTGCACTACCAGGAGCTCCTGACGCGGGACCCGCTGGCGGACGGGAGGGTGCGGGTGCTCAAGGGGAGCCAGCAGATCCTCAAGTCGGCGATGCGCGACGGGATGGTAGGGGAGGCGTTCTACTCGTACCAGGTCGACTGGAAGCAGAAGGTCGCGGACAAGACGGAGCGGGCCAAGCAGGCCCTCGAGACGGCGCAGGAGCAGGACGAGATGGCCGAGTGCACGTTCCGGCCGCAGATCAACCCGCCGGGGGCGGCGGACCGGGCGTTCGGGAGGCCCCTCTCGGCTCCGAGGCAGCGGGAGGAGAAGCAGCCGCACCACCTGAGCCAGACGGTCGCGAGCGCCCTCAAGTCCCGCCCCGCCTCGGCGGCGCGCTCCCGCCCGGGGTCGGAGGCCCCGCCGGGGCCGCCTCAGCTGGAGGCTCTGGAGGCCCGGGTCGCTGCGGAGCCGCCGCGCTGGCACGACCCGGGCGTGAACCCCGTCCGCGACCCGGAGGCGCACTACGCGTCCCCGGCCCCAGCGCCAGGCGCCGGCGGACGCAACCTGTCGGCGGCGATGGCCGAGGCGTCCACCCCGCAGCGCGTCGGCCACGCGGGCTCCGCCGTCGACGCGAGCCTGTTCGACGTATCGGGCCTCGAGGCGCGCCTGCAGGAGGTCATCTCGCGGACCCCCATCGTCGACAGGCGCCTCATCTCTTCCATCGGCGTGGCGAGCGAGGACTCGGATGCGCGCGACTCGGCGGCGCAGCTGGGGAAGTTCTTCAGGCCGCTGTCCGTGGGGCCGGTGCTGGCGGGAAGCGAGGGTGCCGGGGCGTTCGGGGCCGAGGGCCCGCTGATCGGATCCCCGCAGCGCTCCCCTGGGAGGGCCTCCATTGCCGCCGCCACCATGTCCCGGGCTGGCGGGCTGGGGGTGGAGATGCTGTCGCCCCGGCTGCAGCGGGTGCTGGACGGCTCCCGGGACCGGGACGCGGGGTCGCAGGCGTGGGACGAGGAAGGGGGCGCCGAGTCGGTGCACGTGATCGCCCGAAAGGTCGTCTCGAATGAGCGGCACGTCCAGCGGCTGGCGCTGGCGCGGCAGCAGGCGCAGGAGCGGCAGGAGGCGCTCAAGCGGCACGACGGGTCGGGCTGGCGGCCGGGTGTCACGAACGCCCAGGCGCCGAAGGTCACGCAGAAGGAGGCCGGGCAGGCGCGCAGGGCCATGCAGCGGGAGCTCGCGGCGCTGAAGCAGCCCGTGAGTGCCCACACGCCCTTTGCCAAGTCGCTGCGGGCCAGCCAGCGGGTCGAGGCCGCGTTCTGATGGGTCGACGTGGCCTCCCATTTAAAGCGCGATGCTTCATGCCTGTCGGTGGGACCTTGCGGCCGCGGTGGGCGCCCTCGCGGGGGGGGGCGGCCCCGTGCACCCTTGCGGGGGGCACAGCCCCATGCGCCCTCGCGACGCGCCCGTCCCACTGGCGGGGACGGGGACGACCACCCGGGCCCTCCCCGGCCCGCTACTCGGGTGCCCAGTCTGTGCCCTCGGCCAATGAAATTCGGATCGGAGATGTACTCGAAAGAAAACATGAACGCTCTCGCACTTTTCCTCGCCTCTTCAATGCCTGCCGTGGTGCTCTCCATCTCGAAGGGTTGGCAGGTCGGCCGCGGCACCTTTTATGGTGGTCCTGGTGACTGGATGTCCATTCACTCAGGTGACACCCCGCTCTTGCCCTCGCACTGCCCCTCGCGCCCCCTTTCGGGCCAGGCCCGAGAGGTCGAGGTTCTAGCACGAGCCGTCCCTGCGCCCCGATCGGACGACCAGAGCCCATGACGACGCGATCCCCGTCGTTAATCACTAAGATACGATGCAATACCCCTCTCCTTTGCCGTCTCGTCCCCCGTGTCGCCTGTTTTGACCCCCGCGGCCACGTCCATTTCTTTCCCTGAGGGTCCCCCAGTTCCCAAGGACGCCGGTCCCGGTACCGGTACCGGCCGCAGGAAACTGCGGCTACGGCTACCTGGACAAATCTGTCGGTACCGGCTGGAACATCGCGGCCGTGAGCGACAAGAACGGCGGCTTCGAGGGCAGCTGCGGCATGTGCCTCGAGGTGCGGTGCAAGCCGCGCTCCTTCCTCGACGGAAACGGGAAGACTCTCTCTCGAGAGGAGGCCTGTCACAATCCGGGCGAGTCGATCGTCGTCACCATCACCGACGCCTGCCCCTGCGAGGGCTACGGCGACGGCAACAAGCGCTGGTGCTGCGGCGATGACAACCACCTCGGTGAGTCCCCGGCCGGTCCGCCGTGCCCAGGGCACAAGCCCTGACCCTCGCAGATCCGCCATCCGAGACCCCGCCCCCCGGGACGCTACTGCCGCAGACCTCTCTGTCTGGGCATACGAGCGCCTGGCCAAGCGCAGCAAGGGCGTCGTCGGCCTCGAGTACCGCGAGGTCGCCTGCGACTACACGCCCGAGCGCCCTGCGGGGCCCTCCCCCGAGGGCGAGTCCCCGGATCCGAACCCTGGCGCCAGCCTCGACTCGAAGCCCTCTACCAACTGCGGTGGGCCCACGGAGCATCAGTGCAACGTGCGCCGCCCCGTCGTCCAGGCCTTCGGCTTCAAGGGCGGCGACGACGTTCCCGAGGAGTTCCAGGACATCGATGGGGGCCGCCGGCTCCGCGCGGACGGCCTCTTCGACGAGGTGCGCGACATGCAGGCTCGGCTCGTGGAGGAATAAGGGAGGGGATCAGAGGCTACGGGACGCACATCCCTGTCCCGGACTTCCGAGTCTCGGTGGACGTTTCGGCGCGCCGCGGCACGGTGATGCCGGTCCATCAGCGCACACGCCGCCCTGACATGTTGACGCCGTTACTCTCCTCCCTGTTGTCGTCTTGGCTGGCCACGACTTGCGCCCCCCCTACACTGCGCACCGCATGTTCCCCCTGTCGCCTAGCTTGCTGCCTCGGCCTGTCCCCCTCCCGCCCCCCCCCGCGGAATCTAGAGAGAGTGTCTCTGGGCGTCCCCGGACCTCTCGAGGCATTCAACCCGAACCCCCGGCACGCTACCCGACGTCACCCCTCGAGCATCTCGAGCACCGCCGGCAGCCTCCGCCGCATCTCTCCGTGCCTGAGCTGGAAGTACTCGAGGTAGTCGAAGTCGATGGCCGAGTACCGCGACTGCACGATCGCCCACACCGCCCAGAACATGTGGCTGGCGAGGCTGAAGACGTTGGCCTCCCGGACCACCTTCCGGACCTCCCCGGCCCCCACCCCCCGCATCGCCTCCGCCATCCGCCCCCCCCAGTCCCCGCCCGAGGTGCTCCCCCCGGTGCAAACCCCCTCCGCCGCCAGGTACGCCCTCACGAAGTGCTCCTGCCGATCCGGCGACGGGAACTTGCGGTAGTCGCAGTCGAGGCCGGCGTACTCGTTCCAGTGGTTCCCGATGTCGAAGCCGCGGTGGTTCCACGTGCCGTACTCGAAGTCGATGAAGGTGAGGTCCCCGGGGGATTCGGGACATCCCTTGCCCTCCCCGAGCACCAGGATGTTCCCGGCGAGGAGGTCGTTGTGCGAGAAGACGACCGGCGAGTCGACCCTGGCGGCCAGCGCCCGGACCGTGGCGATGTCGGCCTCGAGCTGCGGCCAGTCGACGGCCCGCTCGAACGCCGCCTGCCTGTCGGGGTCGTCGAACGTGATCGTCTTGGCGATCCTGAGCCACTCGCCCAGGGTCGCGAAGGTCCCGACGGCGCCCGCGGGCGCCGACGAGGTGGAGGCGAGGTCGAGCGAGTGCCAGCGCCGCATGAGCGTGGCGACGCACTCCTGGGTGCGGGGCAGGCAGACCGTGTCATCGGTCAGAGTCACGCACGGGATGAACTCCTCGATGCGCCCGTTCGTGAACGTTTTGAGTAGCTCGGCGCCGAACCCCATCTGGTTCAGCGCAACGATGTTCCTGAGCTCGCTGGCGCGGTCGATGAGGAGCTCCGTGTTGTCGCCAAAGATGCGGACGCACACGGGCCTGCGGGGGTGGAGGGTTGGGTGGGGTGCGGTGGGGGACAGATGGACGGGGTGCTGCGGGTGGCCGCGGGGGGGGCAGGGCCCGTCGTCCCTGGGGGGGGCGGGGTTGGGGAAGGCCCTCACCGTGCCCCGCTGCCCTCGGGGGGGGAGACCTTCCAGAGCGTGTTTGTGATGCCGCCGGAGATGACCGCGACGGAGACGTCGGCCTGGGGGATGCTCGACCACCCCTCGAGGTTCCGAATGCACACCTGCGGGAAGGCCGGATGCTCCTGCGCTCGTCACGCGACCTTCGGATGCCGAGGGGCCGCACTGGGGGGCATCCGAGGGGTTCGGGAGGGACCGCAAACCTGCTTGGCGTCGTCTTCTTTGATCACTTTCACGTCCTCAACGCACGCAAGGGAAGACAGGACCCCGCTTACGGCCTCTTGAGAAGCAGCGGCTCCCCATGGCGCGTTCGCCCGCCGGAGGACATCCAGGGAGGGGCTTTGCGTCGCCAGTGGCGACGTCGAATCGACCGTTTTCATCGCGGGTGGGGCCTCATGCATTCGGCGATCGCGTCCCTTTCAGATGGGGGTCCCGCAATCCTTTTCACGGACCTCGGCGACCCCCATCGGGACGCCCTCCCCCCCACGCTCCAAAAACCCTGAAGTGCCAGAAGAGGTGCCGCAGACACAGACTTTTCGCGCACACCGGGCGACCCCTCATCAGCCAGTGCGGAGGGCGAAACTCAGTCATACCTGCGGAGTCACCCGCTCACCTCGCTAGTCTTGACACCTATCCCCTAGCGCCCCGCGAAGGATCACCCGTCCCGCCTCGTCTCGAGGTCGATTTCACCGCAATCCGCTTCTTAGCTGGGGTTTTGTTGATCGGAGGACACGATGGGGAAGGGCAAGGACAAGAAGTCCTCGTCGGCGCCCGTGTGGTGCCCCACCGGGAGGGGTGATGGCTCGCACCTCTCGGCGAACGAGCTTAACCTGCTCAAGGGCGCTGCCGCCCGGGCAGCCGCCGAGAAGGCTGCCCAGGAGGGGGGGTGAGTGATCACGCTAGTATGTTTTGCTCCGTTTCCCGGACCGTCACCGGCTCTCGTGACGTGCTGCGCGACGGCGTGATCGTCCGTCCGTCCATGCCTCATCGGGGACTTGGCTGCGCGCCGCTCTGTGCGCCCCTCGCGGAGACTTTCGGGGTCGATGTCGTGCCTAAATGGTGTATGATAGCTCATTACGCCCCGCCACGTAAGATTTTTGGGCATCTATGGCCATGGTGGTGGGAAATCGGCGCTTGTCGTCGTCGCGAGGGTCAGCCTGCCTTCACCGCTCCGCGGACTACTAGTAGTGGGGGAGGGCTCCATTCGTGGCGTCAGTGCGTGATTTATCAATCAAACTCGTCTCTCTATCGACATAGCGTGGCATAGATCCTCATAGGAACGCTGTGCGCCGATCCCCCTCATGTCCTCACCGGCGCCCCCCCCCCCTCCTTCGTGCAGGCTCACGGTGGACGAGCGCTACAGCCTTTGCCGGTCCGTGGCTCAGGAGTGCGTTCAGGACGAGGACCTCAAGCTTCTCCTGTCGAAGAAGGCCAACCCGATCGCTTACGACGGCTTCGAGCCCTCGGGCCGCATGCACATCGCCCAGGGCGTGATGAAGGCTCTCAACGTCAACAAGCTGACGAAGGCCGGGTGCACGTTCAAGTTCTGGGTGGCCGACTGGTTCGCCCAGCTCAACAACAAGGTGACTGCTCGTTCCGCTCGCTACCCTCCGCCCTCCCCGCCACCCCGCGTGGGCTTAAGATCACGTTGCCGCCGGCACCCGAGCCTGCGTTCGCGCTTGCATCGGGAGGCCACCCCACGGTACGTTATTGAGTCATTCCCGCGCAAGAGCAGGAGCCAGCCTTGGCGTCGTTATGCCGCCATCCCCGCTGGCTAGCCGCTAGGGACAACTTGGTGCGCCGCGTTCTACGGAGAGGAATGCCCCCGGGGCCTTCTTCCCCGGGGGACGACACCGCTCCCCTGTTGCGGCGTGCCCGTCCCCGGCGGTGGCCACCCCCCCCGCTTTCGGGGCCTCTCCAGCCCCGCGCCCGGCGCAACGCCACTTTGACGTCGGCGCCGTGGCTGCACCCGACGCAGATGGACGGCGACCTCGCCAAGATCAAGGTGGTCGGGCAGTACATGATCGAGGTGTGGAAGGCGGTGGGCATGGACCTTAGCAAGGTCGAGGTGAGCTCCCGGCGCCGGGCAGCACGCGCGCAGCCTCGGCCTGTGACGAAATGCTTTTATGGAGTGACTTCCAGGATCAACCAGCCGACGCCGCTATCCACGGCAAGGACGATCCCAGCACTTCTGAGGCCCTGGGCGAACGCCCCCCCCACGCTCACACCCTCCCCCTCTCGGCACGCTGCGGCCAGCGCGACGACCCCCTCCCTCCCCCCATCTCCGCTCCTGCAGTTCCTGTGGGCGTCGGACGAGATCAATGCCGCGCCGGCCGAGTACTGGACGCTGGTGATGGACATCGCCATGAAGAACAACCTTAAGCGGGTGGTCCGGTGCTCCCAGATCATGGGCCGCAACGAGACGGACGAGTTGGCGGCGTCGCAGATCTTCTACCCGGTGATGCAGTGCGCCGACATCTTCTTCCTCAAGGCCGACATCTGCCAGCTCGGGATGGACCAGCGCAAGGTGAACATGCTCGCGCGCGAGTACTGCGACCTGTGCAAGCCCAAGCGCAAGTTCAAGCCGGTCATCCTGTCGCACCAGATGATGCCTGGGCTCAAGCAGGGGCAGGAGAAGATGTCCAAGAGCGACCCTGACTCGGCAATCTTCATGGAGGACAGCGAGGCCGATGTCATGACGAAGATCAAGAAGGCTTACTGCCCCCCGAACGAGGTGGAGGGCAACCCGATCCTCGACTACGTCCGCCTTGTGGTGTTCCCCTGGTTCGGCAAGTTCACGGTGAACGTCAAGGACGTCGGCCCCAAGGAGTACACCTCCATGGAGACCCTGGAGGAGGACTTCAAGTCGGGCGTCGTGCACCCCTCGGACCTGAAGCCCGCCACCGCCGCTGCCATCAACGAGATCCTGCAGCCCGTCCGCGACCATTTTGTCAACGACCCCAAGGCCAAGGAGCTCCTCAAGAAGGTCAAGGGTTTCAAGGTCACCCGGTGACGGGGCACCCCTTTGAACTGGGCAGCAGCCTCAACCACCCCCCGCGCCCCGCCAGGGCTTCACCAGGACGGGTGCCCCCTTGGCCGGTGGGCACTTACGCTGCCCGATCCCGACGAGCTCCTCCGACGTGATGTTCTCCTCAATAGTCTTGATGACCGACTGGTAAACCGTGTACGCATTCGGCATCTGCTTGTCCGTGCGGAGCCGCAGCTTCTTCCACCCCCTACGCCTCGGATCCCACACGCACTCCACCACGGCCCCGACCAGGTCTTGGACCGCCTCCGCCTGCGCCTCCTCGTCCAGCCCCTCGTCGAGGAGGAGGTACTCGCCCGTCGGGTATATGCACCGCGTCCGCCGCTCCTCCCCCGTCTGCAGCCGGTGCTGCTCGAGCTCGTCCCGCCCCCGGTTCTCCAGCACACAGAGCGCTGCCTTGCCGCGGTTCGGTCCGTCTGCCTTCTCGGCCTGCACCTGGAAGTCGACCGAATTGAGGTGCGAGAACTTCCACTTCATGATGCCATCGTGCGTCCGCGAGACGTACGCGTCCCGACCCCCCTGGTAGATGAGCCCGTCCGACTCGTGCGGCAACGTCTCGATGAACTTGAGGATGCGGCGCGTCTGGTCCATCTCCCAGAAGTCCTTGCGCCTCACGTAGATAGGCTCGCGGGCGTAGTCGTAGGCCGGGAGGTGCGGGGACGGGTGCTTCTTGTGGAGGTGCTCGAGTTTTCCCTTCTCCATGCGCCGCCAGTGCAGCACGTGCGACTCGATCAGTCCCCACCGCTCGCGGAAGGAGCGGTCCGCCACCTGCGACGGCCCGCTGGGTTTGGCGGGGCCCACGATCGACGCCTCGATCAGGTCGTACGCCAGGTACACCAGCTTGAACGTCCCCTTGCTCCGGTCCTCGTCCGCTACGAGCTCCCCGTCCAGGATCACGAGAGGGTTCTGGACGATCCCCTGCAGCTCGTAGGGGGACTTGTTGTCCCGGGGGTCCCGCCCGGGGATCCAGGGCAGCCGGACCTGGACCCTGCGCACCTGGCACTTGCGGTCCACGAGGTACGTCCCGCTCCGCCACGACATGAGGATGAAGCGCACCCCGTCCGCCTTCCACGTGACCATGTAGTCGTCCCGCTTGAGCTCGTCCAGGTGCTTTCGTTCCAGACTGACTGGCTGCGACCCTAGGAACTGCTCGTAGTTCTCCCCCAGACGCCCCCGCGAGATCTTGCTGAAAATCGTCCGCAGCACGTCCGTCCGCTCCTGCTGCGTCACAAGTTCCCCGACTGTCTCCAGCTCCGGGTGTCCCGTCTTGGGGTCGAAGGTCACGATCCCCAGCGGGTCCGCCTGGAACCCCGTCCCGCCGACGTCCTCGTCGTCGCCGGACTCGTCGTCCTCGTCTGCGGAGAGGTGGGGCGGGGCGGGGGGGGGCTGGCTCAGGCGAAGCGTCAAGCGGCCGCGGCGTCGGGCGCCCGCAGGCGGGCCGCAGGGGCGGGGCGGGCGGTCCCAGAGGCGGGCGCGCCCACGAGGCGGCTCACCCGAGGCCTTCCAGGGCGGCCGCTCCGGGGTGGCGACGCTGCTGGGGCGCTTCTCGTGGAAGTAATCGAAGAGCGTCGAGATGTAGTCGTCCTTGTATATCCCCGGCGCGCGGCAGTCGGCGAACGCCCGCACGTGCGACGCGACGGGCACGAGCCCATTCATCAGGTCCAGCCTCTGCGGCAAGCCGGGCACAGGGGTCGGCGTCAGGGCCACGCGCGCCCTTCTTCCCCCCCGGCCTCGCGCCCCCTCCCCCTCCAACACCACCCCCGGGGGACCCCCCCGCCCGCGGCGAGAGGGATAGCGGGGGACCGGGCTCACCTGCAGCAGTTG
>Ga0181583_10001676_pt1 | contig 16414 bp, 15 predicted proteins | sample 071ome_31_FD_132461 | JGI IMG/M metagenome (GOLD analysis project Ga0181583, IMG submission 132461) | Coastal salt marsh microbial communities from the Groves Creek Marsh, Skidaway Island, Georgia - 071405CT metaG (megahit assembly) | ecosystem: Environmental > Aquatic > Marine > Intertidal... | reverse complement strand
CACCACCAACATCAATATCGGTGTGGACAACATCGATGGCGTTTGAAATGATTTGATCCGAAATTGATGGGATGTCCTTCTCGAATCGGGGTTGAATACCATCATATTCTTTGATTGATTGCTTTTGTGAATGAACATATTCCTCTAACCTATTACGAATGCTTCTCCAAGATTTTTGAGATGAATGAACCAAATCAACGAGCTCCTGTTCTTCGATAATTATGTTTCTTTGTCGTGCATGCCATCTACCGAATTGCACCAACGTAGAGGTTGAAGGTGGTGGAACGAATGATTCAATGCCATCGAGAAGAAATCGCCTCATTTTTGAACTTGGTAAATCTTGGATGTGTCGTTTTGATGAAGTGATAATTTGTACTGAAGACTGTAACGCATGCTCAAACCATTCCCCCAAATTGATTTTCCATGTGTCGTGTTGAGCGAACTGTTCTACATCGTCGACGATGATTGTCGAGCATCCATATAACGCATCTTGAATGGGTGTGTGAGATACATGTTCAAGGTCAAGTGCATTAAACCACAAGACATGTCCTTCTTGACGACGCAACATTGCCTGCCCAGTGGCACGCAAGAGAAACGTCGTTCCTGATTGCTCACCACCAACAATCGTGAGTGGATTGATCAGCTCCGAAGGAGAATCAATAACCCCTTCAATTAATCGAGTTGCTTTTTCATTTTCTTTTGATGTAAACCATTGTCGGAATGAATGGTTTTCACTCCACTGAAGTTTTCTGGGCCATTTGAACGGCTTTATTTCTCCTTGGAATTGAGGGCCATTGTTGAAATCGATTGAACGAAGTTTTTCTGTTGCAGTCGACCGTTGTTCATGGAGAACCTGCATCCATAGTGGTGACCCGAATTTGTCTTGGCCAACTATATTCTTAGACAATTCCAGCCCATCTTCGCCAATTGCATCTAATCGCCTCTTTCTCATATCGTTAAGACGTTGAGAGATGAGATTTGTCTCATAGTCTTGGTTGTTCTGCCTCAAGAATGGATTGTCGTATTCATCGCCTCCTGTCAACGGCTTTGAAATCGTATCATATGTTGGTCGTTGAGCGACGCCTTGACGCTGAAATAATGAAGGCCGAGGTGTTTTTTCAACGGTTCTACCGAGTAAGGAGTTCAATTTTGACAAAGGCTGTTTCACATTCTGTTCCTTATCATTGACTTCGTCAAAATTCAAATTGTTAAATTCTGAATCTTTCAGCAAATTTTTTGCAGAAGCGATCGAATCAAGGAGTTTGTGACCATGAGATGTCATGAGGATTTCCCTCCGAACTTGCCTAATTTGTTTCCTCGTTCGTCGTAGAGTGTATGCCGTATCTCCTGTCTTTTCTTGATTGATGCATCCCAAATTTTCGAAATTTCATCGATGGACTTCGGTTCATGTGCGTATCTGGCGGTATTGCGAGTTTGTTTGTTTTCTTTATGAAGTGAATTTACCTCATCGGATTCTTTGATTGCGGATGGTGAATCAAAGGCGATTTTCCGAGGGCCTTTTGGTTCAGGTAATGATGCATCTTCGATGAAATTCGAGTTGTTGAGTCCGTCTTTTAACCCTCTCATTTCAAGAGGTATTTTAGGTAGTGCATCTTCGTTGATGTTATGTTGATATTCTACAGCTTTATTGATGGATGACTCTGGAAATTTATGTGGTTTTTTTATGCCTGGAAGTGTGTAATTTTCGATGTGCTCCCATCGCTGATTAATTTCTTTTGGTGTAATCTTTGATACGGGTGTTGGTGGCAATTTTGGTTCGGGTTTCCTCACCCCTTGCTTTTGTACACGTCGAACTTTTGGTTCTTTTCGAACTGGTAAAGGCTGGGTTTTCGTTGTTCGTCGTTGCCAATCTGCATGTACTTGTTCTTCTGAAAACACCTTTGACTCAGATACAAATTTTCCTTGAATAATGTCAGTTTCCATCATGTACGGTTTCCAATCTTTTCCATTGAGATGTACATCTTGATTTGAAAGTTGGCTCGAGGAAGGATTGGAGAATGAATCGAGTGCCCCTCGTAGTGATTGTGCGACTTCAGCACGTTGAACATCAGAAATCTGCGAACTCCCTCCTTCAAATTCTTCGGTTCTTTCCGGAGAAGGTTGGCTATCGGAATGAGTCATAAATTCAAGTTGAGCTTCGAACCAATGTTCTGCTTCAGCATCGTAGTCTTCGAAGACTCCATCGACAGGAATGCCATCAGGTTCTTCCGACCATGAACGTAATGTTACGGGGTCAATTGAAAGGGCTACTTGCTGAAGTTTTGCTGTTGTTTTTTGATCGAGAAGGTCCGTATCAAAACTGACAAAAAATAAATGTCTTGATTCCATACAAAAGTCAGCAATATTTCGTAAGATATCAAGGGCAATCAAATCGCCTCGAACCATTGAAAGAAGTTCAAATTCATAGAGTACAACACAACCGAATTGAACGCCAAAGAATTTTTCTTCGATTTTTTCGAGGAGTTGCTCCACATCTTGATGTTCTTTGGAAGAGTGGAAAATGTGTTCAAATGGTGATGTAGATTGTTGACGATTTAATATTTCAACGACTTGAAATCCATAGGATTGTAGATGGAGAAGGATTGGTGAAAGGGTGTTTTGGACGTGAGTGGGAATACTGTACGAACGTCCACGCTCGAGGTTGACATTTGCATGAGAAGATCGATTTGAATGACGTTTCTGAGCGAATTCTAAACCAACAAATTCATGTTCCAGATCCGTTGAATCAAATTTCATATGGTGGGTTTGGTACCTCACACTTTTCCACCATTGGTCGTCGATGTTCTGTTGGTCAGACTCAGTATCAAAATGTAGTACGCTGTTTGGAAATGCATCCAACGCCTCATAGATGAGGGCAACATTTGCCTCATGGAGAGAGATTTTGCAATCCATTTCTTTTGAGTGATGTTCAAGAAACTCAAATGCATCCAGCGAAAACATTGGTTCCTCACGATAAACCATGGCGAGGTGTGGCTCACCATTTTTGAAGTAGACAGCACCTTCATATCCATCTTCTTCGTTTAATTGTTGTGAGAAATGAACGACGGCAGAGATTTTGTCACGAATAATTTCTTGGCCCAGAGATCTAAAAACGTCGTGACTACCCTTCCTTGTTTCGAGAAGGTCTCCTCTTGGTAAATTGACCAAATACTCACCCGTTAACATGACAGTGTTCAACTTCCTTCTTGAAGAGTGTGTTTGATGTCATTGAATAGGAACTATTTCAAGGGGCAATTCTTTCAGCGAATTCGTGGAATTCATCGCCAATCCTCTCTCAATTGAAGAGCAAAACTTGTTCGAAAACGGACGAAGTTTATTCAATGAAGGAAAATACTGGCATGCACACGAATCATGGGAAGACCTTTGGAACATGTTGAAAAAACGAGAAGCACCTCAGCAAGAAATCCTCCTCATCCAAGGTTTAATTCAAACAGCAGCACTCCTTTTTCATTACGAAAAGGGAAATCTGATTGGTGTTCAAAAACAATGGGAAAAACTTCAGCCCAAATTAATCGGTTGGAAGTTAGCGTGGGGAATTGATATCAACAAACATCTACATACCATCAAAACTTTTACTCAAAGTAGCGGCACAACATCGAACCTACCTGAACATGTGCAAATTTGAAATCAAGGCGATCGTCATGGAAGATTCATCAGTTTTCACTCCAGTTCATTCATCAACACCAAAAAAACAGAGCACATTTGAAGCCCTTCCATCTGACATGATCCCGTTTCTAGATACTCCAATTGGAGCACAAGAATACAAGGATGGAATTCGAAAACTCACAACCATCTCAGTCGTTCCAGTAGTTCTTCTCATTCTAAGTAGCGGTTTTCTCCTCATTCTTGTCGTACCGTTCCTCTGGATTCTCTTAACAAAATATGTTCAAAAAAAGAACGCATATCCGCTAGCGGTCAACATATGTCATCCATTTGTCGACCAGGACATAGGTGGGGTTGCAAAAGTCCTCATTCAATTTCACGACGGTACTTGGATTGATGTGGGGGATACACGAGTCCGGAATGTTCGAGATGAACTGCGAGGGGGTTGGTTGCTTGTCGAGGATGAGGGCGATTACGCTACAATAGGCTACTTCAGTGAAGAGAATGAAAAGTTTGTATCAAGGTCTGTAGTGATCATCAATCAAGCACTTGGATTGCGTGATGGGGCGAATAATGTGAAAGATACAATCGATGATGCTCGTGTTCGTGAAAAGGACGATTCGGGACTTTTAGAACGTTCTTGGTTGGAGGACGAAGAGACCATTGAAATCGAAACACCGATGACAAGAATGTTCTCAAAAAACGAATAATTTCCTGTTGAGTTCACCCTCTAAGTTCAAAACCTAAGTCTCGTCCCTTCTTCTTGGTGTCTTATCAAAATTGGATGGAAAACCTCGATAAATTGGAGGCCAAGGAACGAGATATTCTCCTCGGCACCTCCTTGTCTCAACTCTTTTCCAAATGGCCATTATGGCTCAGTCATCCTGCAAACATCTCTGGTTTGTATGGTATTCTCGTATCATTGTCACTTCTGATGCCGTATGCATTTGGAGCAGATGTCAATGAGGCGTGGTTTGAAAAGTGGATTGTTCATTCAGCATTTCTCGTTGTAGCGTGCTCGATATCAGGATTCGCTTCAACTCTCATCGTCCATTTCTCAAAGCGCTTTCCTGTTCAACCTCCTCGCACAATTCTCTATCCAATGCCATTCTTGGGCTTGGCCCTTATCACAATCGACCGAACTGATTTGGTATCCTTGTCAGCTTTAGTGACGTTAATTTGGATGTTTTTGTTGTTTCCTGGACCCTTGTATGTTCATCTTTCTTGGGCACCTCGTTACCGATTGCTTTGCATGCTTGAAGATGGAGGCAATCCGTTCGAGGGAATGGCAAATGTCCAAGATGAATTAGAACCGGTTCACGAAGATTTAACGGATCAAGAATCTGAGCTGATTGAAGTTGTCGAAGCTTTTGATTCAGAAGAGTGAGGCACTATCCTAAAGCAATCCAACTGCAGGTCCTGCTTTTTCAAAACATGATAACACTTCATTCAAATCATCTTTTGTCAATCCTGCTGACATTTGCGTTCGAACGCGTGCTTTATCCCTAGCAACCATTGGGAAAACGATTGCTCCGGCCATGACACCTTGTTTTGCAAGTTCTTGAGAGAGTTGTTTCGCTGTTGAGGACTCTCCACACATGACTGGGATAATCGGAGTGGTTGAAACTCCAGTATCGAAGCCCATGGATTGTAATTCCTTTCTGAAGTATTCTGTGTTTTCCCATAGCCGTTGATGATGTTGGGGCTCTGACATGAGAACTTCGATGGCGGCTTTCTGAGCTGCTGCTACACCAGGAGGTTGCGACCCTGAAAGCAACCATGATCGAGAGTGGTTGAGTGCATGATTTCTTGTGAGTTCAGTACCGGCGAGAATGCCGCCTTGTACACCGAGTGCCTTGGAAAATGAACCTGTTTCAAAATCAACTTTTCCTTGTAGGCCAAAATGGTCAACAATTCCTGCACCACCTTCGCCGAGGACGCCTTCTCCGTGACAGTCATCTACATACACCATTGCCCCATATTCTTCTGCAAGTGTTGTAACCTCATCGAGTGGGGCGATATCTCCATCCATGGAGAACACACCATCGGTTATGATGAGCTTTCTATCGCTTGATTCATGTGCTTTGAGCACGGCTTCCAATTCAGCCATATCGTTGTGGGCATAAACTGCTCTCGAAGCCTTTGTCAATCGAACACCGTCAATAATCGAACCATGATTTAATTCATCGCTAATAATTACATCTTGTGGACCTTGGACAAGGGTAGGTATGAATCCAACATTGACAGTGTATCCCGCAGAATAAATGAGAGCTGCTTCAACACCTTTGAATTCTGCAACCTTCTTTTCAGCCTCAAGGTGAAGGTCCATTGTGCCAGCAATGGCACGAACTGAACCACTTCCAGCACCGTAGTTCTCCGTTGCATCCTTCATAGCCTTCATGACTTTAGGATGCGTCGTAAGATTGAGGTAATTGTTTGCTGACAGCATAATTGTCGATCGTCCATCGATGGTGCATCTCGGTTGGTTTGGTGACTCCAATGTTGGAGGCTCCCATAGGAGAGCATTGTTCTTTAATTCGTTATGTCGTTTCGCCATCCAGGAAATGTCGCCAGGCATGATTCCACCTCATCGCCTCCTTCCATCAGTCGCACATGAATGTGATGCTTGGATTAAATGAGGATTATCTTTTGACAACGATGGTCAATAAATCACCATCTTTGAGTAAATGATCGAGTCCAACTCTTTGCCAGTCAAACTTTGCACTTGGGCCTTTAACTCTTGCAAATCGAAATTTTCGAACAAAATCTCTGTGCAACTTATTGCATATGTTTTCGACGGTTGAATCATCTTTAACGATGAGTGGTTCTTCTAAGTCAGCTTCTTGTCCCTGAGGCTTGAGGTAGACCCTCATGAACCCTAAATTATCGTAAATGAAATCTTTTAACGCATCAAGCCCGATGTCTTTGAACGCTGAAATTCTCATGATCGGCCAGTTTTCTGGCAGAGATTTCTCAATCTTCACGAGTTCATTTTCTGTTGCAATATCGATTTTGTTGACTGCAATGACTGCTTTTTCGTACACCCGATTGCTTGCGAGTGTATCAACAATTTGTTCTGGTGTTGCATCGTGACGCAAGGTGACGACTGCACTTGTGTAACCAAATGTTCGAATAATATCGCCCATTTCATTGTCTGAGAGGTGAGTCTGTTCTACAGTACTACGAACATCGATTCCGCCCCTATCGGTTCTTGAGATGAAAATTGGTGGCTTATCTTCATTCAGACGCAATCCTGAATTGTGCAACTCTCGATGTAGGACATCAAAGTGCCCCTCTTGAAATGGGTCGACAATGTAGAGCACCATGTCTGCACTTCGTATTACATTGAGGATTTCCTTACCTCTTCCCTTACCTTCTGCAGCACCTTTGATGAGGCCTGGCAAGTCAAGAATTTGGATTCGAGCACCGCGATGTTCCATCACACCAGGAATACATGTCAACGTCGTAAATGCATAGCCGCCAGCTTCAGATTCTGCGTCTGTGATTTTTGAAATGAGGGTTGATTTACCTACTGAGGGGAATCCAACAAGAGCGACGGTGGCGTCGCCTGTTTTTCGAACTTCAAAACCCTTACCACCTCCGCTCGCAGAGGCGTGAGCATGTGCTTTTTCTTCCTTTAATTTAAGTTGAGCGATTTTGGCTTTAAGTTTACCAATATGGGCGTTTGTAGCTTTATTCTTCTGCGTTTTATCAATCTCGGCACGAATCAATTCGATTTGTTCCTTGATTGTAGCCATACTCAGCCCCGACAATGCGTCTTGTGAGTTCTTCTTGAAGCCTCTTCTTCTCAAAGGTACTTTCAATTCATTGTTGAAATGTATCGGAGGCCTCAAACATGACCTCCGTCTCGCATCTCCATGGGCATCGACTTGGTAGCGTTGCTCGTCGATGAACCATCGTTAGTCGATGTGTTGCAAACACCTTGGCACATTGTCTTTAATGGATTTGAAGACGGTTCGATTCGGTCAAAGCGAGTGGCAAAAGACGCAAACCTGCATCGAATGTTCGACATTGACATCGAATCAGAAATTCTTGATTGGATGGAATCAAAGCAAGTCGATGTTCAGAAATCTGTCCAAGAAAATCTTCTGATTGTTGATGATGGCTGCGACGGACTTCGTTTGTTGATGATGTGGGCAAGTCCAGGTTTCTGGGAAGTTTGGGAAGGTAGGGCATTCATTTATCTTGGCGTTGCATGCAATCAAGAAATTGAACAAGTTGACGATTTGTACACTGAGGTGACATGGAATGCAGTTGAGCAAAAACTCGCGGGTGTCTCAAAGAAAGAATTTGGTGAACGCGTCATCATGGATTGGCTAAAACGGCGAGAGGCACTTGGTGAAACAATTGACGAGACGAAAGACCCCAAAATTCTTCCAACGTTCGATGCACATACACGTGCTGCAGAGACGCTCATTGAGATGTTTGAAGCAAAGACAGAAGGTCATTTTGGATTGGTTGTCGGCCGTGACCATCTTCCATCCTCAGAATGGGGTTTCGGACCAATGAACTTAGCCATATTCTTGAATAGTCAGCCGTGAGGTTCAAAACACTCGGTCAAAACGCAGAAACATGACCGATGAGCAGGATATTGAGCATGATGAAGTTCAAGATGCCATACCCTCAGAAGAAGAGATTGTTGAGGAGGAAGTACAAGTCGACCCGCTTCAAGAAGCACTTGAAAGGGCAGAAAAAGCGGAGAAAGAAATCGCTTATCGTGATGCTGAGATTCAAAATATTCGTAAACGTGCAATGCAAGAAAAATCCGAAGTTATGAAATTTGGTAGCATGCCGCTTGCCAGACGAATGGTGAGTGTGCTTACCGATGTTGACCGTGCCCTTCAGAGCATTGATGACGATGACCAAAGTGCTGTCGCACAAGGCCTTCGCCTTTTACGAAACAAATTATGGCATGAACTCTCTGCAGATGGAGTTACTGAAATTGATGCAAAATCAAAACCCTTCGACCCAAGTACTATGGATGCAGTCATGACAATTCCAGCAACGGAGCAATATCCAACTGGTTCAGTTGTTGATCTTCTTGAAGCAGGCTATCTTTACAAAGATAAAGTGATGGTCGCTGCTCGAGTTGTTGTAGCTTCAGAAGATTAGCCTGCATGAACTCCGGTTTCAAATGTTGATAATCTAAACAACGCATCGTTTTCAATCATCCATGCAGCGATCGTCTTAGGGAGCACTTCCTCGAGAACCATTTGAATGGCTTCCACATCATCAACAGTTGAAAGCATTCTCATTGTTTGACGAACCCTCCACCCTTCGAATGCATCCCTTTGTGCATATTCAGCATGTTTTACATTCCAACCTGCTTGTTCGTACAATGTTAATGTCGGTTCATCGGAGGAGTAGAGGGTACCTTTGCCGTGAGACCTTTCAGCATGCTTGACCCAACGTGGAGCATCGTTAATATCTTCAATTGTTACAACCGTTGCCTCGATGTTGTTTTCATTCATCCACTTCCGAATCATCTCTTCACGTTCTTCAATCGTCCATGGATTCATTGGTTCATACCCGCATTGTGCAGACCCTATCGCGATGACGAGTCCCAACCCATCCGTCTTGGCAAAAGTATGGGCTGCCAAGACGAGTTGTTCATGACCCTTATGGAATGGTTGAAATCGACCCAAGACCACACAATTCTTTGCTTCATTCAAAATATGATTCCACCTTTATCTCTGGAATGTGGTGCCCTGCGTCTCTAAAACATTGGAGCATTCTTTTGCAACCCTCAATCATCTCTTCAACAGGGGTTTCACCCATCGAGCCAACTCTGAACATTTTGCCTTTCAAATGGTCTTGACCGCCTATGACCTGCGTATTGTATTTTGATTTGAGTTGGGTTCGCCATGTATCATCGATGCCTTCTGGATATAATATTGCGGTGACGGTATCGCTTCGTTGCGAATCGTCCGCAAGAAGGGTGAAGCCAGCATCAGAAAACAAATTTCTTACACCAGTTGCTAGGTGCCGACATCGACTCCAACGACCTTCATTCGTTTCTTCTTTGAGGTTTCGTAGCGATGCTGACCAACCCATTGCCAAATTGATTGCAGGGGTCCATGGCGTTTGATCATCACTGGCGTTTTTGAGTGCTGCAGGCAGGTCGAAGTAGTATCGCGGACTTACATCGCCTTGCTCTGTGATCGCATGAACTCTGTCGATGAATCGTTGATGAATAGCTATGGCTGCAATTCCCGATGGGCCAGCAGTACACTTCTGTGCACCGACAACAATGGCCTCAGCATTCCATTCTGCTGGGTGAACTGGTAGGCCTCCAACGGAGGTGATTCCGTCGAGAATGAATGCGGTATCATGACGCTGACATATCTCAGCGATGGCCGCTGCATCTTGTGTAATTCCAGAACTTGTCTCATTGTGGCAAATGAGAACGGCTTCATACTCTGAGCGTTCCAATTGGTTTTCGATTTCAAACAAATCAAATGAACGACCCCAGTCATACTTGAGGTGCTTGACTCGACAAAAGCGTTCACACATTTCCGCAACACGTTCACCGAATTTCCCATTTGTTGGTACGAGCACACGGTCGTTTGGACGAAACCGATTTGCAACAACCATTTCCATTGCAGCGGTACCGCTACCGCTGACAACAACGACCTTGTACCCATCGTCACCTGACCATGACTCTTGTTTTGGGATTCCTTGGCTTGGGGATAAATTAAACGCATACCTCAACCCAGAATTTAGACCAGCCATGACCTCACGAAACTCACCGCCTCGTGCAGTAATGACGGGTGTGGCCATTGCATTGAGGCATTCCTCGCTCATTCGAACAGGGCCGGGGACAAGAAAGCATGAGGATAATTCTTCCATAGTGCACCGAATACTCGACGGTTTTTCAATTAGGTGAAGCAAAGTTCTCTTCTATGACAAATGCGTTGAAGTCATAGAGGAGCAATGTGACGCATTGGTATGCTGAGGGTCGGTATCGCCATGCTTCAAGGTGCTCGCCATGAGCATGCAGAGGCGGTACGAAGTGCTGCTTTGCAACTTGAGGTCGGTGTCGAAATCGTCACACTTCGAGTACCTTCTGATTTAGAACATGGCTTAGACGCATTAATTTTGCCGGGTGGAGAATCAACAACAATGCGTATTGCTAGCAAACATTTTGCTTTGCTCGAGGCCCTATTTACATACATAGATTCACACCCACAATTACCGATATTAGGAACATGTGCTGGGGCTATTTTGCTCGCTAATCCACCCCAGCCATTTCGGAGATTCATCGATGTGAACATCACTCGAAATTCATGGGGTCGTCAAAGGGATTCATTTGAAGCTATTGTCGAACTTCATCTTCCAGGTTCTACACCGATGTCCTCGCCTAGTGCGTATCCTGAACGTGATGGTTCTCATTTACCACTAATGATGGAAATGCAAGCTGCACCCATCATCAGCGAAGGTTTTCCGGGAGTGTTCATTCGTGCTCCGAGGTTTGGAAAAGTGGAGTCATCTTGCAACATCATAGCAACAGTCAATGATGAGGCAGTTGGCGTCCAACAAGGTAATGTTCTCGCATTGACATTTCATCCTGAGTTGACAAAAGACAGAAGATTTCATACTTGGTTACTCTCGTTAGCAAATGAGGTGGTGGAAAGATGACGCTCCATCTACCCATGGCAGAAGTGCTTCCCGCCGAACAAGGTGAGGCAGAAGGTTGTATTCAATGTCAGGAAGGACGCAAAATGGTCCTCTTTGTCACTGGAAAATGTCATTGGGGTTGTGACTATTGCCCCTTATCTGATAATCGAAGAGAATCTCCAGACATGTTCGCTAATGAACGTCGATGTACAACTTGGGATGAAGTCATCGAAGAAGCGAAAGCGATGAAGGCAACTGGTACAGGTATCACCGGTGGAGACCCTTTGCTCGACGCAGAGAAATCCATTGAAGCCGTGACACAATTGAAACAACATCTCGGAGATGAACATCACATTCACATGTACACGTCGATACCTTTTGACATCGACCTTGCAAAACGATTTGCAGATGCTGGACTAGACGAAATTCGATTTCACTTGCTTGACGGCCGTCCAACAAAATATCTCGAGGTGATGCAGGCTTGTCACGAACAGGGAATTGTTGTCGGTGTCGAACTGCCATGTGAGCCTGACAAGGAAGACTCGCTCTTCAAACTCCTAGACGATCTTGACCAGACGCCAATTTCATTCCTAAATTTAAATGAACTCGAAATAACGATTGGTAATCAGGAAAACATGGATGTTCGAGGATTTAATTTGTCTTCTTCGATGTCAGCAGCCGCAGATGGTTCTGCTGAATTAGCCCTCCGTCTTCGTGAGGCAGGACAATCAAAAACCTATCATGTCAAATTTTGTACCGCCCAATACAAAGATGCTGGGCAATTACGAAATCGGTTCAAACGAAGAGCAGAAATGACGCTACGGCCTTACGAATCCATAACTGAAGATGATACCATTCTGTTTGGAGCGATACCAACAGCACTTGAAGACGCACATGATGACCTTGAAGAAATCAAAACCATGTGCGAACTCACTGACGGTTGGATTCGTTATGATGCAAAAGAACAACGAATCGAAATTCCTGTCGCCCTCGCTGAGGAACTTGCAGATATTCTCGACGTTCCTGTTCAGGTCATTGAAGTACATCCAACGCATGAGCGTCTTGAAGTATCATTGGTCCACCTCAACTCAATTTAATTTGGCGTATGCACATAGAACCTCGATTGATTAGCATTAAATTTTAGTGATGAACCCGTCAAATATCGGGCTCGTGGTCTAGGGGTTATGACGTCGCCTTCACATGGCGAAGATCGCCGGTTCAATTCCGGCCGAGCCCACCATCCCCCAACACGACATTGATGAACGGCGCCGTTTACCAAGTCTACCATGGGGTTGCTGGAGCAAGTGGATTTCGGCGTCTTCAAACAAAAGGAAACATGGACTGCACTTGGAATCGCTGTGGTTCTTTTTGTTTCGATTTCGTATGCCGCACTATCAATGTTTGATAGCATGGATGAATTATTTCAGTCCGATGCAGAACCTGCACCAATTCCTAACATTGTGTTTGAATCATTAAATCGTGACATTGAGCAAAATGTAACCAATGAAACGGGTTTCATCCAACTCGATGACCATCGTGGCAGTGTCATCATTTTTGATATGATGGCTCATGATTGCAGTAACTGTCATTCTGTCCAAGCTCACCTTGAAAAGAACATGAACTCATGGCATGAACTCGCAAATTCTTCTGGTCGAGAATTGAAGATTTTTGCCTACGGTGCTTGGTATGGTGAAACGCTTGAATATCTTGGAGAATCTTCGGGAGAATATACAGTACCTTTGTATCCAACTGGATTAGGCTCTGCAAATGCTGCAATTCTTGATGATGGCTCCACAACAGATCCAGTGCGGTTGTTTACGACCGCTGGGACAGGTCAAATACCCGTCGTTCTTATTGTCGATGAAGAGGGATACATCATAGCGCAACAACCTACTGGCACGCCAGTCGATGAATGGGCACACTTTGATGGAATTCTCGAAAAAACATTGACCAAAGGAGTCAATGCTACTGCATCTGAACGTATCGCATGGGAAGAGCCTTCAACTTCCTATGTAGCAGTGTTCGCCCTTGGGATGATTCTATCGATTTTGGTATACTTTTCACCTTGTGCCTTCCCAGTTTTGCCAGGATTTATTTCCTATTACCTATCTCTCGGAGCCCGGGAAGATGAACTCATCGAATCTGGAAAATTAAAGAAAAGTATGCCGAATTCCTTTGTTATTGGTTCACTTTCTGGGTTTGGGATGTGGACGTTTTTTGCAATCATAGGGGTGGTCGCCATTCTTATGGGACAGGCTTTTGCTCAATCCGGAATCATACATTACATCGCACTCTTTGTCGCAATTTTATTGATTGTTTTGGGAGGCATGATGCTTCTTGGTGTTACGACTCACCTCATGGGATTCGTTCAAAAAATTGTCGATAAATACAGCACAACTGAAACAGATGAAACATTTACACCTCGTAGAAATATGTACCTGTATGGCATAGGTTATGCGGCGGCTTCAATCGACTGTACCGCTGCAGCAGTCCTCCCATTTGTTGTGTTTTTGTCGACACTTGGAACAACTGCAATTGGCTTCGGCATTGGTGGGCTGATGGTAGGCTTGCTTGTATTGATGATTGCAGTTACTGGTTTGGTTGGCATGGGCAGGCAAGTTATGATCAATTTCCTTCGCAGAGCCACAGGCACAATCAAACTCGTTGGATCTTGGATGATGATGATGGCAGGTATCGGACTGACAATTTATTTGACGAGCCCAGAAACTGTGAATGCCATCTTTAGTTAATCTTTGAGAAGATTAACTGTTTTTGGCATCTCAACCAGAACACGTAACCTACGATTGCTCCACTCACCGCATCGAACACATAATGCTGTTTTGTTGTTAATGTTGAGATGAAAAGCAGAATCCAAAGAAGCGTAAGCATCATCAAAAATATGATTGGAATTTGCTTTTCATTTGAATACAACCAAATGCTTGCAAGCAGTATGAACAAACTATGTGCTACATGGAGGGATGGAAAGGCGTTGTAATTCTCATCCAATGTGTATAGGGTTTCATATACCAAGCGAAAGGGTCCTTCGATATTGGTTGGGCGGAGGGTAATTTCTGTCGGAAATATGAAGAAAAATGCAAAACAAAACCATGTGAGCAATAAGAAGTTGTTCATGATCATAGAGCCTTTTTCATGAAACATTTCTTTCGAAAGAAGAATTGCAAAAATTGGATAATAGATGTAAAGAGTCATGTAAGCAAGAATTGATACTGAAATAAACGGTATCTGTTCATCGAGTTCAAGCATCGGATGAAATGGTGATGTCCACAGATTGTGTGCGAACGAATTCAACACGATGTAAGGTAGTCCAATGAAAATAAACATCATCAAGATATATGCTACACTCCGATGAAGATTGACAAAGATGGGAACGTTGAGGAACGTTGTGACGACGTCAGCATTCATCCGCTTCTTATCATCTTCCATGTCATTCACAAATCATGACAATGTAGTGCCGCAAAATGGACATGCTTTCCAATCGGATTGAATTGCATTATTGCATGATGGACACGAGGGGGATGCGGTAACAGCAGGAGATGTCTCAACGACGGTTTGTTCATTATTTGGTAAGGTGTCTGCCATTTTTTGTGCGGTTTGTTGTTTGAGGAATTCTTGCATGACCTCGGGGGTGAGTGCTCCATTTTGAGCAGCCATTTCCATCATTTGACGTTGCAATTCATTTTGTGCATCCATACGTTGATTTTGAAATTCATTTTGTTGGGCAATTCTTTCTTGCTTCCTTTGCTGCACTTGTTCAAATAATGCCATCGCTTGTTCTGTTTTATGCGATGATTTCTTCATTTCAAGTTCTGCTTGGGCAGTGTCTCTCTTGAGTTCTGCTTCCCATCGGGCTTCTTCTGCTCTGAGGTCTTTGAGTTCTCTTTCAAGTTCAATTGCGACTTCACCAGCTTCCTTCGCTTTTGCAATGTTGACCTCGAATTCGATTCGACGGAGCGTTGCGGCTTCACTCAATTCGAGTTTTCGAATTTCTGCCTCAGTATTTGCCTCTTCTGATTCAGTTGCATACTTGAGATTGGCTCGCAAAGCGTTTACTCTTTCCATGTCGGTTGGATTTGTAATCAACATGGCCTTGAGGAGGGTTAATCCCAGCGTCGAAAGGTAGGGTCGCAATTCCATGTCCGATCGAATTTCGAATGTTTCCTGAAGTTTGTAACCTCGTAGTTCCTCAACTGTGCTCACTGACTGGAGGAGTGGATTGACAAGTCGATGACTTACTTCCTTTGAGAGAATTGCTGCCAATTTCATTCTGTCGAGCGTTGGCTCATGATTTGTAAAGATGTTCAATAATTTTGGAATATCATCTTTCCTGAATTGAACTCTCAATTGTGCAATTCCCTGTGCAGATTGTCCATCTGAAAGGGTGGTGACAAAGGGGACACTCAAATCGAAAGGACCGGTCATAGCAAACAACATTCTTCGGTCAGTTGCTGTTGCTCCGAGGAGGTCGCCGATATATCGTCCGATACCTCCTCCAATGTTTCGCACCACATCTTCACTGACAATGTCGCCAATTCTTCCATCAACGATGAACGCACAAGCCTCGTTTGGCTTGAGAACGACTTCCTGGGCTCGCCATGTTTGAATTGTTTTTCCATCGATTAATCGTGCTATGATTGTGGGGTTATCTCTCCATGCAAATTGTTTTGCCATTTTTTCACCTCTTCTTTTTTGTTCTTAGTCCGTTGAGGACGGTCACTCGCTCGCCAAAATAACCACGGCAACTTGAAATCATTTGTTGGCATTGCAGTACGAGTTGTTTTGTCATGTCATAATCACCTTCTTGAAGTGTTTTTTCACCGCTATTTGAAATGTTTACCGCTTTTGTGATCATTTCAATTGTGTCGTGGTCGTGTTTTATCAGTTTTTTCAGGTCACTATTGCTTGCCGACCTCTGTCCTGAAAGAAAGGCGTGGTCCATTCCTGTAACCGCTTTGTCAATATCTTCGGTAAACGCGTCTATTTCTTGCATGCATGATCGACACGATTGTGTGATGCTCAATTGGTCATCGCGAAAACTCTGGTCATGGATATTTTGAATATGGGTTCGAGCCCTGTTCGATGCACGTATGAGTTCATCTCGAATCAGTTTGTCAGCGTCACGTCGTTTCCCTTT
>Ga0181583_10001666_pt1 | contig 16443 bp, 13 predicted proteins | sample 071ome_31_FD_132461 | JGI IMG/M metagenome (GOLD analysis project Ga0181583, IMG submission 132461) | Coastal salt marsh microbial communities from the Groves Creek Marsh, Skidaway Island, Georgia - 071405CT metaG (megahit assembly) | ecosystem: Environmental > Aquatic > Marine > Intertidal... | reverse complement strand
TTCAAAAGAGATGATTTCTATTTTCAATTTTCTATCTCTTAGTCACTCTAAGCTTTACGGTACTAAGTAAAATACTGTACTAAGTACTAATGCATCATAACTATGACCATTGATGACCATAAGTGGGCGGTACGTGAGGAATACCTACCTTTTGCTTTCGATATGGTCCTCTGAAGAAGGCAAGTACGAAGTATCGGTGGCAATGAGAAAGCCCCATACTCTGATAAAAACTAGAAATCAAGATCGGCGCAGAACTGTGATCGAAATCGATTTTATTTTTGCCTGCGATGCGTGGATGTACATCTGTAGATTTTGGTCATGAACAGTCAATTTATCTATACAAGTATTTTTTCGTGAAAATTCGCGCGTCGACAAAAATTCACGTTTTTCTCGGACGTTTGACGAGTCATGACTCAAGAATTAGGTCCAGGGTCGGATTTTTAATGGAAAAAGGCCTAATGCCAATTGAAATTGAACACGGGACTAGGGTTCAGAGGCCGAAATCGCGCGGCGGCTAGATTTCCATCAAGTTTCGTACGAGAATATAGTAGATATCTAGATACTGTCGTTGATAGGGGCTTTACTAGTAAACTGCATGGTGAGCGAGAGTCATTTTGATATGTTCGAAGTTCGAACCGTGTTTTTGAATTTGGCTGTCCACAACGAGAAAAACGACGCGACCGTCTAACTTTCAAACTTTCAAACTGTGCCTTTCACGTGCGAATCTTTCTTCCCTTGTACGACAAAGTTACGAGGCATCCGCATTTCAGAGCGAACACTCTACTGAGTTGACTCGATCTGGTGTAGTTTCGGGGAGATGACTTACGAAGAGGACCACTTGCTAAGCCTCGTCTCAACGCTTGGTCAGCGTCATGCAGAATCCGGATACTTAAAGGATCCTGATTGTGAAGGTTCGCTCTGCTTTAAGTTTACAATCATCTTAATCGATTCACTTTCGATGAATCAGCTTCTTTGCACGATATTATTCGTTTTCTGCATAAGGACACAAGTCTGGAAAGAAGCGTATTCCTACAGCTGGCTACATGGAACGTACTAGGGAAGGATCTATTACCTCTCTTTTCAGCTCATCACGCTCAAACAGATATTTGCACGTTACTCGGTGGGCTTGTTGTTCCATCTATTGAGAAGAATCCTCACATCGCTCAGTCAAACTCCTGGTCTTCCTCACTCTGCCACCAGAGAGGGAAAGTAACAGCTTCATTCGTCAGGCACACGCAACTCGTAATGTCATACGGTTGTGTTTGGACAGTAAAGACTTTTTAAACATAATGCTCTCCACCATGGCGAATGCTCTTCAGAAACTTGATGCCGGCACACTGACAGAGCGAGATAGTGATGCCAAGCTACTTCAACTTGCATTGGCGTTTTTCCGTAACGCATTAGTTACCGCGGAAATCTGCGACGAAGTCACTTCACACGATGATAGTCTGCTGGTAAGCTGTGTAATATTTCCTTCGTCACGATTCCTTGACCCAGCTCAGGATGAACTCGTTACAAAGTTGTTGCTATCAAATTTTACCGGTGTTCTTGCATTACTTATTCAGGTGGGTACAAGGGAACGAATAGAGTACGCGCGAGTAACAATATGCATAGGATGTGGGAAAAAGTCCAATAAAAAATGAAGTGTCTCTTCTTGCTGAAATTTTGCAGCTGGTCCTGTGTACAGGTACCAAAGACACCACTTCAAAGATTCCACATTCAGGTAATCCTTGGATAGGAAAGTACTTCGTTCACTCATGCCTTGTACCGTAGGAAAGGGTATTGAAATGTATGCGCTCGGAAATTTCAAGATAATGCAGGTCTATACATTGAAAAATCATCAATCTAGGTCTAAATGCGCACAGCGAGTTGCCCGTTTCAACGGTGTCTATGTGACGAGGGCAGAGAAGTCAACATCTTTTGAGACACTTTCACGTGGAGCTCCAAGCATGGTGAATAATCGATCTCGGTACGGGATATGAGATTTATGTTGTGCATACGTTAAACTCGTGACAGTCCTCCGAAGATCTCGTGCACCTCTGCTGCACAGAATGGCATTTTGTTCATGAAAACTGTATCGCACTCTGCTGTCAATCAGTTCATGCTCATCGCGGTACGCAATTTTCCCAGACTTTTAAGGCGGGGATGATTTCTGCATTTAGTGGGATGCGATAAGACGCCATAAACAAGATCTTGGATACAGCCCAGAGTATCTCGTACAACTAAGAAGCTTTTCTAAGCTCGCAGCCTTCTTCGTAGGCTTTTTTCGTCTGCATGATAAACGTGTCCAGGTGAAACTCATGCTATCACTCACAAACAGTGCCTGATTCGGATATCCAGGTGGACGGAGTAGAAGTTTCGTGTCTCGTTGCAAATATTCTGTGCCCTGAATTCATCACTTGGTTACATGGTGAGTGGTCGACACTTGCTGAGCAGAAGGTTTGTTTTTTCGTCAAATATTTTCAATAAGTCGCGAACTAAAATCTATAGCTCTTTGATGACTGCGTACCAATCATCGAGCTTTTAACTGAGATCGCACGATTACTGGAACATCTCAGGCATCACAATATCCACACAATGGCTATACGGAATGTACGCCTGCTCATGTTTCGATGAAATGGAGTACCTGATATTCAGACACTAGGTCATGAGAGCTGCATTTCTAGGTAAAAAGACTAAACAACCGTTTAGTATTATACTTTGTGCACGCTTGAGGCATTACAAGTGGTCATCGATGTCAAAGCTCTATTTAAATCGGATGTTCATGGTGAAAATTCTTTTTGTGTTCCATTACTCACGTGAACTTTTTCTTCAGTTACTAGCGGCCGTCATTCGGCTTGAAAAAGAGGAGGTACGGCCTTTCACGAATTCCTATTCTTGTTCTGATCAAATTTACAGAAGGAAGATGCCATGGGGAATTATAAGGTTTCTGTGGCAATCCAAACGTGGAATAGTTCTAACTTCTCTCAGCAGTTTGCGGCTAAGTTAATGATATCAGATCGTATTATCCTCCAAAACCTACTAAGGTGAGTGGTACAAACACATGTTGGTAGCGAAAATTAATATTTGCTCAAAGATTTGTTGCATCCTTCTCGATTTATCCGGTCGATCCGGGTCCATTTGCTGAACTTCTAAGACACGTGGAACGGCATCTGAGTCATGGCGGTTTCTCACTACAGGCATTGATGCAACTGCAGCTCATATTGAACGGTGGGTACATTTATTGGTCACTTTAGTCTTTCTCCTGAAAGTCATTCACCCAGGAAAAGTTGAGCCTTTCACGACCATATCCAAGCAGATCGTCTGTAGCGTTTTGCCGAACGTGCTGAAGGCGGGCATCGAGCTCAAGGTTTGTCCTTATTTCCGGTGCACTTTAGATATCTGAAGTTCTTTCAGGGTGCGTCGTTTGTTGCGCTACTGAAGTAAAAGGTAGACTTTTCGAGAGGCTTCACTGAGAGAAATGGTGGAATGGGTTGGGAACAACACTGAGGAGCTGTTAATAGTTTCATCAACGTTATAAATGATGTCTAAATGTGGAGCGTATTCTTTCGTTGTCACGAAAGAGTGATTCCGTACGAGAAAATAAAGTGGAACATGTCGCGGTGAATATGATTATGCGGCAATACCGCTCTTGGATGCGATGCGCAGTGCGTTCGAGCGCATCAGCGACGCAACGGTGTTGGCAAGCAGCTTTGCATCGTCCACAGGGTTGCCCGGGACAACCGTCTTGTAGAGATAGGAGTCAAACGTCATCTTCTGCACGTACTCATCAGCACACATTTCCACGAAAGCTTCGCGCGCAGGATTGGATCGATAGAACACTTTTTGCAAAATGTCAAGCACCTTATACGTTGCCCAATACTTACGGTCCCACTTGTCCAGATAGACTCGCAAGTCGGACTCATCGATCTCCTTCGAACCATTAGCAGATTGTTCAACGATAGCTTCAGCAGCCATGCGTCCTGATTTGGCAGCAAAGTAGATACCTTCGCCACTGCACTTCGTAACGTAACCTGCTGCATCACCGACAAGGGCAACACGGCCCTTCACTCTGTTCGGTCTCGGATGCTCTGGAATGGGGTGGGCCTCGACTCGAATAATCTTTCCACCTTCGCACTTTTCTTCCGCTCTGTTACGCATCGCAGTTTGATACTGCTTAATGGCAGTTTTATTGACCACGGTGCCAGTACCTACAGCAACATGGTCATACTTGGGAAAGACCCAGCCATAGAAGTCAGGCGACACGTCGTCGCCGACGTACATTTCGGCAAGATCCTTGTAATACTCCATCTTCTCGTCGGGAATCTTGATTCTTTCTTGGAACGCGATTGCGTAATCGTATTCACCAGCATCGATGCACTTCGCAACGCGGGAGTTAGCTCCATCTGCACCAATAACAGCATCAACTTCCAGGGTTTTCGGTACTCCAGTCTTGCTGTCCTCCTCGTAATCGTTGTATTGCACAGTAATCGGGCCGTTCCCTTGACCAGGATCTTCGATTTTCATGAACAACCCATTGACCAAGTTGGCGCCAAGGCTTTTCGCTCTCTTTCGGAGGAAGTCATCCATCACTTCACGTCGGCACATACCGATGTACTCCTTGTCATTCAAAGTTTGGCCAACATCAACGGCACGGTTGGAGGGAGAGATCATCTTCATCTTGGTCACCTTTCGATCGATGATTTCTTCAGGCAGGTCGAATTCACCGACCATGCACAGCGGAATGGCGCCACCACATGGCTTGCAGTTGTCCATTTTGCGCTCAATGAGATAAGTCTCACACCCTCCCTTCGCAAGAGTTTCTGCAGCACATGCGCCTGCCGGTCCACCGCCAATGACAGCAACGCGAAGCTTACGGTCGGGGAGAGCATTACCAGAAGCAAAGACAATGTGTCGAACGTTTGTCTTGGCTCTCACGCGAGAGCGCAGCCCTTTGGTCTCACTCCGTTTGCAAACCAACCTGTCGTATCGGAGCGGGATAGATAACGTTTCGTTAGTGGGGTACACAAGCGATAGTCGAATCTAACGAATGCACGCTCGAGTGGAACAAGCTTATGCAGTAAAAAATGTACGTTGATTTTAGCGCAGGAATCAGACCACACGCCGCGCATGTCGGTGCCGTAGGACGATGACGACGGCATCTTGGCTGCACGGGCAGTGTGGCTTTGCCGTTCCTCGCTCATGTACGCTGCAAGGTGTTGCGTACCGTTGTTCCGCGAATGCGCTACGTAACGAAAGAGAAGACATATTGTAGCTTGCACTTATGACAAGTCGCTGGCGTTCTGCGCGTTGACAGCCGTGCGTTGACTGCGGGCGAGCAGGGTTTCTACTTCCGGCGTACGTCACAGAGCGTATCGTGCCAGCGAATCCTATCCGTTCTCAAAGATTTGCCTCTAAAATTCTTTTGGATATTGTAAATGAGAACTAAAATATGTACGATCCACATCATTATCATAATAAGGCGTTACAAACGAGGAGCGCGCGAGGGGACACAGTCGACGATTTTCGAACGTACTACCGCGTCTCGCTGTCGGGCCTCACAGCCGACCTCCGACTCAGTCGTACAGCTACTCATCTATGATTTCCATCGCCTTTTCTCCAGCAGCTATTAACAGCGTTGCACCGCGGTTCACTGGTAAGTGTCGCGTACGGTTAAAAAGATACGGTCTCGCGCGTTCCCAGCAGACTGACGTCCTCCTCTCTGTTCTCACCAGCCTCCAAGAAGCGTGCCTCTGTTAAGCGATGTGGTAAGTGAAGAAGATTCAAAATATGGTTGAAACTTTTGCAGCCCCGCGTACGCGCCACGGCCACTCTCGCGTCGCATCACGCGTACTCCTCAGCTCTGATCATTCTCGTACTAACGGGGTTCACGTAGTGTCCAGCATGAGTGCGAAGGTCTCCGCGCCGCAGACGCTCAGCAAGCGATTGGTTGAATCGTCTGTGATCATTTCTTCGATGACGTCCGTACTTCCTGCTCTTGCTATCGTGAGTTGCTTTCGGTTCGGAGCTGTTTACCAACTAATATGTTCCCCAACAGGTTGACGACAGACTCAACGGAGATGGTACTGGTCTGCCCCTCGGCATTAATGACGGTGCCCTCGGTATCATCTTGGCGACTGTTCCGCTTGCTATCTTCAGCCTCTATTTCATCGCAGGCAAGCAAGACAACTCCATCATCGCGGGCGGAAAGGATGATGACAGCGGTCTCTCCCTTTAAGAGGAACAGCGCGAGTTCAACGTATAAGCTCATCAGCCAGAATAGCCGGTCTAAGACTTGCTCGCCGATTTGCTTTCGGCAGTTTGGCGTAGCGATTGTTATGGAATAAATATGATCGAATGTCTCAGACTCAACCATGTACCTCACTGTCTTCAAGTCGCCTACTTTCTTGTGTATGGGAGTTTTGCACATGAAAAACTGAGTCTTCTCAGAGAGGCACGGCTACTAGTCGTTCCAGGAGCGGAGCTGATAGTTCAATTGACAAAATATCACTACTCTAATCGCGAAAAGTATCAACATCGTAGCGCTTCGTAAGGTCATAACTCCGATGCATACATAGGTATGCCAGAAGCCCTGACTGCAACGTCGGTAGGATGCTCGATGATCGAATCTATCAAGCCGTACTCCACTGCTTCTTGCGCAGACATGAAGAAATCTCTGTCGGTATCTTCCATGATCTACAAGTCAAGTTATAAGATCGTCAAATGAAAAATATGGTTCAATGATGTCTCACCATTTCGAGAGGTTTGCGTGTGAACTCAGCAAGATAACCGTTCAAAGTTGATTTGTGGTGCTACGTGCATGTTTAAGTACACCACAACTGTCTCGATGAGTGCAACTTACCATGATCTCGTTCGCTTGAATTTCAATATCAGCAGCTTGGCCTTGAGCTCCACCCAGAGGCTGGTGAATCATGATTCTACTATTCGGGAGACTGTACCGCTTGCCCTTGAGAGAAAAGTTAGCTAAGACAAAGACCATCCTTCTCCATGGAACAAACCTGCTGACCAGACGCAAGCAAGAAAGCACCTACATGAATGCGTTAGTTCAAAAGTGTGTCAGAAGTAGTTTCTCTTACCCATCGAAGCGGCAAGGCCAACACAGACCGTAGAGACGTTCGGGCGAATGTGCCGCATAGTATCAAACACGGCCATGCCAGCTGTGACAGAGCCACCAGGCGAGTTGATGTACAATGTGATATCCTAAATCAGAGAGAACAATGATGTTTGATGTAATGTCCGATCTCAGATGCGACTTACCTGGGTTGGATCCATTGCATCTAACCAAAGAAGCTGAGCAACTATCAAGTTGCAGCTTTCGTCATCAACAGCTCCACCAAGACGAATGATTCGCTGTCAAGAAAGCATGTAAGAATGGAGACAAATGACGAATGTCAAACTAATACGTCAGCCAGATTCAGGATACTTCGCGCGAGAAGTTAAGATCACAGTCCATTCGTACCTGCGACATCAGCTGACTAGCAACACTTTGAAACCTCTCCAGCACAATAGGTGAGGGTCCCTTGCCTTGTTGCGCACTTACTCCAAGCCTGCACGTAAAAAAATAATATACTGGTACGAGCGGGTCCAGAGCGTATGAAAGATACCTTAATTGACGTTGATGTGCCCGCGCGCGTGTTGCCCGTCCGCTGCTTAGCATGGAACAGGACCCCAAGCTGTGGAGTGACAATACGTGGTGCAGGGTTAGTCACAGCGTGAAGTTCGTGGTGAAAGTCGTCGTTTGTGTCCTGTGCCATCGCGTATCGTGGTACGAATCTATAAGAGCCTCTAAACAACACTTTACCTTCGCTTGAGGCTGAAACCGTTCATGGTTTGTGGCTGCATGCTCGAACTAGTTAGCACACAGTTGTCAGGTAGGGTATGAAGCGGTCGACTCTTCTTTAGACTGAGGTTTGTTATGCGCAGATATACTATTTCGTTGGGCTAGTCGTTGAAGCGCTTCGACGTCCAGCGTTGGAAATTCTGCAGTCTGTTTGCAGATTCTTCAGAGTCAGTCCAACCGAAGCAAGCAGGCAACGCCGTTTGACGCACAACTGGGTCTTCTAGACTCGGAGAAATAGCCCATGGCGGTGGTCCATTCCCCCGGCGCGAACAGGAACTCCATATAAAAACGCCGTTTGTCACATTCAGTACCAGTGCGTGTTAAAGACACGAATTTAGTCCCGACCACTGAGCAGTGATTTCTTCTCGAATACACTCTTACACTACGTACTAGTAAATAGTATTCGGCCGTATAAGAGCACTGTAGATAAGTCGAAATTACACGATATTTCGCGAAAATATTTATTTAAGGTAATATTTATTACCGTGGATACTAGTACTTCATATTCATATGAGCAATTCGAGATTTCTCTTTCGGAGAGAAAAGAACAACTACCGGTAATTCCTAGACTTTTCCGCCAAAAGAGTTGGGGACTATAACCATTCAATATGAAACATGACCTCTTAACCTCTGTTTAATAACGGATAGCGCCCCTAGCCTTCACATGCATAAAATATTATTGTTGCGTCAAAAACTTACCCCGTCACAGCATCGGGAGCATCCGTCCAAGAGCGGATAAGCCACGGTACGCTGACACGTGTACGACTGCGTTGCACGTGTGGACATTGCCTCAGCAGGCTAGTTAATTTTCCCAACAGAAACACTCAAGTGCTTTATTGTGTTTGATATACGCAAGAATGTCGAATATCTCCCTGGCGTGTCGCGCCTCGTTATCAGGTGCGCGCCACACTCCGAGATTTCCTTACTGGAGCTAGCGCTCGTTTCTCCGTCCGACGCAGCGCGCCCAACACGCCAGCGTGACACGAAAATTGTTTTGGGTGCACATCTGTTGATCCGTGTATTCGCGACCATCGCCGATCGACGTGTCAGCCTTCTTCCCTGAGAACCTTATCGCCTAGAATCTAACCTCCAGTTTGCGTCGGGCGCAGGTTGCGGTGCGAATCGTACTACGCGTGGCAGGTAAGCAATTATTAAGTGCAAGTTATTCTCCAATTCATTCCAATTTATCACAGGTGTTTGGATCGTATCAAGCATGTGGCTAGGCGGACACTGGTTGCTGGTGCAGGTAAAAGCAATATCGTTTGCCCTCTCGCGCTTCTCTGAACTTGTGTGTAGTGACAAGTGAATCGGAGGTGGAGGATAGCTCCGCTCGTCCAGTATATCCGTTTACGGCGATCATCGGGCAGGAGGAGATGAAGTTTGCCGCTTTGATGAACATCATCGACCCTAATATTGGTGGCATCATGGTCATGGGTGATCGTGGTACCGGCAAGTCAACAACAGTGAGGTCTCTGACAGACTTGCTACCGTATATCGAGATAGTGAAGGATGACCCTTTCATGAGCAGCCCATCCGATCCGAATCTCATGTCTCCGGACGTTCTGGCTTCTTATCGTGCGAAGCAAGCGCTTGAAACTGAATACGTGCCGATCAACATGGTGGACTTACCCCTTGGGGCAACAGAGGATCGTGTTTGTGGAACGATTGACATCGAGAAAGCGCTCACCGAGGGCACCAAAGCATTTGAACCAGGCCTCCTCGCAAAGGCGAACCGTGGTATTCTCTATGTGGACGAAGTTAACCTTCTTGATGATCACCTTGTTGACGTTCTTCTGGACTCTGCAGCTTCGGGTTGGAATACTGTAGAGCGTGAAGGCATCAGTATTTGCCACCCTGCCCGATTCATCTTGATTGGTTCCGGCAACCCCGAAGAAGGTGAGCTTCGACCCCAATTGCTGGATCGCTTCGGTATGCATGCTCAGATCAAGACAGTGAAATTGCCAGAAGAACGAGTGAAAGTTGTGGAGGAACGCACTGCGTTCGACACTGATCCGAAGGCGTTCCGGGCTTCCTACAAGGCGAAACAAGATGAAATAATAGACCAAGTTACGAAAGCTCGAGCTCTCCTGCCTGAAGTTGAGGTTCCTATGGATATTCGACTCAAGATCTCTCAGGTTTGCGCAGAACTTGATGTCGATGGTTTGCGAGGTGATCTTGTAACCACCCGAGCCTCCAGGGCAGCTGCCGCGTTCAGGGGATCTAAGGTGGTCACCGATGAAGATGTGTACTCAATCATCTCGCTTTGCCTGCGTCATAGACTCCGTAAGGATCCAATGGCCACGATTGATGAGGGTTCTAGAGTTATTGAAGTGTTTTCGTCGGTCTTCGGCTACGAAACTGAATGAGATACATAACTTTCACACCTTACAACAAAATTTTAATGAGCACTACGACTATCACTAATCTAGATCTCGTCATACCTATCATATGCCTTGACGCTCAGGTACTCTACTAAGAATCACAGAAAATGATTCCTTCGTGGATACGGTCTTTCCGTCCCTGGACGATGCACTCAGTCAGCCACATCAAGTTGCTCACTTCATTTTCTTGAAATTTCGTGAAAGCATAGAAAATGGCTAGGTTGAACTGTTCGCGAAAAGTTTCCCTACAAGCTCGAAGTTCGAGAACTCGAAGTTCCTACAAAGTCACATTAGGCAATTGCTTGCAGTGCAATAAGGAAAGTACGTACTCGATCCAAGTCATGTGCAGTAGAGCAGTTACCGCACGAACGAAACTCTTGATGAACAGATAAAATGGCACGAACATCATCCATAGTTTCGCAGTTTGCGAGGCGAGTCAAATCTTCTGGATATAGAGTACCGAAATTCGCATATAGGCTCAACTTATCACTCTTTGCAATCTCTGTCCCTAACGAGTCGACAGTAATCCGGATGGCATGTCGATCAGCTTCAAGGCTTAACAGTTTCTGCATGTACAATTATGACATTGTGGATATTTGAGGGAACAATGGCTCGATACCTTCATGAGCACTCGTGTTTGGTCATCAAGATGCGTACAAAATTCCATAAAGTCTTGCAAATATTGCTGTGGAAGTTGTGACTTTGAACTCGCTTCAACTTCGGCTGTCGCACCTTGTAAAGGATATTCCGAATGAGCTCAATATTCAATTCGTCAAGATCACTAGACGCAATTGCATGGCTGAAATACTTTGCGAGTGGCGTGTCCACGAGTACCAGCCTGTGTAGATCTCTGTCACTAAGTTGTGAAATTTGACTTGACTTGGTGGAGAGGCAGAACATACTGCATTGTATTTGACACCGCAACAGTTGGAAGAGAGTCGAAATTCCCGAGCGGATTGCAGTTCTCGAGGATGTCCTAATTTTACCTCAATAATGTCTTATCTCACAACAGGATGTGATGTACATACCTCCGCAGTTCTTCCTCTCAATATCCCAGTCAACACCAGGACGATGTTATCAATCATGTAACTGTAAGTCAAATATTCCAAAAATTTTGATAGCGGCGCAGCCGCCTAAGATGTTATGAGGAAAAACGAATTCGAGCAGGAACAATCAGCTACCTGTGTACAGCAGATCTTGAATTCGAGCGCTTGCAACTGCCGACAGCAGTCCACGAAGCTCGAAGATTTCAGCGTACCCAGAAAATGCTCCATGTGCCCAACATATCTGGACGTCGTTTGCTATTCGAGAGGTTAAGTTGTCAAAGTTTGCAAGTTATTTAAAGCTTACGAGATAACTTTTGACATCTTCAAGCGTTTCGCAGCGGGCGATGTCGAGGTAATTTCTCCTCTGTAGGAGAGCAGTTTGGCACCCCCTGACGTATGCTTCAGCAAAGCCGTGTTTCGCGTTGAACATGACCAGAAATCCTCGATGCTTTGCAGCCCAAGCACCGATACGTTATCCGTACGGTTTCGCGGGTGTGATTTTCAGTGTGCTGTTTAGAACGCCGGACTAACGTCTTGATCACGATTACTTATACAGGCTTTCCGGACAGAAAGACTGGCAGTCTTAGACTGCAGAAACCTCTTGTCCTTCTGTCCTTCTGTCCTTGTTAGTACTTTGATGGCGAAATAATATTGATAGTATCAATATAAAACCCAAAACATCTCATATCTTCAATATCGTGTAATGCGGCATAATATGAAAATTTTGTTTCGTTCAAAATGTAGGTGAAAAGGTAGTCCGATTCAGTGAACACACTGGTAACCCGGTTGACGCGCGGTGAAGCCAGTGTACCCACAGGATCGCAATGATGAATGATTCGAAGTTTCAATTGAAAAAAGTGCGAATAGCTTTGTAGTTTCTCAGCCCCGAAATCCCAGTCTGAACCTTTCCCCTAGTGGTCAGCTGTTGCGGTATGGTCATGGTCCATATGCACTGATACTTGTGCCATTTGCCGTAACAGTCTACACGAACCGAGCATTGAATATCAGGCCAATCCTTCGCAGGCGTCGGATGAGGGACTGAGTATTGCATGGGGGAACTGTGGTCATGTTTTCCACCTGGACTGTATATCGAAATGGCTACGCACGCGCAGTAATTGTCCACTTTGTGTAAGTATGCTCCGAACACAAGTATTTAACACTAACTCCTCGAAAAGAACAAAGAGTGGGAGTTTGCGAAGATGGAGAAGGTAATATCTATTGATTTATACTCTTCGTTCTTTTACACGACTTCAATTGCAGATACAGCTGCCTACGATAGGAAGTTAATGTGCTTGCATGCAGGCAGAGTTGCTTGGTGCAATTAGAGCTCTTGGGTTACAAAACTATGGAACATATCGATAGATGACTGGCTGAACGCCCTTATGAGATTCAATTCCATGCTAGAAGTTTCCGATGGTAGCGTGAAACCCTACACCGTTGTTGTAAGAGAATAGAGGTAGAATGGGACACACAAAAAAGAACCTTTTTCAATACCTCCACATGCTTGAGCTGTCTATGAAAGGCCCGACGAATTTTGTTTTGACGAAGGGATAGTAAGTCTTCCTACGAAAAATATTATGATTGACCTGCACCTCGACATTTGTCTTACCATGGAGCTATTCAACAGAGATTGTTCGACCATGTCCAGTTTCACGTCTTTGGAGAGGAGTCTAGCCTTTTCCAAGTATAGGGAAGGCACAGACTGTGGCACACACGTGAGATCATTTCATAGCGCGAGACGACATAGCTGTAACTACCTGAAAACTACTAACGTCGTCTCTCTCCTGTTTTCTAATCGACGAGATGTAATCACTGCAAAAACGTTCTCCAAGCTTTACCGTGCACTCGCCCCTTTGGCTCAATATGAGTGCAAGCCAAAGCGGAACAAGAACCGGAACATTTGGCCGAAATGGACCATACTTGTGGATGGTTATAAACCATGAATAATCAAAGAATTAAAACTCACTGTTTGTGTCACGCATGGAACGACCTGATTTCTGTTTGCTTAGTGTTTGCTTTTGACTGCTCAGGGGAAGTTTGCCGTACCTCAACCGCAAGACGTGGAATAATCTCTACGTCTGCATCAAGCGCTATGTATTCCATTTCCTAAGGCACTTTAAAACATCAGCTTGTGAAGGCAAACGCTACTTACGGTGTTGGTGAAAGTGCAGGAAAGCCCCGACATCGGAACAGAAGAGTTCAAACTGCGCTTTGCTCGCTTGCGGGTGGCTGTATCGTGTAGGTGCAGGGGCCAATGCTCACACGGAGGATTGAACGATAATCTTCCCGTCAGTGGCTTTTACACTTCTTTGCCCTCCGTGTCGGCGGTGGGTGCACTCGACGTGGGCGGTCACCAACTGCCGTCAGCCAGCGGTTCTCGTCTTTGCGATGTTTGTTGGCGTACAGTTGCCGAGTAAGTACTATCCTCCATCTCATGGAATACCTGACTAGAATTCATCTTTAGCCCGATTTGGCCTATGATCATTTTTTGAAAAGTTTTTTTGAAAGAGTCTCAAACGCGCGCTTTTTTCGATTTATACAATACTGTGATGCTCCACAGGTCGATATAAAATCATCTAATTTGCAATACAAAACACCAGGGGAAAAGTGACGAGTCACAAACAATCAGGAATTCCAAGTTAGGGAGGATAGTTATTTCACAATAAGACATCGAGCATTGAGTTAAAAGAACGCCAGACTATGCAGTACACCCACCCACTCTTTCAAAAAAAACTTCAAATAAGTGTGAATTGACTTTGCCGAGACGGAGCTACTCGGCACGACATATGGGCACTGCGTGGTCCACAGCTACACACGTAACGGTCCGGGTGTGTTCTGAGTTTTCTCTGAGTTGTCACCTTCACTGGAGTAAACTGCTGGAGCATACCGTGCAATCAACTACAAAAAATTTAGCGAAAGAACTTGAAGAGCTTTTTCAGTCGAATCTCCAATGCCAAGAGTCTTTCAAAGTGCAAGGCTACTCGGAAGTGGCACGTCGGTGAAAAGAGACTATCGCTCTAGGCTCCACAAACGAGTTTTGGTGAAGAAGTATTGTGCAGAATCAGATTCGCGTAACACATTGACAGATAATGAGCTCATGGCGCTCCGTAACTTATTGTTTTTAGCTAGTAGCGAGAGGCGAGAACTTTAAGTGCAACTGTACATGATACGTTGACAGAAGTCGTGCAGGATCAAAACGGATCGTTTTACTGAGGGCTTCTCTAACGACGTTTTCAAGGTAAATGTCAGATCTAGATAATTTACCTGGTCCTCATGAACCGTGCAAGGTCTTCTATGGGGATCGAAAGCTGGTAGTAAAGAGATATAGTGCAATATCGAGTCTACGTCAAGACTTTGAAAGGTCAATCTGCACACCTGTGCTCTTGCATTCTTGTTCTCAACCTCCCAATCAGCTGTGTCGCAACGCATCGAGCGCTCGACGCTATTGGTGTCAGCCCTGGCTATGTCGGAAGTACGAATGGACTGCTTGTCTCAGAGTATATTGACGGCTCGGTGCTCACGGAGCAGGACGTCCAGCAACGCCGAATCCATGGTACTTTAGCTGAGCTGTATGTTGTGCTACAAAAGATATATTTTTAAGTATATAATTCACCGGGCAGCTTAATCTCAATGCACCGCGTCGAGATGCGTGAAGGTGCTTTCGACTGTCCCTACCTTGTTTGTGCTGAATGTGCAGGTTGCAGATGCTCAACCACTCATATGGTCATGGATAGACGTAATGCTGGAAAATCTTGGAGCTTCAGAGGCACGAGCTCCTATTTTTGAGACAATGACAAGTCAAAGTGTGCAGGTTTGCAGAAGCTCTATGGTAGATCTTCACTCTCTAAATACGTGCTCGTCAGGAACTGTTGCACGAAATTTCAGCAGTACGCGTCCAGTTTGAGGTGATTTGAAGTCCAAATGTTTCCTGTATCTGGTATCACATATTCAGGCAATGCCCTTGAGAGTTTGTTTCTGTCATGGCGATTTAAAACCGTCTAACATAGTTGCTTGTCACAAGCAATCAGAGGTAATTGAAATTGTTGCTAGCGTAAAAAAATGAAATTCTGACATAGAAGAAGCTGAAACTTATAGATCTAGATCTTGCTGGACCAAATTATCGTGGTTTTGACATCATGAAGCTATTCAGAACAAATGATGCATCTTTCATGGACGATTCGCTCTTTTCATTCTCGTCTGTATACACCAGATTACTGAATGATGGGACTGGAGCTGAAGGTAGAACAGTTTATCTACGCAAGCCATGTTCCGTTCACCATTGTACAGAACTCTATTGCGAAGCGCAAGTTTGCGAGGTACTCACTTGGTTAGAGGTATGTTCTTTGAAAACGAGGTAGACAGCGTGACGAATGTTCAGGCCGCCATATTCTTCGCTTTACTCATTGGTGTCGGTGATATTACAAACATACATCGGAACACGCTCTTATTCAAAGATCGCTGGTCAAGTTACAAAGCAGTTAAGTGGAAACTGTCATATTTCGGTCGAATCATAGATAAGTTGTCACATTGACTCGTGGCCGTCATTGCTGGTTTGATGCTCTGCAGTATACCATCATCTGAACATTCCACAACGCAGTCTCGAAGTTTGCTATCTTATATGATATTAAATACAGTACTAGTACCATTACGAGTGTAAGCGATGACTTAAAAGGGTGATTATGTTTTGTGTCGCGTCACCTGACGGTGCGGCGCAGTAGTCGCACAGTCTACAGAATGTGAGTTATTGGTGAAATCCTTCTAACGTTACATATCAAGCAGAGCATGTAGATTTGTTATTTCTGAGACACTTTGAAGTGCTTTCTACTGTTCTATCCTTTTCAGTATCTTGCATTCCTAGTACTGGTACGATACTAGTACTACTGTACTGAGGTTATTTACATCGTGTATGGTACAGATCTATTTTTCTGTTAACAAATTCGATACGGTGAAGACCAAATCTTGAATTAGAAATTGAACCAGCTCTTCGTCTTGACCTCTTCAATTTTCTGCACTGCATATATGAAAACCCCTTCGGCACACGTCTCCTCATCACTCTGATCAAGTATCAGAGCAATCATATCACCTGACTCAAGTTCTACTTCATCATTTGCCCCCAAGCGTTGCCACGCCCCACCACCCAAAGCCACGCCCGAAATATTCTTTGTGTACAGACCTT
>Ga0181583_10001658_pt1 | contig 16464 bp, 7 predicted proteins | sample 071ome_31_FD_132461 | JGI IMG/M metagenome (GOLD analysis project Ga0181583, IMG submission 132461) | Coastal salt marsh microbial communities from the Groves Creek Marsh, Skidaway Island, Georgia - 071405CT metaG (megahit assembly) | ecosystem: Environmental > Aquatic > Marine > Intertidal zone... | reverse complement strand
CGCCGTTCGGTTCCCCGCCTCGCGCGGTGCCCGACGCTTCAACGCGCGCCTCGACCGAGTCTCAACCCGATCGCGGTCGCGGACCGCGAGCTCGAGGCGGACGCGCGATCCACGCGGATTTTATACAGACGCGGGCGACGACGCGACGACGCGACGGGGCGCGGCCCCGCTCCGGGCGTCCGGTTACAAGCCGTCGCGACACGACCCAGCGATAGAGTTCTGAACCGTCGGGGAGGCGTTGCTGGAGATACGGTGGAGATGGTGTGGAGAGAGTTATGGGTCACTTTATGAGGGGCGACGCGACGCGACGCGACGCGACGCGACGCGCGTCGGTCATCGTGCGGTCCATCGACGGGAGACGACGACGACGCGCGCGTGGATGCGAAGGCGTGCGTGCGTGCGTTCGGTCGTCGTGTACGTGCGTTGGGGTGGAGAGAGGACGTCGTCGGGGGTGGACGCGCGATCGCGACGACGCGCGACGAGACGCGGATTGATTTGTTTTGATTTGATTTGATTGATTTGGACTCGGCGTGGGATTTGGATTTGATTCGTCCGACCCGACGACGTTCGTTCGACGACGGCGAGACGGGGTGGGCGACGATGTCGTGGCGCGCGGTGCGACGGGGTGGGACGCTACACGCGCCGGGACGTCGAGGCTTGACGTCGGGGTCGGGGTCGTTCGGCGGCGGCGGCGGCGCGAACGCGAACGCGAGCGTCGTCGACGCGAACGCCGCGAGCGTCGTCAACGCGAGCGCGACGGGTGATGACGGCGGTGGATACCGACCGGTGGCGATCGATGCGACGGAGATCGATGTGCCGCACGTCGAGGCGCTGGTGGCGTCGAAGCGAGCGAGGTGGTTGACGCTGGAGCGCGGGACGAATGACGGCTGGGCGCGCGGCGCCGAGGCGCGCGAACGAGACGAGGAGCGGTACGAGGGTGAGGACGCGGACGGAGATGAGAGGAGACGATCGACGGAAATAGAGGCGTCGACATCGGTGGGCGGCGATGGGAAGAATGGTCAGACGGTGGAATCGACGAATGATTTCGCGACGGATGGTTCGCTGCTGCAGTTGTATCACGCGGGCGTTCGAGGCACGCATCCGTTTCCGGGTTCGTTGGCGCTTCCGAAGACGCCGGAGAGCGCGTTGGTTCGCGGTGAAAAGTTACCCGCTGTGTCCACGCGCGCAGCCGAGCGAGAGAGTCGCACGTTACGGTTCACGCTGGAGGTGGCGGAGATTCACTTTGAAGTCGGCGCGCTCGAGACGGTGGAGGGAACGATGGCGCTGTACGACGTACAGACGCGCACCAAGGTGAGCGAGAATTTTCATTTTTCGTGGCCGAACGCAAAACAGCAGAAAACGATCGCCGCGTTCACCGTTCCAGCCGAAGCTTTGACGCCAAATCTGAGACTCATCGCGCATCTCACCCATCTCGCCGCGGACGAGGGCGGCATAGAGGACAAGGTGTACACGCACAAAGACATTCGTAAGGCGAAGATTCACGCCGACAAGGAGCGACAGCGAGTGCTGGGAATGGAGGCGCTTCGCCAGGCGAAAGAGCAACAGGTGACGCAGGCGAGATTGACGCAAGCCACGTCGGTGCACTCGTCCGACGGAAGCTCGGGGCTCGCCGCGCAAGAGGTTGAAAATCCAAATTTGTCCAAGCGTCGAAACTTACTCGCGTGGGCGATGTTACCGATCTTTGACTTACGCGTGGGAGGCGCGATCGGCGCGAACATGCTGTTGAAAGAAACGTCGTGCTCGGAGATGTATCGAGTCAAAGAGGCGTACAGCGAGTACGCGCTCCTCGAGGCGGCGATGTCCAACGGAACGAGTCACTCTCTGAAATCGCACAAACCGATTCGATGCAGAATGATTTGTCGATTAAAGCCGTTCAACGCGCCGTCGACTGGCTCGGAAATCAATGGTTTCGAGTTCCCGAGAGGTTTAGTGCACGTCAAGGAGTTGAGCTCTTTCAACCCGCGCGTCGCGACCGGCGCTTTCGATTGGGAAATGGCGTGGGGTGGAGCCATCGACGACGGTCTCTCTCGAGAGTTGTACGTGTACGTAAAGTCGATAGACATCGGCAAACGTCAAGACCTTCGAGTGCGTATTCAGCTCAGAGACGATGATTTAGAGATTGAAAGCAAAGGTTTGCTGGCTTTCCCGTCGCCGTGCGGTCGGGGGATGTGTCGCGAAAGCTGGACGACCATGAGCCGCATGCGCTCCAAAGGTGGTGTCTTTTATCACGAAGCGCGCGTGCGGCTGCCCGTGCGGTTGAATCCATCGCACCATCTCGTGTTGAGCATCTACGGCGCGCAAAGCGCTTCGAACGGCATGTTCGGTAGCGGTGGCGGCGAGGAAGAATTGCTCGGCCACTCCGTCATCAATCTGTGCTCTCAACCCGAAACCTTGGCGGCAAAGGTTGCGAGCGCGACGACGCCCACGGGCGGCGATATGCGCCTCGTCGCGGTGCGAGAACTTTTACCAAAGTACTTGCAGTCAAACGTTCGAGCGCACATGCCGTACTGGGAGGAAAGAAAGGAATGCGTACACGTGCGTCTTCGACTCGCGTCGACGATGCACACGGGTGACTCACACATCGGCGCTCTTTATGCCGCGACGAGCGCGTGGCGTGAAACGCAGACACCAGAAACCGAAGATAAACTGAGAATAGCAGTGAGTGAACTCTCTCTCGCAAACGTGCACGCGCTCATTCAGCACTTACCGGCGGTACTAAATCTACTCATGAGTTTGGCGTTGAGAGTTTCAGATTCGTCTCAAATGGACATATACGAACAAGAAGAGAAGCAAAGCTCGCGGATGAGCAAAGACTCGCGCAGAGATGAGGACGAGGACGACGGCGCTTCTCTCGTCTCGGCTGGGTTGAGCGACGACTTTACGCAGAGCGCTGATTTGTTGGAGAGAAGACTGTCGCTCATACCCGCGCTGCCGAAGTACGAGCGAGTCGACGCGACGCAAGACATTGGTATATTGGCGTTCCACACGCTCGTTCGCGTCGCCGCGGCTGTACAACGCGTCGAGCCTGGGAAAACGCCTCCGTTGAAGGGAGTGGCGAGCCACAGTCCTCCGTTGGAGGCGTACATCACACTCGGATTCGGATCTCTCGAGCGTTCGTGGAGTAAACAATTGGGTAAATTGCAGACGCTTGGGTCCTCGCGATCGGCGTTACCGGCGCACACCATTCTTGCCAAGCGTTACGCGTCCGTACTCGCGGCGACTCGCGAACCGTACGTTCCTTACGAGGAGGCTCTTTCAATGTCGTGGTTCTTTCTTGGCATGATTCATCGCGCCGTCGCGCTCGATCGAGCGCAATCACCGAGCGACACCGTGTCGATAGAAAACGATGAAATGCCGTTGCGAAACGTCATCGACATTTTGTCGAATGAAATCAAGACTCGCGGTGAACGCATGTTACCGTCAGACGCCGACATGGATCAAGCGCGCAACTTGAACTGTGGCGTCGCCATGTTTCTCACCCTCATGTTTTCCATACCGGGAATGAAAAAGTATCAAGAGGGATCGAGAGGAAACGGTAATCTCGGACGCGCCGGTCCGCTCGCGCCTCTCGCGACCATGCTCGCCGCCATGCACGTCAAGAGTCTTGGACAGGGCGGCGTCAGACACACGGCGTTGTTGCGCGAATTCTTCGACACGTTGTGCGCGTCTCCCGTCATACTCGACATCATCACTGCCTCTGCGGTCTACGAAGGTAAAAACGGCTGGAGCGAAGATTCACGCGATGCTTCGAAATACAGCGCTGGTGACGCTCTGGTCACGGCGTTCACGGAGGCCATGCAGTGGAACCTCGAAAGCAATCCGGAACGAGCGAAAACGGCGTCTCGCATCGTCGCGGCGACGCTGACGAGACATGCATGGGACCGCTCCTGGCAATCTTCCAGCGCGCGTCGTTCCATCGCGGCTGCGTACGCGCCGTTGCTACGACTTTTAATCTCGCAGCGCGAGACCATCGAGATGCTCGACGTGGTGGGAAGACGCGACTTGCTGGTGAGCATTTTGATGCTCGCGCGCGACACGCAGGCGAACAATTTGTGGAACTGGCTCGCCGAGGATCCCGTTCGCATGAAGAATTTCGTGAGCATCCTCTCGAGAGCTGCGGAAGATTTCGCGTATGAAACCGACGGTAACGATTCGTGGTCGCCCTCCGGCCCTGTGGAGGGAACCGCGGATTCAGAGCTTCACTACGATCCGCGCGTCGCCGCGGGTCAACTCAACACCTGCGTGTACATGATCATACTGCGTCTCATCAGCGAGTGGCACAGTCGAGGAAGCTTAAAATCCCAGTGGGGCGTCATTGGCGCCGCGGCTCGAGCGATGGGCGTCATGCGAAGAAAAGTTCCAAATCAAAACGAGACGGTGCAAATTCCGAACACCAGGCTGAGTCCCAAGGCGTACTCCGAGTCTTCCCCGACGTCGTACATCGAAGTACCGAGCGACGACGACGTCGAGTCCGAGAACGTTTCGTTCAACGCGTTGGAAGGAATCTTGGGCGTCATGCTCGCCATCATGTCGAGACCGCAGAGCGAATCTTCGTGGAAAATGTCCGCGCCGATTTTGGATTCTTTACTCAGAGAACACTGCAAAGTGCTCTTCGCATCTCTGCATCCGCGCAAAATCAACGTACCGCTCGAGGAATACCCACCGTCACCGGCAAACGCGCCAGGCGTCGCGCCTTACGCCTTTTTACAAGGCGCGGCCATCGCCGTCTTCAAGGCGGCGGCGCGTCCTCCGCCGGTGCGAGAGCTCGCCGTGGCCAATCTTCGAACCATGCTCGAATCATCTGTGGAAATCTTCGGCACGAGCGAACCGCTCTGCCCGACGCTGATTTACGCCATGCACGCCGCGTTCTTCCCGCTCAAACCGGTGTCGCGTCAAGAGAGATTATCCATCTCGTTACAGAGTCTCAAATCCGGCACCGAGGTGAGTCCTTCGGGGTGGAACAACTCGGTCAAGGATACGCTGCACACGCTGGAGAGCGCCGAACTGTGCGTTCGACGCTTGGCGAACGCGACGATGAATCCCAGAAGTGCGCTCAATCTCCCACACGCGGCTGATCTCGAGGCATCATTGGCATTGGCGCTGAAATCATCCCCCGCCGCGCACGTCAAGGTGTTGCGTTCGCTCTCCGACAGACTCGCCGACGGCGAACACTGGGTCGAAGCCGGCGAGGCGTCCACGGCTGCGGGAATCATCGCCATGCAAGCCTTCTCCGTCGCCGCACCGAACGTGTGCGTGTGGTTCGAACACGACGTGAAGGCTCTGCGAGAATCATTCTTCGCTCTTCCCGAGGGAGCGTCGCCGCTCCCCGCCGTGGCGGGAACGCGGTGCGGCACCGAGGAAATCGGAGAGCGACAAGTGCTCGCGCATCTCGCGCGCGCCGTCGAGTTATTCACGAGAGGGAACCATCTCGAGGCTGCGCTGCGCGTCATGGAGACGGCGCAAATCTCTTGGCAAACGCATCGTCAGTTTGACTCTCTGAGCGAATCGCACGCCACGATGGCGGAGCTCTTCCGCCGCCTCGACGCCACGTTTTCCGTCGGCGATCCCAAGCGGTACGAACTCGACGTCAAGGGTAAACCACCGCCCGAGCCGGCGACGTTTTGGCGCGTTCGTCTGATCGGTGGCGCGTGGGACGACATGGTCGGTTCGGAGTGGGTCTACCGAGAGCCGCGAGAACGAACGCTCGGCGAGATGAATAAAAAAATCATCTCGCAGCTGTCCAAGTATTTGCAACCGGGTACGCGGGTGGTGTGCATGTCCACCAACTCGGACGCCATCGTGGAGGAAGGGTGCGCCGGTTTACAGATCACGGCGTTACAGATTGATTTCGACGCCCTCGAGCAGACGGCGATCGGTGGCGGCGTCGGCGGCAAGGGTTTCTCTCGCTGCGGCAAGTTTACGTTTGACGCGCCCGTCGTCTTCACCGAAACCGGCGAAGTGAGTCAGGCGCAAGGTCCCGTCGTCGCCGGCCTTCGGTATCAAGGTCGCCGTCGCACGAAGATCACCGTGGACGAAGAGTTTCCCAATCTGTTACCGCGCTCGCGAATCATCAACACGTCCGTCGAGGAGATGAACCCGTGTCAGAGCGCGATTCAGATGCTCGAAGAGCAAACCTTCGCGCTGTTAGCGGCGGCGAACGCGCGTAAGCCTCAGGCGGAGCTCTTGCAGCGTCTTTTGCAGGGATCCCTCGCGGCCGGCGTGAACGGCGGCGTGCCGTCGCTGATTCAATCCTTCTTTGACATCGACTTTCCGTCCGAGAGTCGACACGACGCGCACGAGCCTCGATTTTCCACGCCGACGCCCGCCGAGCCTTCGCCGAAACCGCCGAAGGCGGAGGTTCGGCAATCGACGCCGAGATTACCGATGATTCACAGGCGCGTGTTGAGCGAGACCGCCGTGCCGATGGGAGTGGGGATCCCACTCGACACGCCGACGAGCGCGTCGTATCCGTCGCCGGCGCCGAGCGTCAAGGCGCCGCCGCCTTCGCCGGCGTCGGTGGCGACGTTGGCGCGCACCGCGCCGACGCCGTTGTCCATGACGACGCTGTCGCCGAGCACACCGGCGCCGCCACTCTCGCGATCCGATTGTCTCGGATTGATAGATGCGCTATGGAAACTGTACCGCGCGTGCTGCAAGGCTTTCGAGACGCACCGCACGCTCCAAAAGACGGAACACTTGGAACAATTATTCTCAAGCGCGATTGCGGATTTACGGGTGAGCATCGAGGCGGTTGAAAATAGTTTAGAATTCACCGCCGGAGAGGAGGAGTTTCCGTCATCTCCCTAGGAACTACTGTACCAAACATCAAATCTATCTACGTGTATTCATTCACATCATACATATACAAGTCGTCGTCGTCGTCGCTCGTTTCAATCGAAAACGAAATCCCAACTGACGGCGTCGTCCGAGTCGGATGTCTCGCGTTGCGGAGGCGCCGGCTCAACTTTATCGATCGCGATATCGAGACCGGGACAATCTCGCGCAAAGTGACCGATGACACCGCACGTTCTACACGCGCCTTCGGGTAAAACGGTGCAATCACGCGCAAGATGACCGAGATTGCCACAGCGGTGACACTTTTGGTCGGCGAGACGCGGTCGATCGGCTTCCGGTCGATTATCCGGAAACAGACAGTCGCGCGCCCAGTGCCCCTTCACCCCGCAACGGTTGCACACGTCCTCAGATTTCTGCGGCGGTGGCGCGAGGGTGGACGCGTATTCTTCGAAAGAGACTTTTCGGCGGACCTCGTCGTCATCCTTTGCGAGTCGAAACCGCTTCGTTGTCGGATCCATGACGATTTTTGCCTGCTTCATGGACGGCGTCGACGCGGGAGATTGTTTCGGCGTCACTGATCTGCTCTTCACGGGCGTTTGTGGACTCGTACCATTGCGCTCGATGACGTGATACTCTTCGATGTCTCGTCCGACGCATCGTTCGAAGATGACGCGCGCGCACAGACACAACGGCTTCTGATCGTTTAGTGCCTTTTCGCAGTTGAATTGGCCGTGAAAAACGGTGGTCGAGTGGTGCACGTCCGAACTCACGTCAAGACTAAACTCACGAACAGGTAATCGCTGAACGTACAAAAGACGATCGTCGTGCTCGCTCCCGATGAACAACGTCCCCGGATATTTCGCCGGTAAGTGGTTCATCGTCGTGAGTCGACTGTTTGATGTGTTTTTGAACGAAATCGTGACGTCGACGTTGTACGATTCTCGGCCGACGAGTTGGTGCTTCATGACGATGGACAGCGCGGATGGAAAATCTTTGACGTCTCCTTGAAGATTATTGCCGAACGGAAACTGCTTGTCCACCTTCATCTCGATGCGTCGAGGGTCCGCGGCTTCGACGTCGCTCAGCGTGGTTATCTTTGCGGCGAGCAGTTTTTCCATGACCTTTTTCACGCGCGAGTGCTTGAGTTGCGAGATGTGCATGTTGGAGTCTGGCCATTTACGAATATCCAACGCTTTAGAGAGCGCGAACGCGTTCGTCGCTGCGGAAAACGTCAATGTCGATTGATAATACTCTGAAGCCGCACGCAAGATGCGCGCGCCGAAATAGAAAATCTTGTCGCCTTCCATACGCATGGACGGTAAGAGCGCGATCTTCGGCTCGATAACGTCGGATAATATGTACTGCGCGACGAGATACAACTTTTCAGCCGGCGTTCGGATGACTTTCGAGACGGAGAGTTTTTTCGTCTTGCCGGTGACTTCTCGCAGAGGAAATCGAACAATGTCGGACTGATTGAGTTCCTTCAATACCTTCTTCTCGTCGCGACGAAGCTTGATGTCTGAGCACTCATCGCTCTCGCAGAGTAAGCGCAAAAGTTCCGCGAAAGACGACGTGGAGGCGCAGCGCATGATATCTTGCATCGTCTTGAAGCGCAAGTAACGAAGTGACATGATGTCGCCCGCTTTAAGCGGCTGAATCGAATTGTTGTTTGCGTAATTGTTGTATGCGCACATTCCGGTGCTGCAGAGCTCTCTCAGAGTCGCCGCGATCGTTCGTTTCGAAGCGTCGAGAGCGGTTTCACCGTGCTGTACGCCGTACTTTTTCGGTTCGCTGGACATGCGAATGAAGTAATAAGTGCTCTGTAACCATTCCAACGCGTCGTCGAATGAATTCACAGTTCGACAGCTGATTTCGGCGTTCAGAGACTCTGGTAACGACGTGCGCAGACTCGACTCGAGCGGATACTTTCCGTGAACCAAACCTTCGTAACGACTTCTGAGAGAGTTCTTGGTCATCACCACGGCGACTCCCTCCGTGTCATATTGCGGTCGACCCGCGCGTCCGATCATTTGTAGCAGATTATCCATGGAAATTTCCTTGTACGCGCCGCCGCCGTCGTAGATTTCAGTGCCGGCCACGACGCACAGGTACGCTGGAAGATTCACACCGACGGCCAACGTACTCGTACTGCATAATACAACTAAGAGACGGTCACGAAATAACGTTTCGACGAGTTCTCTGTCTTCCTTCTCCAAACCGGCGTGATGAAACGCGACTCCGGCGAGAATACAATCAGCGAGAGATTTGTTCTTCGCTCGCGTCGAAGCCTCTTGCAGAAAACGCGCGCACTGCGGATGCGCGAAGGTGTTTCCATTCTCACGAGAAGTCAAGACGAGTTGTTTCGCCGTCTGAAGCGCGTTGTCGCGAGATCCCAAGAAGACGAGCGTTTGCTTACCTCGGTAAAACTGTAAGATGACGCCGTAGACGTGGTTTTTCAAAAACTTGGCAAACAGAAAATCGTTCGTCCCATCCGAAAAAGTTCGCACGTACGTCTGCAATTTCACCGGTCGATACTCTTCTCCGAATACGAACATGCCGCCGCGTTCCGCACCAAGCCAACTCGCGAGGTTCTGCATCGTGATGTTTGGAATCGTCGCGCTCACGGCGCCGAATCGCACGCTACGAAGATGAGAATGCAACAGCGCGGACGACTTGCTCAATAACTTCAACCGACTGACGATAACTTCCAAGCAACCGCCTCGAGAATCGCCGATGAGATGAACTTCGTCGATCAGCACGGCGGCGACGTCGCTGAAGAAGGACATGCCGCCCCGATTCGCGTCGAGACGGGTGACTCTGTCAAACTTCTCCGGCGTGGCCAATATGACGTCGACGTTCTCGATCTCGCCCCAAATATCACCACCAAAATCTTGATCTCCCGTCAGTTCCGCGAACGTGATGCCTATTTGACCGAACCGATCGCGCCAGTCTCGCGCCTTCTCGGCGACAAGCGCGCGGTTCGGCGCGAGATAAATCACCTTTCTCCTGTTCAATCCGCCCACCACCGCGTCCGTTGCGTTCGGTCCTCGCAACGCCGCCAACATCGCTAATTCAAATATAGTCGTTTTCCCGCTCCCGGTCGGCGCGCCTGGACGTCGCGCGTCGAGTCGTCAGTCTTTCGATCCGGCGCGAAAACTTGGCACCGGGTTCTCGACACGCACTCATCACGAACGACCGACGCGTGTTCACCAAAAACTCCAGCATCTCCGATTGAATGCTATTAAAATATCTGCGTCGTCACCACCGATTCGTCAGTCGCTCTCGTCGTCGCCTCGTTCTCGCCTCGCTCGCCGAACGGTTTAAACGCACTTGAACGGAAAACACCTCGCGGTGACGCTCGGTTCGATATCCGTCGTCGCGCGAAGCGCGGATCGACGCGGACGAGCGAACATGGCGTCAAAATAAATTTATCGTCGCCTTTGCGCGCGCGATCGCCGCCGCGCGCGCGGCGCGCGTCCCACTGTGCCGTCCGTTCCTCTCGCGAAGGCGAGGTTTCAAAACCGAGTCCCCCGCGCTCGGCCGGTCGTGACTCGAGACGCTTTCTCGGAAACTCCAAAGAACGCGTGAAACGACGACGCGCCAGCGAGGGCGAGCGCGCGCGCACACATCGACGACATGCGTGGCGCGAGCGATCGCGATCCGCCGTCCGGGGCGTCGGATCCGTCGTCGACGACGCGCGAAGAGTCGGAGAAACAGTTTGAATACGAGATCGCTCTTGGGAGTTCGGGATGGTTGTTCGTGTATTACGTCGGCGTCGTGAAGGCGATGCGGGAATTGGGCATGGCAAGGTGCGTTGGCGTTCGCGCGTTATCGCGTCACCGCGCGCGCGCGGTGAGATCGCTGCTCGACGCGCGATGTGTGCGCCTCGAGGAGCGTCGACGCGATGACACTCTGGACTGACGGTTGGCGACTCTCCATCGTGTGGGCGACTGCGCAGTAAAACGAAAGTGTACGGAACCTCCGGTGGCGCACTGTCGGGCGCGCTCTTGTTCATGGACTGCGATCTGGACGCCCTGGCGCAGTACGTATACATTTGCGCGGCGCGCGCGAGACGGTCGGTGCTGGGCGCTTTTCAACTCCGCGCGTATTGCAAAGGCGCGATGACGGAGTTTTGTGACCCCAAGGCGCATGAGCTGCTGTCTGGACGCTTTGAAGTTTCAATCACGAGGATCTTCCCATCGTGGAAGAACCTCAGAATCAGCTCGTATCCGACGTACGACTTTTTGATTCAGGCGTTGTTGTGTTCGGCGTGCATCGTGCCGCTGAGTGGCTTACCCATATGGTTGCGCGGGTTCGGGCTCTGCTTGGACGGTGCCGTGACAGACATGCAAGTACTTCAGGGTTTCAAGAAGCACGGCACTTTTAGCAAGTTGCACTGCAAGGAGACAAATCCGAACATTGTGATTGTCAATCCTTTTTATTCGTCTCGCGCCGACATCAAACCGAGTAGGTACATTCCGATTTGGTGGTGCTTCTACCCGCCTGAACCGTACAAGTTGAAACAATTGTTCGAAATGGGTTACGCGGACGCGTACGACTGGTACGAGCGAACGCACGGTCCGTCGAAAGAGACGGCGGATCACGCGACGGATGAAAAGCCGAAAAAGGAGACGCCGGACCGCGGCAAAAAACCTTCGCGAAGTTGGGCGACGGACTGTCAAGAGTGGGCCAGTCAAAGTGCAGAAACGGCGGCGCGGCGAGCAGCCGCAGCTGCGGAGACCGCGAGGCGGGCGGCCGCGAAGCATGCGGAGGAGTTCGGTTCAATCATGAAGCACGAAGCTGATCTCGTATCGCGCATGAGTTTCAAGGCGACTGAAGTCGCTTCTGCCGCAATGCGAAGCGTGAGCGAGATGAAAAAAGATCAACATAGTTTGGCCGAACGTGCTGATGCGGCGGCTCACGCTACATTAGACGCTTTCGTGGTCGTCGGTCAAGGAACCATCATTCCGTTTCGACTTGTTTTGAAAACCGCGGCTTGTTTGCTCGTTTACGCAGAGCTCATCATACAAGCCATCATCGCCTTCTTCGGGGCCATGATCGCGTGTTTCTTTCCGGGTAAAGTCGGCCAGCAAGGATCAGAGTTGTGGAGACGATGCAGGGCGTTTACGCAACCTTTACCGCGGGTATTGCTCCAAGCTGTTCCTGGCGTGAACGTCGAAGCAAAGATCAACGAAAGAACAGCGAAGCAACTAGGTGAGCTTTCCGCTCTGTACCGTCTCTTGTGCTACCTCGTGCACATGGAAATCAGAGAGTTCGACGTGTTGAAAAAGCGTTTGTCCCACGGCGCCCTGGATGCGCTCGCGCAGACGTCTTAGAAAGAAAGTGTGAAATTAGTTTGTATTTTAGAAAAATCTGTGCGTATTAATAACCGAATCACACGCTCTGAGCGTTTAAAGTCTTGGCGTCGCTTCGTGTCTCTCAAACGTTTGAAAGTCGGCGCGGCGCTAATTTACCACCAAGCCTTCTCGCCATCCGTGCCCGCGACACGGATACCATCGCTACCGGCGACAATGACTTGGTAAGACATGTCAACGAACAAACCGTGGTCGACGACGCCGACAGTGTTCTTCAATTCGTTCGCAGCGGCGACCGGATCCTTGATCGGCTCCTTGAAGTGAAGGTCGACGATGTAGTTGCCGTTATCCGTGACGGCCGGTTCGTCGCCGTCAATCTTGTTGTTGGACGAGGAACCCAAACGCAAGATCGGTTCGCAGCCAGCAAGGGACGGAAGCTTGCCGATCGTTCGCAGCGTGTGCATGTGGCAGAACGGCGTGATCTCAACCGGCAACGGGAAGCCCGGACCGAGACCCTTGCAGAGCTTGGACTCGTCGACGATGACGATGAACTTCTTCGCCATCACTTCCACCATCTTCTCACGAAGCAACGCACCCCCACCGCCCTTGACGAGCGCGAGGGCCGGGTCGACCTCATCGGCACCATCGATCGCGACGTCCAATTCGGACTTTTCGTTCAACGTGCACAACGGGATGTTCAAGGACTCGGCTTGTTCGCGGGTGCGCTCGCTCGTCGGGATGCAAATCACATCCTTGAGCTCACCGCTCGCCAGCTTTTGGCCCACGCGCTCGACCGCGAAGTACGCCGTGGACCCAGTGCCGAGACCGACGACCATGCCGGACTTGACGTGATCGTCCACGGACTTGTAGCCCACGAGCTTCTTGAGCTCATCCTGGGAGAGCGCCATGACTCGGGTAGAAGATCGCGCTCTGGTCGCGCGCCTGGACGTGCGGAACGACGCGCGACGGGCGGCGTCGGTGAAATCGGAGATGCGATAGTTCGCTGAGGCGCTGAGGCTGAGCATCGACGGACCGGATGAGCGTCGAGGTATGTCTCGTATTCCAATCGCACAGGTTTTCCTTATCCCACCTCAGAGCGCGTCGGCGCCGGGGGCGCTCGCGCGGGCGAGATGCCCGAGGACGATCTAGACGATGATTCTAGCTCTGCGCGCCGCTCGCGCGAAGCGGACGCGTCGACGATCGACGAGATCGAGGTTCCGCGCGACGAGGAAGCTAATCTACCGTTCAGCGTGAAATTCCTGTGCGAGTTGCGCGACGATCTGCGCGCGGAATCGATCGCCGTGCGCTCGCATTGTTGGCGAGAGATGGATATCGTGTCTTCGCTCATACGTCAGGTGAAGACGTCGCGTACGGTTAAGGTGGGGAGGGTGTTCACCGCGGCGAACGAGCGCGGTTGCGCCGTGCTCGTCGGCGAAGAGATGGAGGACTTTGAAGGCGTCGTCGAGGCGAATAGCATCGCGGAACAGTTGAAACCTCGAGGGTGTCACGTGGCGATGTGCACGCTCGAGCGAGAGGTGAACCTCGGGGCGGTGGATGGGCGAAACACAAAGGTGGTGTTGTTTGTCACGTTGCCGCAGTCGTTGCACCCTCGGGGGGCATTGGAGACGATGAATAGACTCGAGGCGCTCAAGACGATCAAGCTTGGTTTCCTGAAATTGATTCGCGAGACGGATTTCGTGCGAGACGCGCGGATTTCGAGGAATTGTCCGGAACTCATGGAGGCATACGTTGAAGCCTGTTCGGTTCTCACCGGGGAGCACCTTCGTCAGGTGGAAGAGAGGGCGGAGATAGCGGCCAGGCAAGGCGCAGAGTTCACTGGGAAGTTTGCAGGAGGTATCGTCAACGACATCAAGAGACGTTGGGTAGTGTACAAGAGCGACTGGGTGGACGGATTGAGGGCTCCCATGAAGTGCTTGAGCGCGACTCTTTACATGTATTTCGCGTGTCTGGGTCCCGCCATCGCATTCGGAGGTTTGGCGTACAAAGAGACCGCCGGACAAGTTGGCGCCATGGAGTATCTGTGTAGCCAAGCGCTCAGCGGTATTCTCTGGGCGGTGTTTTCGGGACAACCCGAAATTGTGCTTCGTCCCGCGGGTCCGCAGACTGTGTTTCTCATCGAGCTCTACAAGCGCTGTCAATCTTGGAAGATAGATTTCTTGGTGACGTCTGCTTGGGTAGGATCATGGACAGGCATCTTCATGCTGATCATCGCGGTCTCAGACGCCTGCGCTTTCGTGGTTAATAAGTGCACAAAGTTTACCCAGGACATATTTAGTCTGTTTGTGTGCGCCATTTTCATCTTTGAGGGGTTGAAGAATTTGATCGCATACATCTCGGACGATACTTTCAGCACGGAGGCAGCGCTCTTTAGCTTAATACTAGGCGTGCTGACGTTACAAATTGGCTTATGGGCGGTGCAAGTGCGCAGTTCTCCGTACTTGAACACGACGGTCCGCGAGCTCACGGCGGATTTTGGTCTCGCATCAGCCGTCGTCATCGCGAGCTTGACGGCAAAGTTGTCCAAAATTTCAGGACTCGAGCACTTGATTCTGTCCGATTCCTTTGAGCCATCCGCAAAGCGAGATTGGTGGATCGATTTGGGATCGGGAGATAAGTTTATTCCACTTATTTCCATCTTCCCCGCACTCATGTTGACGATTCTGTATTACATAGATATGAATGTGGCGACGCTCTTGTGCAATGCTCCGTCCATGAAGATGCGAAAGGGCGCGGCATACCACTACAACTTTGCGATACTGGCAATCTTGGTCTGTATTACTTCCTTACTTGGATTACCACCGCCCACCGGCTCGCTTCCGCATTCACCTCAATACGTATTAGCGCTCAGTGATGTGGAGGAGTACACGGTCGACGGTGAAGCTCGCCGAAAAATTATCAAAGTGCACGAACAACGTCTGAGCCCATTACTAGTCAACGTTCTCGTGGCTTTGAGTTTCGTGGTCGTTCCGGCGCTGAAATCGATTCCCATGAGCGTGCTCTTCGGCTTGTTCATCTACACTGGCGTGATGGGATTGTACGAAAACCATTTCTGGGAGCGGATAAAAATAGCGTTCATGGAACCTAGACTGCATCCACCGACGTCATACGTCAGGCATGTTCCTCTGAGTCGTGTGCACGCGTTCACTCTTGTGCAAATTGCGTGTGTTGGAGTTCTGTGGGGCATACGAAGCTCGCCCATCGCTCTGACGTTTCCCGTCTTCATCTTAGCCTTGATGCCAATCCGAATCTTGTTGTTCAAAAAGTTCAACATGTTCTCCGCCGAGTGGCTCGAGTTGCTAGACGCGAAAGGAGGTCCTCCTCGCGAGACGGATGAGGATAATCAGATCATGGAGGATCGAAAGGAGAACAAGTGGTTGTCGAATGCCCACACCAGAAACGTGAGCTTTTTAGAGTTTAGTCAGTTGCATGAATCGGGTCCAGCGTTCGGAAACGCTGCGTCCCTTCACGCACACTCGGTGTCGAATCCGGACATCGTCGGGGAGATGAGACCTCTCACGCCGTTACCTCAACGGAGACGTTGAGCGAGGAGAGTGAGAGCGATAGAAATGTGTAACTCTATCGAAATATTTCAAAGGATGCATGTCGAACGCGGCAGCTAGCAAAGGGAATCGCGCTCACGACTCAACGTTCGGGCGATAACGGTCTGAGTTCGACAGAATTTCTTCGAATGTGTCTTGGCACCGGCCGCCTTCTCGGGCGAAACAACGCTCCGAGCACGAAGCCCAACACTCGCTGGACGACGAGGGCCATGAACAGCGTGTAAATCGCTTGAAACGCAAAGTTGATGTGATGATCGGTCGCGTATGGCGCGAGCGCGTCGATCGTCTCCATCTTCGCCTTCATCTTGCGTCGCACCGGCGACAGTTTCTTTTGCACCCGCTTGATTTCTCGCACGTACCTCTTCTTCGCCACCTCCGTCGCTTCTTTCACCTTGGGCGCGGCGTTTCGCATCCCAGCCTCGATAATCGGTCTCGCGTTTTTCGCAAATTTCTTCGCGCGCGCCAAACCATCGCTCGCTATCGTTTTCGCGACGTCCGCCGCGTTCGTCCGCCGTCGCTCGCGCTCCAGCGCCTCCTCGCATCTCGCCGCCTCCTCCTGCGCCATCTTTCGCATCCCGACCTCCGTTCGCAACCTCGCGTCGCACTGCATGCCGTCTCTTCCACGCTTGTCCGCCATAGACAGCTCTCGTCGAAGTCTCAGGAGCTCCTCCTTGAGCTTATCGATCATCGCCGACTTCTCCGTGCACTTGTCTCGGGACGGGCCTCTCGTCTCGATCGAGTCATCGCGGTCG
>Ga0181583_10001648_pt1 | contig 16526 bp, 8 predicted proteins | sample 071ome_31_FD_132461 | JGI IMG/M metagenome (GOLD analysis project Ga0181583, IMG submission 132461) | Coastal salt marsh microbial communities from the Groves Creek Marsh, Skidaway Island, Georgia - 071405CT metaG (megahit assembly) | ecosystem: Environmental > Aquatic > Marine > Intertidal zone... | reverse complement strand
TAGCGACGAGGAGGATGTGTACACGGATGAAGACGATTCCGGGTCGGAGTTTGACGAGAACTCGCCGCCGGTGAAGGCGGGGAAAGGGAAGAAAGCGGCGACGACGGTGCGTCCAACGGCGAGGGGAACGAGACGAATCGACGGCGGGGGGATGACGGACGAGGGGGCGGACGCGACGGAGACGGAGACGGAGACGACGAGAGAGTCGAGACTGACGGATCGAATCGAATCGATGGACGCGCGCAGAAGAAGAGTCCGTTGGGGAACGCGACGAACAAGGGCAAGGGGAGCAACAAGACGGTTGAGGAGATTTATCAGAAAAAGACGCAGCTCGAACACATTTTACTTCGACCGGACACGTACGTGGGGTCGTGCGAGCGCGCCGAGGAGAAGGCGTGGGTGTATGACGCGGCGACCAAGTCTTTGGTGCACAAGCAGGTGTCGTTCGTGCCGGGTTTGTACAAAATCTTTGATGAGATTCTCGTCAACGCGACGGATAACAAGGTGCGCGACCCAAAGATGAAAGAGTTGCGAGTGGATATCGACGTCGAGCAAGGGATGATTCGAGTGTTCAACGACGGTAACGGTATTCCGGTCGAGATGCACAAGGACGAGGGCGTATACGTGCCGGAACTCATCTTCGGTCACCTGTTGACGTCGAGCAACTACGACGACAACGAGAAGAAGGTTGTCGGAGGGCGAAACGGTTACGGCGCCAAGTTGGCCAACATTTTCTCCACGGAATTCATCGTCGAGACGTGCGATGGCTCGCGCGGGAAACGATACCGTCAAGTTTTCAAAAACAACATGAGCGTGAAGGGCGAGCCGGAGCTCTCGAAATGTAAAAAGAGCGAAAACTGGACGTGCATAACGTTCAAGCCAGATTTCGAGAAGTTTGGGATGGAATCTCTCGTGAATGAGGATGTGTCGGCGTTGATGTGCAAGCGCGTGTACGACGCGGCCGGGAACATCGGTAAGAACACGAACATCTTCTTGAACGGTGAAAAGCTCGAAGTCAAGGGCTTCAGCGATTACGTGAGCCTGTACTTGGACGGCCAAGCCAACGCACCGAAGATTTTTGAAAAGTCCATGGATCGATGGGAAGTGTGCGTCACCATCTCCGAGAGCGCGCAGTTCCAACAGTGCTCGTTCGTGAACGGTATTTGCACGATGAAGGGTGGTACGCACGTCAACTCTGTCGCCGATCAAATTTCTCAAAAGTTGTTGGAGAAGATTCAAAAGAAGGAGAAGAGCTGCAAAAACTTAAAGGCGTTCCAAGTCAAGAACCATCTCTGGGTGTTCGTGAACGCGCTCATCGAAAACCCCGCATTCGATTCTCAGACCAAAGAGACGCTCATCACGCGTCCGAACAAGTTTGGTAGCGCGTACGCGCCTTCCGACGCCATCATCAAGAAACTCATGGACTCGGGCGTCGTCGAGAACATCATGTCTTGGGCGCAGTTCAAGCAGAGCAAGGAACTCAAGAAGACTGACGGCGCCAAGAAGTCTCGCTTGACTGGTATTCCGAAGCTCGATGACGCGAACGACGCCGGTGGACGTAACTCTGAATCTTGTACGTTGATTCTCACCGAGGGTGATTCCGCCAAGGCGCTCGCGGTGAGCGGTCTCTCCGTTGTCGGTCGCGACAAGTACGGTGTCTTTCCGCTTCGCGGTAAGCTCTTGAACGTTCGAGATGCGTCGCACGATCAAATCAAGAACAACGCCGAGATCAATCACATCAAGCAAATCCTCGGTCTCCAACACGGCAAGGAGTACGATAGCGCCAAATCGTTGCGTTACGGCAAGTTGATGATCATGACGGATCAAGATCACGATGGTTCGCACATCAAGGGTTTGCTGATCAACTTCTTGCACGCTCACTTCCCCTCTCTTCTCAAGATCCCCGGATTTTTACTCGAGTTCATCACGCCCATCATCAAAGCGACGAAGGGCAAGCAAGCCAAGGTGTTCTACACCATGCCCGAGTACGAAGCGTGGAAGGAGGCTCAGGAAGGCACGTCTGGTTGGAGCATCAAGTACTATAAGGGTCTCGGTACCTCCACGGCGAACGAGGCGAAGGAGTATTTCGCGGCTCTTGATCATCACCGCAAGAGTTTCGTCTGGGAGAGCGACGGCGACGGAGATTTGATCGACATGTCCTTCAGCAAGAAGCGCGTCGACGATCGCAAAGCTTGGCTCACCGCCTATGAACCGGGTACCTTCTTGGACATGACTGGGGATTCCGTTCGATACGACGAATTCATCAACAAAGAGCTCATTTTGTTCTCCAGAGCTGACTTGATGCGTTCCATCCCGAGCATGGTCGACGGCTTCAAGCCGTCTCAGCGCAAGGTTCTCTTCTCTTGCTTCAAGCGTAAGCTCAAGTCTGACATCAAAGTCGCACAACTCAGCGGCTACGTCTCCGAGCACTCCGCGTATCATCACGGTGAAGCTTCTCTCGCCATGACCATCGTCAACTTGGCTCAAGATTTCGTCGGTTCCAACAACATCAACTTGCTCGTGCCGAGCGGCCAATTCGGTACGCGTCTGCAAGGCGGTAAGGATCACGCCAGCCCGCGTTACATCTTCACTCGTCTGCACGAAGTCTGCCGAGCGATGTTCCCCGAGTGTGATGACGCGCTGTTGAACTACTTGGACGAAGATGGACAGCGCATCGAACCGGATTACTACTACCCCGTGCTCCCTCTCGTGTTGGTGAACGGCGCCGAAGGCATCGGTACGGGTTGGTCGACGAGCATTCCCAACTTTAATCCGCGTGACCTCATCTCCAACATCAGACTCATGCTCGAAGGTGAATCTCCAGTGACGATGCATCCGTGGTACAGAAACTTCAACGGCACAATCACCGAAGAGCTCGTCAAGGGTGAGACTCGCTACTCCGTCACCGGCACATACAACATTCGCGACGAGTGCACCTTGGAAATCACTGAATTGCCGTTGCGATCTTGGACCTCTGATTACAAGGAATTCCTCGAAGACATGCTCGTGCCGAAGACGAAGAACGCCAAGCCGTTCATCACCGACTACAAGGAATACCACACGGACAGCACCGTGCACTTCGTCGTCACCATGCCGCCGGAAAACTTGGCCGCCGCGCAAGTCTCTGGCATCGAGAAAAAGTTCAAGCTCAGCACCAAGTTGAACATCACCAACATGCACTTGTTCAACCAAGACGGCGTCATCACCAAGTACTCCTCTCCGCTCGAGATCTTGGAAGCGTTCGTTCCGCTGCGTCTCAACGTCTATTCTCAACGCCGAGACATGCTCATTCGTCTCGCCGAGTCTCAGCTCAAGCGTTTGTCCAACAAGATGCGCTTCATTCTCGCCGTCGTCGACGGAAGTTTGGTTGTCAATCGCAAGAAGAAGCAAGAACTCATCGAGGAGCTCGATGCCTTGTGTTACGATCGACTCCCGAAGACGGACAAGGGATCCTTGGCTGAAGTCGACGAAGACGGCGAGCTCGTCTCCGCCGAAGTCGCCGGCGCATCGTACGACTACCTCTTGGGTATGCCTCTTTGGAACTTGACACTCGAGAAGGTTGACGAATTGTGCGCTGAGAAGGAGGCCAAGGAGGCGGAAGTCGCGGCGCTTCACGAAACCACCGAGAAGGATCTTTGGATGAAGGATCTCGACACGCTCGAGCAAGCTCTCGAACTTCTCGAAGAGGAAGACGAAGAAGCACGACGAGTGCTTGAGAAGCAACAACGAGCCGCCGCACGCAATAACACGGCTGCCGGTAAGAAGGCTGCGAAGAAGAAGCTCGCGAAGCAACGTGCCGCGAACAGTGATGAAGAAGACGAGTGGGATGATGACGACTTCAGCGACGACGACTTTGAAATTGCCAAGCCGAAGAAGAAGGCTGCTCCAAAGAAGGCTGCGCCGAAGAAGGCTGCGCCTGCGCCCGCTCCGGTCGTCGCGAAGGCTGCTGCCAAGGCTGCGAGCGATGACGAAGAAGAGACCGAACCGATGTCTCTCGCTGAGCGTCTGGCTCTGCGCGGCGGCGCGGCTTTGAGTAAGCCCACCTCCAAGCCGGCGGCGAGCTCGTTCAACATGTCGTCCATGAACGCCGCCGTCGAGGACGTTGCGTCGAAGCCCGCTCCGCCGAAGAAGGCGCCCGCGCCGAAACGCGCGCCCGCGAAGAAGGTGGCTGTTCTGTCGGACTCTGAAGAAGATTTCGACGAAGACAGCGATTCCGAAGTCGTCGCTCCGGTTGCCCCGCGCTCCACGGCTCGTCCCGCGCGCGCGCGCGCCACGAAGACGTACGTCGAAGAAGACTCCGAAGATTCTGAAGATGGCTTTTCCGAGGAAGAGGACGATGAGAGCGACTTTTCCATGTCCGAATAAATGACGAACAAAACGAAAAAAAATTGGAATCCGTGTTCGTAAGCACGATTTGAACGATTTCCTCAAATTTGTAACAAAAACTAACATCAATTAATACTATAATCGTTTGTCCAACGAATGCATCCGTCTAATGCATCCAGAGTCGTAACATCTTATCCTTCCCACCACTCGCGGCTTTGTTACCGATCGGACTCCAATCCACCGCGTACACCTCGTCGGCGTGTCCCGGCAAATCCTCTTTGAGCTTTTTCAAACGCGGATCCCAAACTTTCATCGTGCTGTCCTTGCTCGCGCTCATCAACAACCGACTGTCGGCGGACCAGGCGAGCTGATAGACCGCGCCCACGTGTCCGCGGAACGAGTGAATGAATTTACCGCTGTGTCCGTCCCACAGCTTGACTCCCTTGTCGAAAGACGCGCTCGCGAAGTATCGGCCATCCGGCGAAAATAAGACGTGGTTGATCAGCTGCTGATGGCCAGTCAGACGCTGAAGTGGAATCTTCGACGTCGACGGTTCCCACATAAACATGGTGAAATCGTCGCTTCCACTGATCAAGCGCTCGGGTTTACCCCCGGTGGCAGCCTTGTATCTCTGCAGCGCCTGCGCCTTGGCCTGCGCGTCGCTCTCGGGCTTTTTCCCGGTGTGATCGTACGGTCCCGTGCGCAGCGCGTACTCCGTGGAGAGGGCCAAAGAATTCACCCAGTGCGCGTGACCTTTGAGTTGACGCACGACTTTGCCGTCGGTGGCGTCCCACACAAAGATCGTCGTGTCTCGAGACGCCGTGTAAATCAACCCCTCGCCGCCCCACTTGACCGAGGCGATGGCTTTGGTGTGCGCCGACATGGTGAACAGACACACGCGCCTCACGGCGTCCCACACCCGCACCGATCCGTCCGCGCTGGCCGAACAAAACCTCACGACCGGATACGCCACGTGCGCCGGTTCCCACGCGAGCGCGGTGACGTGCTTCTTGTGTCCCTTGAGCGGTCCGCCTCGCGCCTCTCCCGTCGTCGGATCCCACAGACGAACCGTGCTGTCCATGCCACCGCTCGCTAAGAAGACGTTATCCGAGCTCCACGCGATGCACAGCACCCAATTGGTGTGCCCCTTGAGCGTGAATTTAGGCGCCTGTGAGTCCAAATTCCACAGACGAATCGTCGAATCGCCGCTCCCGGATGCCAAATTTTTCCCGTCGCTCGAAAAAGCCACGCTCAGCACCGCCTCGGCGTGTCCAGCGATCGCCGCCGAGCATCGAGTCACCGCTCGCACTCGAAACACGCTCTGTGGTTGAAACACAATCTTCAAAACCTGTTCCACGGATATCTTACGCTCCGCGATCGTCGTCGCCAGGTCCCCCGTCACCTCCTCGCCGTCGACGTAAAACGCGTACGGCAGCGTTGCCCGGTCATCGTCCTCATCTGTCGCCGACGCCCTGAGAAGTTCTCTCAGCAGCGACTGCAACTCCTTCACCCCCACGTCCGGCGGTAAATCCAGCTCGGGTCCCGCCGGCGCGCCCTCCACGTCGACCAACTGCGCGATGAGGTTCACATCGCTCGTCGTCGTCGTCGCATCCGTGCGCGCGCGTTTATTCGCCGCGGACATGACCACCGCACCGCGTCCACGCCCTCGACGTATCCGTCACTCTTCGCGTCGCCGTCTCTCCCGCTCGTCCGCGCTCGTCCGCTCTCGACGCGTCGACGAATAACGACGTGGGGGCGGCGGCGGCTGCGCACTTTTTCTCTTCGCTCAGATTATTATGAAGGATGTTCAATTCTATTCGATTCGATTCACGGCGGGACGACGGCGACGCGAGGACGGTCGGACGCTAAATCGAACACGACGGTGCAGCCGCGAAAGAGGTCGGCGCAGACGGCGCCGTCGGCGTGCGGAGAGAGATCGGCGTCCGGAGGGTCGCCGTCGAGGTGGGCGACGGCGCGGACGTTGATAAACTCGAAATTCTTGAAGCGCACCGCGGCGACGCGTCCGGTGACGATCTCGCCGCCGACGCGCTGGAGACGACCGGTGTTTTCGCCGGGACCGCTCATGATGCCGCCGGGTTGGAGGGCTTTGGTTCGATTGGCGAGGTCGGAGGCGGCGGCGACTTTGGCGGAGAGCATCGCGCCGACGCCGCCGACGCCGAGCGCGAGTTTAAATAAACCTTCGCGCTCCATCGTCGTCGCGGCGATGCCAGCGAATCCATCGTCGGCGATGGTGTACGCAAGTCGGACGTACGGAACGCCGTCGATGAAGGTGACGGGTTGCCACGCGCGCTCTATCTCGGCGGCGGGCGCGTACTCATCTCGTTTCACGACGGTGACCTCGAGTTTGGGCGCGTCGCGACTTCCGGCGACGCGCATCGGCGCGCGAAGGCGCACGACGGCGTGCGCGAGCGCAGGCATCCCGAGAACGCCGCCCAAACGCTCACCGCCGGGCACTCGAATCGCTCCGTCTAAATTTTGTTCCATGAATAGCGGAGACGACAGAGTCAACGGTCCCAACGATAACGCGTGACCGCGTCGCATGGCGCCTTCGAGCGGCGCCGCCACGCCGGTAATCGACATCGTTCCGAACGCCGACATGGATACCGCGTCCGCGACGTCACCGGTCACGGCGAATCCCGTCGAGGCGGTGTCGAGAACGAACCAATCCGATGACGTCGTCGCGCCGTCGGCCGACTCGAGTTTCGGTTTCACGAGTATGTGTCCACCCTCGCCTCGACACGTCGACACCGCGCCGGCGGCGCTGCTCCACTCTCTCTTCGGCGACCAATCCGCGACGGATGATTCTGGCTTCGAAAAAGACATCGCGGAGGCGGCGAACGTCGTCTCTCGCGCGCGAAACATCGTCACCTGTCCCTCCGCCGACGTGCGATGCGCGAGCGCGGGCGTGAAAGCCTCTCTTCTATCTTCAGACACCATTCGTTCCCATCCTTCGAATAACCATCGTTCGACACCGCGTTGGTGGTAAAATTCTGCTCGCCACGCGAATCCCGTCGCCTCGTCGACGAAGACGCGTCCGCCGACTTTCCCCCCATCCAATATCGAGATTGCGTACACCGCGCACGCGCACTTCGGCGGTTTCGGCGCGTCGCTCCTTCTCTCTCGCCCACCTCGTCGCTTCTTCCCCTTGGCGCCTTTACTCTCGACGCGTGACGACGATTTCGGCGCTTCGACGCTAAACCGCCGAAGCGCCGCCTCCGCTGTCGCCCCCTCCGCGAGCTTCTTCACTCGCACTCGCCCTCTCGCACCGCCGTTCCACTGATTCGTCCGCACCCATGTCATCATTGACGACGTCTCCGCGCCGTCCAACGCGTTCGCTCGCGCGTCGCCGAACCAATCCGCGTCCCACGTCGCGCCGTCGTTGTCCCGACCGCTCGTCGTCGTCAGCGACTCGGCGAGTTCCACCCTCTCGACGAACGCCGCGCCGTCGACGTCGCGCGCGAGGACGAAATGACCGTCCACGCCGTGCGCGCGAACGGTTCCCGTCGTGATGGCCGTCGCGCGCGCGTCGGCGTCGTCCGCGGTCGCGCGCGTTCCCGGTTGACGATGACGATGCGAACGACGCCTCGGGGACACGGCGCGACGCGCGCGCGAGAGAGAGAGAGACGCGCGAGACGCGCGAGACGCGACGACGGCGGTCGCGTCGACGCGTCCGCGCGGCGTGGTCGCCATGTCGCGCGCGCCGACGACGTGTGTGGGGTCACTCTGTATTCACGCACTCACTCGTGAGCGCGTTCTCGTCGAGACGGTTATTTAATAAGAGCGTTACATTACACCTCGTCAATCGAGTTTGCAGTGACCGCGAAAGTACGGCGCGCTCGACGATTGACACGCGCGCCACCCGTCGTCGAAGGCGTCGAGCACGTCTCGAGGGAGCGGCTCGACGACGTCGGCGGAGGCGAGGTTCGCCTCAAGTTGTTTGACGCTCGACGCGCCGATGATGACGGCGTCACCCTTGGAACCGTCTAACGCGCTGTGGTTGTACATCCAACGCAGCGCGGCGTCAGCGGCGTCGATGTCGTGTTTTCGACACGCCTCGACGATGGCGTCGACGGCGTCGTGGTAACACTCCAAAAAAAATCGGCTCTTGTACATGTCGTTTCCGTCAAACCGTCCGCCGGCGAGTCGGTCGGCGTCTCGCTTGCCGACGTATTTCCCAGTCAATAAGCCGCCAGCGAGCGGATTATACGCGACGAAACGCATCCCACACGCTCTCAACGCCGGGACGAGTTCGCTCTCGACGTTTCTCGTCAACGCGTTGTACATGCCTTGGTACATCGTCGGTCGCTTCCATCCGTTCCTCTCGCAAATCTGGCACGCCATGACCGTCTCCCACGCGCTGAAATTACTTAAACCCAAATCCTCGAACGCATTCTCCTCCGTTCGCAATCGTTCGCACTCTCTGAGCGCGTCTTCCAATCGAGTTGTGGAATCCGGCGCGTGCAGGTACAGCGTGCGAATCTTCCTCCCATTCAACGATTCCACGCTCTGACGCACCTGCGCCCGCAGTTCGCTCGCGCTCAACCCACCCTTACCGGCATCTTGCGTCATCACGCCGCCCGGCCACGGATTCGCCTTGGTATCGATCGCTGCGTCGCTCGCTCGCAGCGCGGCATTCTCAGCAAACGCTCGCCCGAGAATTCTCTCCGTCTCCCCACCCGCGTACGCGATAGCCGTGTCCAACTCCGCGAGACCACCACGCTCGCACACAAACGTCGTCAACATCGCCGTCGACGCCTCATCGTCGCACGTCTCGCTCGCGTACCTCCACCCGAGCGTCATCGTGCCGAAGATGGTCCCCACCCTCTCATTCTGGTTCCCCGTCGCCATCGCCGCCGCCGTCGTCCTCGCGCGGGGCGTCCGCGACGTGCGCACCGTTACGCTCGTCGTCATCGCGCCCGTCGTCTTCGCGATCGGCGCGATCGCGGCGCGCATGCGTCCGCCCTCCTCGAAGTGACGTCGTTAGTGTGGCGCGCGCGAAAACTTTTCGAGCTCAGGCGTCTTTCTCTCGCGCGCGGCGTCGCGCGTCTCGTTTTCGCGCCCTCGAGCAAGCCTCGCGACACCGCGAGCGCGTCGTCTCGCGAGGCGCGCGTCTCGCGAGGCGCGCGCGGCGGCGGTGTCGCGAGACGCGCGAATGTACGCCGGAGACCGGCCCGGAGGGCATCATCACGGCGCGGGCCCGCGAGGCGCGTACGGCGGTAATGACGCCGTGACGCGTCGCGAGATGGACGCGCGCGCGTTTCACGCGGTCGGGGCGCCGCTCATGCCGCCCGTACCACCGATGGCGCCGCACGGTGGGGGGTGGTACGCGTCGCCGCCGCCGCCGCTCGGCGTCCCGACGACGCGCGCGCCTCCGCACGCGGGCGCGCCGATGGGTGGATGGCGCGATGGGTACGGGCACGACGTGATGTACGCACCGCGCGACGCTCGAGGGAGGTTCGGGACCGGACGAGGCGGTGGACGAGGTGGACGAGGTGGACGCGGCGGCGGTCGCGGCGGTCGAGGTCGCGGCGGACGAAACGGGTACGGGGCGCCCGCACCGAAGAAGGAACCGAGAATCGCGTACGCGTCGAAGATTAAGCGATGTGTGAACACAGGAGACGTGAGCGGGGCGTTTGCGTTCTTTTCGCACGCGATGAATCGGTACAGAACGGAGACGGCGGCGGGCGTGTTTACGAGGTTCCCGGGTGATCCGGCGACGACGTGTCCTATGGGAATCGACGAGGCGACGTACTATAAACTCATCATAGCGCTCGTGAAGGAGACGCACGCGGACCACGCAAGCGAGGTGGCGCGCGCGATGGCGTCGTTTGGGTTGAAAATGCCGGTGAAACGGTTCACGGAGATTATCGCCGCAGTGCCGTGCCGTACGAGGGCGAAAGAGGCGTTGGCGTTCGTGGACGCGTGTTGTCGAGGATCCGATTTCGGCGACAGCACGGCGTCGGCGTCCACCTCGGGAGGCGTGCTAGAGTTTGGCGATCGCGCGACGGCGGTGTATTACACGAAGAACGCGCGTTTGCTCGTCATGGAGTTTTGCGAAGAGTCGAATCAAATCATGGATCGCATCAAGAAACGTTCACCGAAATCTCTTGAACAGGCGGGCACGTGCTCGATCGATCTCGTGGCAAAACCGTCGAAACTGAAAGGTGGTCGTCTGTGTCTGTCCACGCGAACCGATCCCGAGAAACCAAACGTAATTCCGCGCATGGCGTGTTTGAAGATGCTCGACGAGGGCAAGCGAGGCGTGCAAGTCGGCGACAGCGTCTTGGTGCGAAGGTATCGCCCGCCCGCCGAGGCGGAGTCCGAATCCGAACCGGAGCCCGAATCCACGCAAACCATCGCCGCTGGATCGTCGCTGAACGTGTCGGCGGCCGCGTTCGTGCCGAAACCGAAGGCTCCCAAACCGCTCGCCGCGCCGGAGACGCCGATGGAGGAATACGAGGGCGTCGTCGAAATCGTCCCCTACACGTGTAACGAGTTGCACATCAAGCTCGACCACGGAGACGTTCAAGAGCTCAAGGGCGATGATTGGCGCATCGATCGTCTGGCGAATAGAATCACGTACACGCGTCAGATTGAGTCGCTGTATGAACTTCTCGAACCCGTCGATCCGACGAAGAAGGCGGTGTGCAAGACAAATCCCGTCTTTAGACAAATTCTCACCGCCGGGTTTCAACGCTCGGGGAAAGAGTTGGCGGATGAGCTCGCCAAGGCGATCGGCACTCTAAACATTCGAGGCAACGACGCGACCGGCGGCGACGCGGGCGACGACGGCGCAAAGAGTGACGTCGAAAAGGAGCATCGATTCAGCGTGTGCGAGACGCAGCCGTGGCAACCGGGTTGCGAGATGATCGACAAAGAGGCGATTCCGGCGCTGTGTCAGGGCACCATCAATCCCACCGGTGATCTCTCGCAACCGGGACCATACGACCGCGTTGTGGACAGCGTGACGAGAATTCATAACCTCAACACGTCTCAACGAGACGCGATGAAAGCCGCGCTCGAGAGACGTCTGACGCTCATCCAAGGTCCGCCGGGGACGGGGAAAACGCACACCTCGGTCGCCATCGTTCGAGGCATGCTCGAGATTGGGCACGGACCCGTGCTGTGTACGTCCGATTCCAACACTGCGGTGGATAACATGGTGGAAGGGTTAGCCAAGGCGGGCGTCAACGTCATTCGTCTGGGTCGTCCCGAGGCGGTGCGTCCCGACTTGGCGAAGTACCAGATCGAAAACGCCATTCCACCGGGAGCCACGAAACACGAGGCGTACGAGGCGCAGTTGAGGGCGGTGCGGTACGCGCAAGCCGTGTGCGCGACGTGTTCGGGCTCTGGGAGCGATTTCCTCGATCGAATCAGTTTCAGCGCGGTGATGTTGGACGAGGCGAGTCAGGTGACGGAACCGATGTCGCTCGTGCCTCTAGCGAACGGGTGTCAACAACTCGTGCTCGTGGGCGATCACAAGCAGCTTCCACCGACCGTCGTCTCACGCGAGGCCGAGCTCGCCGGGATGACGCTGTCGCTGTTTGATCGTCTCATTCGCTCGGGCGTGCAGCCGTACCTGCTCGACACGCAGTTTCGCATGCATCCCGCGTTGAGTCATTTCCCTTCGCTGTCGTTTTACAACGGTCTCGTGAAGAGCGGGACGCCCGCGGTCGAGCGTCCGGCGCCCAAAGGATTCGCGTGGCCAATTCCGAGAGTCCCCATCGCCTTCTGTCCCACGCCAGAGGACGCCATGGAGACGAACGATAACCTGAGTTACTCAAACAAGGTTGAGGCGGAGCACGTCATGAAGGTGCTCCTCGGCGTGCTGAGCGCGGGCGAGCTTCGTCCGTGTCACGTGGGCATCGTCACTCCGTACGCCGCGCAGGTGAAGCTCATCCGCTCGTTCCTTCGCGCTCGAGGCGTGCGCACGGGAATCGACAAGGACACGGGCGAGGCGGGCGTCGAGGTGTCCTCCGTCGACGGATACCAAGGACGAGAGAAGGAACTCATGATCGTCTCCACGGTTCGAGCGAACAATCTGAACACGATCGGATTCGTCGCTGATGCGAGGAGGTGCAACGTGACGCTCACTCGGGCGAGACGCGGCGTCATCGTCATCGGACACGCGACGACGCTCCTTCGTGACAGACGCACGTGGGGACCGTGGGTGCGATGGGTACAAAAGTCAGGACTCACCGTCGGTCATAAGGGGAGACGCGAGGACATCGAGGCCGTCAAGGCGATTGATGCGGACGTCGAGAACGGACCGGCGAAGAGACTCGTCCCTCCGCCTCGAGGCATGCTTCCTCGCGGCGTGCGCTGACACTCGCGGTCGCGCAATTTTCATTTTTTCATTTTCCACCGCCGCGTAGTCTAGAGAAAGACAACTAGTTGCAGTGCTTTAGTGCTTTAGTGAATTGAATACATACTTGACACATACATCTACTAGTTCTGTACATCTACACGCGAAACTATCGCGTCACGACTCGCGCAACTCCTCGAGCGCGACGTGCGCGTACTCCCCATCGCCGAGCGCGTCGAAACGGTCGTTGAACCAAGTGTCGAATTCGTCTTCGCTTGCGCGCGCCACGAGAATCCCTCGAGACGCCGCGATGCGTAAGAGTCCGTGGTATACCGATGGATAAAGCATCGACGCGCCGTCGCCGAACGTGGCGAGGGTTTCTTTCATGCGCCGGTTGGATGCGCGCTTTTCGCCTCGCGCGCTTTCACCGCCCGCGTCGTCATCGCTGTCGTCGTCGTCGTCGCCTCTCTTTCGGTCCTCGTCCTCGACGCTCGAAACGTGTAGTATCTGTTCGGCAAAGGCCAGAGCGTCGCGTCTCGATATCGGACGGTCGTCCACGACGTTGTACACGTCGCTCGCGCGTCTACCCGCGTTTGCGGCGGCGATGACGAGACGCGCCGCGTCATCCACGTGCACGCGACTCGTGAACCGTCGAGTCGATCTCGCGCGCTGACTCGCGCTCTCTCTCGCACCGCTCTCGCGTCGCATCACCGTCTCGAGCGCGCAACGACCGGGTCCGTAGATACCGCCCAATCGAAACGTCGTCGTCGCCAAGCGTCCGTTCGATTCCCTCGCCAACGCGCGCCATCGCTCTTCACCCTCAAATCTCGCCCTCGACACCGCCGACGTCGGTCGACACGCGGTCGTCTCATCCACCAACTCTCCTCCGTGATCGCCGTACACGGACGTCGAGCTTGCGTACCCGAAAAATCGCGTCCCCGTTCCGTCGGCGCCGCGTCCCGACGCCAACGCGCTCGCGAACGCGTCGTACACCGGATCTCTCCACCCATCCCCTCCGCTCGCGCGAACCGGCGGCACGAACGACACGACGTGCGTCGCCGCGCGCACCTCCCGTTCGATCTCCTCGCACGCGCGCTCGCCGTCCCACTCGTACGCGCGAGAGACGACGTCGAGCGTCGACGTCGTCGCCGCGTCGTCGCCGCGAAACGTTCCGCGCACGACGTACCCCTCGCTCGCGAATCGTCTCGCGACGGCGGCGCCGAGGTACCCGACTCCGAAGATGAACGCGCGTCGGTCGTCGGCGGACGCGTCGTCGGCGCGCGCGACGACGCGAGACGCGCGAATGCCGTCCGGGACACTTCGAGCGCGGCTTCTTCTCGGCGCCGTCATCGCGCGCAGACGCGCGTCATCGACGAACGCGCGCGACGACATGACGACGCACGACACGGTCTCTGATCACGGTCTCTCGTCTCTCTCGCGGTGACGTCGACGTCGACTCACGCGCGCGCGCACGAATTCGTCGTCATTCCTCGGCGGCACCCTCTGACGCGCGCATGTCGTCAACCACCGCGCGCGTCGCCGCGTCGGCGTCGTCGGCGTCGTCCGCGCGAGACGCCCGCGCGCGTCACCGTCTCGCCCGTCGCGCCGTCGCCCGTCGCGCGTCCTCCTCGGCGTCGTCGAGTTCGACGTCTCGCAGCGCTGAAACGACGCTGGTATCGCTCATCGAGAGGGGCGCGAGCGACGACGACGTCTCGCGCGCGATCGGTGCGCTCGTCGACGCGTTCGACGTCTCGGAGCGCTACGACGCGGTCGACGCGCTCGCCGACGCGCTCGACGGGACGTGGCGGTTGGTGTACTCGACCAAGTCCGCGTTCGACGCCGCGGCGCCGCTGGGACGGCGAACGGACGCGACGACGCCCGGTCTCGAGGCGTTGTTTTCGATCCTGTTCGACGGACCGGAGAGGGAACGTGCGTCGAACGGCGATGGTGGTTCCGGCGTCAAGGCGAGCTCGTCGCCCGTACAGCGCGCGGTGTTGCAAAAATTAAACGACGGCGGGTTCGCCGTGCGACAGGGCGTCGCGTTGAAAAATGGTCGAGGACGCGTCGATCAGGCGGTGTGCTTCGGACGAGGCGGGTGGTTTCGGCTGAGCGCGAATGCGACGTTGGAGTCGCCGCGCGCGACGGACGCGCTCGCGCGAGGGAGGATTAATTACGGGTTCGATTTGGCGTATTTGGACGTCAAGTCGCCGTTCGAAGTACGATTGCCGTATCCGGTCCCTTTCAAGCTGCTCGGAAAGGAAGCGATGGGATACTTGACGTGCGATTACGTGAGCGACGACGTGCGCGTGTCCACCGGAAATAAAGGAACGACGTTCGTGTTCGTCAAGGAGGAGAAGAACGCGTTGCCGTACGCCGACGAACTCTACGGCGAGCTCTAGTCATACACCTACATGCGCTATTTCATCATTCATCTACCCGCGCGTCCTCTGGCGCTTCGTCTCTTCGTCGCGTGTACCCTCGCGCTTCGCCTCGACGCGTTCCACGCCGCGTACATCACCGCCGCCGCGCCCGCCGCCGTCGCCGCGCCCGTCGCCGCGCGCACAAACGCCGCGTCGTTCACGTCCCCAACCGGCACCATCCACGCCTCACCGATCGCCCTCGTCCGCGCGCGCGTCCAGGAACCATCGCGCATCATCACGATCGCTCGAACGTCGTCCATCGTCTCCCCGCGCGCGCCTCCTCCCGGTATCGCGTCTCCGTATCTCGCGTGCGCGCGAACGCGCGCTCGAACGTCGGCGTCGCCTCTCTTTTCCTCCCTCGTCAACCGTCTCGCACACGTCGCGCGCGACTCGGACGCATCCTTCGCCATGCGTTCGACGTCCACGTCGCCGCTCGCGACGCACGTCCACGCGTTCGTCGTCGTCGTCGTCGTCTCGTCGGCGTCGAAATAAAATCTTCGGGACAGTCTCACATCCACCGCCACCGCCACCGCCTCGTCCACGCGCTCGACGCCCGCGACGCGCACATCGACGACGCGATGAAATCCCTCGCCCACGACGCGCGCTGTGGCCGCGAACGCTCGAACGTCGTCGTCGTCGTCGTCGTTGCCCAGAGTCGATGACGACGAGGCGACATCTTCATCATCGAAGAATCGACGCGCCGACGCCAAGACGTCGTCGCCGCGCATGTCGCGAGGTGACGACGACGACGTCATCGCGTCGCGTCGCGTCGCGGTTCTCTCTCACGATGCGCGCGCGCGTCGTCGTCGACGGTCGCGTCGACGGGCGTCACAGTGAGACGTACTATGACGTCCACATCCGCCCTGACCGCCGTTCCAGCCTGGCGCGCCGCCGTCAAATCCGCGCTCAAGCGCAACGGAAGGAACCCGACGAGTAAGTTCGTGCAGGTGGCGACGATTCGCGCGTCCGACGGCGCGCCCGCGGTGCGCACGGTGGTGTTTCGTGGATTTTGGGACGATTTCGTCGATGACGCCGACGCCGATCGCGGGCGCGCGCACGCGCTCGTGTTTTGCACGGACGCGCGGTCGGAAAAAATCAACGACGTCGCGCGCGACGCTCGCGCGGAGATGGCGTGGTATTTCCCGGAGACGAGGGAACAGTTTCGAGTGACGGGGACGCTGACGTGCGCGACGTCGACGAGCGTCGACGAGCGTTCCGTCGAACACGCGGCGCGGGTCAACCTGTGGAGACGCATGCGACGAGGAGCTCGAGGACAGTTTTTATGGCCCACGCCGGGCGGGGCGCGGGTGAGCGTGGAGAGCGGAGAGAGTGATCCGCACGACGTCGACGAGTCGGATTCGAGACTGGACGACGACGTCGCGGGCGAACACTTTGCGCTCGTTGCCATGCGGGCGACGCGCGTCGATCACTTACACCTGAAACGAAACGAACGC
>Ga0181583_10001635_pt1 | contig 16574 bp, 30 predicted proteins | sample 071ome_31_FD_132461 | JGI IMG/M metagenome (GOLD analysis project Ga0181583, IMG submission 132461) | Coastal salt marsh microbial communities from the Groves Creek Marsh, Skidaway Island, Georgia - 071405CT metaG (megahit assembly) | ecosystem: Environmental > Aquatic > Marine > Intertidal... | reverse complement strand
GCGCTTGAGTTAGTTCTTGACGAAGACGATGATTAATTGGAATCCAATCCAAGATCGGCATGTTGAAGGGCGAGTACCCCAAGGTAGCGTGTGGATCAGACTGGACCGAGAAAATAAGCCTATCAGTTGGTATACTATATTTAACGGAGTAACCAACAAGTGGATGGCAGAAGAAGAAGATTCGATTGAGTTAATAAAAGATATACTAGAAGAGGAATATAATCGATTCCTCACCGCTGTAGAGATCAGCGGCAGTTAGTGTAGGTGGATTGTTTTAGGTTTGGAAAGCCCTGCTTCGGCGGGGCTTTTCTTTGTTCCAAGTCCTGAGCCGCGAAACAATTAAATAAGTCGAGCTGCACTCGCTCCGAACAAATAACAATATGATTTTTTTATTTCAAAAATTATTCGTATATTTACTTACACTTAAAACAAAACACATGAAATACACGGAAAAAGAATTAGAATTATTGAGGGACTTTACCGATGGTATCGAGTCTGAAATTAGGAGTGATTTAGAAGAATCACTAGATCGTTTAATGAGTTACGGCAATAAGTACCGAGACGAATTTATTGACTTCAACCAGGAAGTCGAGGAGTATCTTGAAAATGAGGACCTATTCGAATACGTTAAAGATTGGGGAGAGGAAAATGACCTTAGTCTAGATGAAGTATTAGAAGAATTCGACTGGACCCACTTAATTGACGAGTTAGGAATCCCACGCACATTTGTATGATTATGTATGTACTAATAAACTTAAATTACGACGGGGACTCTTATCAGATTTTCCCGAACATTGAAGACGCTAAGAAGTCGTTCGATGAATCCATTGATAATGATTTTTATCATGCGGTATTTTTAGTCAAGGCAGAGCCAGGTGTGGAGTTTGGTTTTGGAGCAAGAGGAGAAATATATGGCGCTGATGTTATTGAAGAATTTTATGACGAATAATTTTTTTATATCGCATATTATTCGTATATTTACTTATACTTAAAACAAAAACATTATGGGATTAGACCAATTTGCGTTCCGCACCAAAGCAAAGTTAACGAAGTCAGTTGACTTCCAAGATGAAATTCAAGACGTAGAAGTTGAAGAACTCCACTACTGGCGTAAGCACCCTAATCTACATGGCCTAATGGAAGGTCTGTATCGAGAGAAGGGAGGCAATGGAGAGTATTTCAATGGAGACCCTGTTCAATTGACTGAAGAAGATATTAATTATATCGCTTCTGTTATTATTGATGATGAATTACCTCACACTGAGGGATTCTTTTTCGGCAAGTCAATGGGCGATAAGGACGAAGAGAACGATGACCTCCAGTTCTGTAAGGATGCTATCCAGTCGATCAAAGAAGGGTACACTGTATATTATGATAGTTGGTGGTAATATGAAGTTCAACGAGTTAAGTGAATATCGTCAGATCGAAATAGTAGAGAGCAGCATAGTCGACGACTGGTTCCAATTTACTATTGAAGAGCTGGAGGAAGAACTGGAACAAAGCGGCTTTTCCCAGACGGATATTGAATTCTCCGGCTGGCACAATCAAGGGGATGGAGCCAGCTTTACCTCTAAGAATCTGGACGTTTCGCTCTTCTTAAAGAAACACTGGGATGAGATGGATTATCAAAGTGATCAGTTGACTAACTGGGAAGAAGAGATGAAGTTCGCTGGAGATACTCTACTTGGACTTGGATTCTCAGTTGAAGATACTGGAGCCATTAGACCTGCTATACACTCGGTTTTAGAAATGAATGTAGACCTATTTAGTGCAAGCGTATTTAGGAGAGACAGTCGACACGTACACGAGCGCTCCACTCTACTTGACTTTGAATTGGAAGAGTACTCAGTATGTTTAGACCCTAAGGACCGAGACTTAGAAGACGCTACATTTACCGAAGAGGACGATAAGGAGATATCCGAGTTCAGCGAGTATCTAGAACCTTGGATCAACAATTGGATTATTAATAAGAACAAGGAGATATACTCCCGCCTCTACAAAGAATATAACGATATGTTTGATGAACTAATGATTCAATTCAAAGATGAGAATGCAGATTGGTAATGACTCCGTAGTCGTCACCGTGCCCACCGGGAGCGAGCACCTCTCGGGAACTCTCGCAACAGGGCCACTCTGGAAAAAACATATATTTTAATTTTTTTATTTCAATAATTATTCGTATATTTACAATATGAGCATGACTGAAAGAGAACATTGGAAGCTGATTAACTCGAACGATTATCGAGTCTGGTCAGTAGCTAAGCACAGATCAGCTGAAGCCCTGGTCGAAATGACCGAAGACCCAACTGGGCTTGCGGATAAATTTTGGAAGTTGTACCAAGATACTGGCGATTATTATTACGCCAGCCTCTCTAAGAAACTTAAATCATAATCATGAATAATCTAGATACCCTTTTAGAACAGTTTAAATACGTGAACCGAGTGGTGAGTAGCTGTAAGACCCAAGACCAATTATCGAATGCAATGCAATGGGCAGAAGACTGGTGTAAGCGAATGCAACGTAACCATCCAGAAATAGTTAAGTCCTACGCCTCTTTATACGAGCAAGTAATGGAAGTTAACTAAGAACCGGTCCGGTAGCTCAGCTGGATAGAGCATCTGCCTTCTAAGCAGACGGTCACAGGTTCGAATCCTGTCCGGATCACAAGACCCTACTTCGGTAGGGTTTTTTTATGCCCCATGCCTGGAGCGAAGCCTAAGGCGTGCATAAGCGTGCTATGCTCGCTCTGGAAATAATGCAGATTATTTTCACAGATAATTTTACTTTTCAAGAATATTGCCTATATTTATAGTAAAGATATTAAACATGGAAAAAGGAATAGTAAAGTTTTGGCTACTTGGAACTCATCCGATTATGGGAGTAGCCGTCGAAAAGGTAGAGTTATCTGATACTGACCCAGAGTTTTTGGACGAAAAAGAAGATTGGTTAGACTTTGACGATTACGTACACTACTGTACGACAGAAGCTGAAAATGAACTTCAGCAGAGATTCTTTGATGTAATTCGTATGACAGACGAAGAACGTAAAGAATTAATTAATAAACTAGGTCAATAATTTTTTTATCCCAATTATTTTTCGTATATTTACTATATGAGAGTGGAAGAGATAAATCAGTTATTGAGATTCGGCGCAAAGGACCGAGTACGTAAGAAGCTTAAAAGATTAGCTATACCTGAACGTATGGTTTCGTTAAACGATTGTATACCTATCGTTAAACAAAGTCCTACTAATTTAAAATTCTTTAAAGAGAACTTCTCAGTCGAGCTAGGTGCTATCATGCTGGCGGAAGGAGACCTCGACCAGGCTGTAAAACTTTATAATTCAGCCAAGAAGATTAAATAATAAAAAGAATATTTAAATGCTAGGACCATATGAAACAACGATAGATAGCTACATAAGTGTAGATGTAGATGGATACAAGAATCCTGAGACCATTGGATTCTCTGTACCAGATACTGCTGATAGTTTCTTACAGGAAGTAGGAGCTCTTGACCTGGAGATCGATGTATCTTCGGTTAATATTAAAGTTAAGTGGTCCGCTGAATTTGAAGAAAGATCGTGGGGAATAAAAGATACTTATATAAATATATTGGAAGTAAGTGGTATAATTACATTCAACGTAATTGTTCCCGATCCTCTTGACGACGATAAGTGGGAAGAGTACGAACACGAGTACGAATTCAGCTGGAACGAAAAAGACGAGGACTTCTGGGATAACGTCGAAGCAGATATCAGTGGTTCACCAATCGGAGGCTTTGCTCCATCAGGATTAGAAATAGTACTAAGTAATAAGAAGACCAAAGTAATATTTGAATAATGCTTATCATAACTCATAAAGATCCGGACAGTGGTAAATCATGGGAGATTCCTCTCTTCGAAGTGGACCATCCGGACGACTTGAGATTCTTACACCGCGACGACGTTTACTCTGCGATTAAAACATCTTTGGTCAGAATGTCAGAGAATAATCTAAGCAGGGTTCCTTGCTTTGCGATCGATGAATTGATATTTGAATTAACACCAGAATCGATCGAAGAAAATTTAGGTATGTGCGTATCTTACTATGAGGAAATAGAAGATTATGAAACATGCTCTCTTTTAACTACTTTAAAATTTAACCAATGAAAAAGATTTTAAGAACATTACTCGCCATCTTCCTAAACATTGTAGTAATCAGCGTTCTCTATCAGATGGCGGTTAACAAACAGAATGGAGAATCTACTAACATTCCGAAAGCGGCAGGTCAAACTGCTCGAAGTATCCTGCAAGACTTTTCATCCGGCTGGCAAGAAGCAGGTAAAGATACTATAAGATAGAAACCTTATTACCAATAACGGTATAATATAATAGGAGCTCCGGCTCCTTTTTTTATGTGATACCCTTTGAGCGGGTCCAGTGACGCATGATATATTACTAACCTCGCTCAATAAAAAGTTTGAAATTTTTTCAATAAAATTTTTACTTTTCAAAAAAATCTCTTATATTTACAGTATACATCTAGTTATATGTAAATGTATATAAAAATAATCTCTAAAGAATGAGAAAAAAAGAAGGTAAAACATTGAACTGTAGAGTATGCGACGATGAAGTACATAACTGTGGTTCAGAAGCGACAGCTGTAACATGTTGGAGATGTGTATCAGCTTCACTTAGAGTTACTATAACAGACGACGAAATAAGAACCATTAAAGAAGACGAAGATGAGTAAATCAGAAAGCTTAGATAGATACTTTGAATCTATCAGAAATTTAAATCCCTTAAGCAGGGAACAGGAGCGTGACCTTGCGCTTAAAATCAAGGAAGGTAACAGAGATGCGATCAACACTCTGGTTAAACATAATCTTAAGATTGTAGTTACAATGGCCAATCGTAATGTTGGAAGAGGTATCCTAGTTGATGACCTTATCCAACAAGGTAATATTGGCCTATACGAAGCTGCTCTTAGATTCGATCCAGATGCTGGGGTAAGATTCACTAGCTTTGCCAGAACTCGAGTCATTAAGCTTATGAACGAGCTGATCGACCAGTGTGGAAGGATTGTAAGAATCCCGGTTAATCAAGAGTATGAAAGATACTTGGCAAAGAAAGAAGGTAAAGAAGTCGAGAATCTGACGCCAGTTCGTCTGGACCAGGTGGTCTCCGATGATAATCAAGAGCGCCGCTCAGATAGATATCCATTCCAGGAGCCAGCTGAAGAAACTAACGACTTTGTAGCTTCGATTGGATCGGCTCTGGGAATGCTAACTGATCGTGAACGCGAAGTAATAACCCTGTTCTTTGGACTAGAAACCGGAGAGCGCGTAACTCAGATCGAGATCGGCAAGATTCTTGGAGTTACCAATGTTACTGTAGGTAATATCAAAAAGAGAGCGCTAAATAAACTGAAGAAAATCTATAATCAATAAAAGAAATGAAGAACGTAGTAGTATTTGACGGAGAGAACATTATGAAGATCGACTTGGATTACTTTTTCCAAGACCCAAGAATCGAGAGTCTAAAACCAAGACAGGCAGTAGATCTGTATCAATCAACCGCAGTGTTTGCTAATCTGCTGGACGATATGGAAGAGATCATTAAATGCGGAGCAGTAAAGGCAATTAACGAAGAATACATGGATCCTAGATTCGTGGAGAGCGCTAAGAGAGGTCTATACATTCTAGAAGGAATGATGATGGATCTATTCGGAGACGACTCAGGCCAGCAAATTATCGAACAAACTAATAGTAGTATCAATGAGCAAGTCACTCCGTAGTACACTCTTCTTCTTTATTTCAATTGCGGCCTTTAGTATATACCTATGGACTAGATCTCCAGGACCAGGTCCAGTTGTTGATCCTCGCTTACAACCCTTCCTGGACGAATGGCAGGCTGACGTGGATCGAGAAGGTATCGATGTTAGGTACCCGATAGGTAGACTCCGTAGTCTCAAGTTTGGGGAGGTAAGCTCAGGGTTCGTTGGAGTATCGAACAAGAGTGATAATACAATCGTCTTATCAGACCGGCTAATCGACCAAGGAGAGTACGTAATCAGGGCAGCAGTATACCATGAGCTTGGACATTATGTATTTGATTTAAAGCACGTGGGTTATTTTAGTATTATGAACAGTGAGGTTCTTCGAAACTGGCAGTATGAGGACAAGTGGGAAAGCATGAAGAACGAGTATCTTAATCATTGCAAAGAGAATTATGACATATTTAAATTCAGATAAATTACTTAACCAGCTAGAAGCCTTAAAGAGGGAAGACATAGATATATTTTATAATGTAGTATTTAATAGTTTATCTTCTTATCCGGACGAGGCGGTTGAAGACCCTTCTCCTAGAGAGTCTAAGATTCAGGCTCTTGATTCTATGATTGAACATTTTGTAGAGAAGGAAGAGTTTGAGAAGTGTAGTTTCATTAAAGACATCATAGACCGAATTGGATAATTGGATCTACATAATGATCGCAAGTAGGGACGCTCACCGAACGAGCCTGCCTTCGAGCATAGGCGAGGAGCTTCGCTCTACCTTAGTAGCTTCCAATACTTTTAAAAAAGCCTATGAGAGGGGATTAAGCGTAGCTGGAATCAGGAATCCAAGTCTAAAATACCGAACTGCGATCGAAAGAATCAGACAGACAGGAGCAGTTCAAATCCAGGACGATCGAGATCCGGAAGCCTCAATTACAATTGCTCATGTAAAAAGAGTATAATTTATCCCTTAAAATTTTCAGATGTCAAAAATAATTAGTATATTAGATTTATGAAGGCAATTAACATTTTAATATTATCACTTGTACTAGCGTTTAGTTCCTGTGATAACCGAGGAGAAACTGAGGTATACGATTATGTCTGTGACCTCCCGGCTGAAATCCCTAAGAATTTTAAGAACGGTAAACCTGTAGAGTGGGACTGTCAATGGAATGATTATTACAAAGACGGTAAAGTTCAAGTTATTCTAGATGATGAGGGCGACCTTATTGGTCTAGCAAGAAAGGTAACTGGAGACTGGACTCCTCCTGGTGAAGGAACCCAAGTCGAGTTCAAATGATCGAGCAGGTCTTAAACCTTATTCGTGAGCGCAAAGACCTACTTGAATTTGAGCTTAACGACTACACAAGCCTTGGCGATCCTGATTCAGAGAACTCCGTCGAGGCTGTGGAGCTTAGAGCTCAAATCGTTCTGCTTGAAGAACTGTGGAATGAAATAAAAAGTTTCAACTAAATTTTTTATTCCCAACTATTATTCGTATATTTACCGTATGTTAAACCAACTTGTACATAATTGGAATAGAGCAAAAGAAGCTAGAGAAAGAGTTCGCCAAGAAATGGAGCTTGAGCGTAAGGAATACCTTAAGCAAGAATGGAAAGAAGAACTTATTCAATGTCGTGCTAACGTGCGTCAACTTACCTCTTCAATTAATGTCCAAGGATCGATGATTCATTCAGTACAGGGTAATAGTGCAGCTGAGACCCGAAAGAAACGTAAAGCGGCAAAGGAACATCTTGAATGGATGCAGCGTAAATTAAAGGAGGAGCAAGGTATGGTCGAGTACTATACCAGATTGCTCGCGAAAAAAGTTGAAAATTAATTTTTTCTTTTCAAGAATTTTTCGTATATTTACTTTGTAACTAATAAAAATCTATACAATATGGCAACACGTTCAAGAATTGGAGTCGAAATCGACGGACACAAAGTACTTTCAGTTTACTGTCACAATGACGGATACTTGGAAGGAGTAGGAGAAGCTCTTCAAGAAATGTTCCCTGATGGGACCAATCCTGATGAAGTACTAGACTATATTAAAGAAGGAGATCGAAGCACGGTCGAATTATCTTATAAAGCATGGAGAAATGAAGACTGTCCTCCTAATCTTAATGAATCTGTGGTGGATTTCTTTGATGAAGACGACGTATTCATCGAGTATCGATACCTATATACCCAAGAAGGTCAGTGGCTCGTAAAATCCTCGTTTAACTTCCCCAGCACTCCTATTACTTTCCTCGACGCAATGACCGTAGAAGAATAATAATAGAGTCTTACATCACGCCGGTAGTAATGGTACCTAATCCCTAACGGCTGAATGTTAAGAGAACCCGGTTAGCTACCGGGTTTTTTTATGCTCGGAGCCTGGAGCCAGCGGCTGACGGTGATCCCGAAACCCGGCTCGCTCTGGAGCGGAGCAAGCAGGTGGATCCTCGTGGTACGGCTCGCTCCGAACAAATGTTGGAAAAAAGTGTCCCAACATTTTTATTTTCCCAACATTATTCGTATATTTACTATGTAACCAATTAAAAATATAGACAATGTTTGAAGTACCAACCTTTATTATCCGATTCGGAAAATCGGAACCTACGATCGGCGACATGGCTGCCGTGACAAAGTTAAGAGAGGATCTTAACATCATGGGAACGGGTACACCTATGGGTATCCTAAACCTTCTCATGACTGATAAATCTCCAGAAGAGATTATTAATATCTACCAAGCGGCGGCTGAGGAAACCGAAGACATTCTGCCGATTATAGTATTCAGAGCCGACGTGCCTGAAGCAGTAGCGATGGATCTCACTCTGCCGAACGTGGCAGAGATGATTGAAACCTTTGAGCAGATGCACGGTATTACCTTATTCAAAGAGGGTAAGCAGCAATGTCAGCTGACACTCGACCAGCTACTGGACAAGATCTCGAGAACGGGCATGGAATCCTTGACGGAGGAAGAAGTTGCTCGACTTAAAAGTTTAGGATAATTTACCAGGAATTTTTTATTCCCAATAATTATTCGTATATTTGTTATGTAACCAATAAAAATAAATTAATATGATTGAGCTTAAGGGCACAAAGAAAGAACAAGCCGTAAGGCAGTGGTTTAACGACAACCACAATGGAGCGGTTCCTACGAACGCTAAGGTCATCGACCTCTTCCACAAATTCAAGTTGGACCATCCTGATATCAGCTATGGCTGTCTCAATGGTACGATGAAAAAGATCGTGGCAGAAGGACACAGTCAAGTTACTAAAGACTTTAATAACTCCGTAGCGCAAGAACCAGTCGAGCCAGAGATTATCGCAATTGAGGACATGGAATTTCCAGAGTTCTCCCTACATCGAACCGGCAAGAAGATCGACGATCTATTCTCAGACCACGAAGAAGGTGGAGGTCTATATGGAGGCACGGTTAACATTGTGATCGGTGAATCCGGAGTCGGTAAGTCTACGATTCTATTGGATACTCTAGCCGCAATTCAAGAGCAAAACCCTGCGGCTAAGGTACTCTACATCTCGAGTGAGATGACCCGGAATGATATCCTATTCTATTACCGTAAGACCCCGTCCATCGCCAAGGTGCCAACACTTCTCTTGATGGACTACGTGAAATCAGGTCAGTTGGACCAGGTCATCATGAAGACACTCAACGGTGATTATGATATTGTACTCATCGATTCTCATCAAGACATCCTGGTGAAATTGAAAGAGGTCATGGGATGGAAGTCTACGTTCGCTGAGTCTTGGCTGACCAACATCATGATCGATGCGGCCGAAAAGAATGGGACTGCGATTCTCGCGATCCAGCACATGACGAAAGGAGGCCAATACGTTGGTTCCACCTATCTCAAGCACGCCACTACCTCGATGTTGGAAATCCTATTTGACGAGGCCGGGCAGAGATACATCAAATTCTCTAAGAATCGACGCGGCGGCTCAGCAGTCGGCAAGCGACTCTACTTCCGATTGGAAGATGGTAATGTAGTCTACGATGAAGGCCGATTCCAAGAGACCGAGGAATTGCGAGACATCGAAGAGAAAGAGTCTATTCGTCAGGTCGATCTGAGTCAGAAGTTTGAAGACATCTTCCTTGGCGGTAAGATCGAAGAGAGTGACTCCGTAGTTGAGAACGAAGTACCACTTGAAATCGTAACAGGAGGGGAAGAATAATTCCCTCCTCTTTTTAAAACCTAAAGTCAATTAAAGTATATTAACCTAGTAAATCAATAAGATGAAGAAAGAAGTAACTGAAGATCAGTTTGTAAAAGTAAGGGAAACCCTCAGCCAATCACAATCGGCTGTGAAGCGAGTACCTATCTCAGCCATCTCCGTAGATGATGAGTGTCTAAAGAAGAACCGAATTCTGGTAAATGGAGAGCCAGTCCGAATCTCCGATGGATTCTTGCGCAAGCTCGGGTCAATGTTGAAGATTAGTCAGAGCCTGACCAGGGACATGATGAATCGTGGAGACCATCGCTTGGCGGCTCTACTTATCAACGGCTTGAAGGACTATCAATCTAAAAACCGTAAGGACGGAGACGTAATGTTGATCGCCAACCTCAACACCAGAGAAGTGATTGACATCTGTACTCCAAACCGATACAGCAGAGCTACCAATGATACCGTATTGGATGTGACTGAGCGTATCCTAAATGATAACCCGAGTCTGATGGTAGAGACTGTGGACTTTAATCCACTCAACGGTATGGCGTCTATTAATTTCCTGAACGACCAGGAAGTAGGGTTCGCAAACGCCGGTAAAGACGAGTTCTTTAAATTTGGATTCTCAATTGTGCAGACCTCTAAAGACACGATCGTCGAGAGCTATAATCAACGATTGATCTGCAGCAACGGATTGAGGGTCTCACTCGGACAGGGCGCTATTGGTAGCAACTCACAGATCCACTTTGACGATCGCTTCCGTCTTGGAGGTACCTCAACTGAGGACGTTAGGATCTTCCTCAATAAGCTGGAGGACATGAAGAAGCAGAACTTTATTAATCCTGCTTTTGAACAAACAATTAACCGTGCGGTCAATACGAAGGCTTCTCTGGCTGAGGTAGAACGCGCGTTTAAGACCGCAACAAATCGAGTAAATGAACTCGACCCCGAATTAAAGAAGACCTATCAGGCTTCAGTCGCACGTCAATGGTTCCACGGCTACGGTGATACTCTTGCTAGGGTAAATCGTAAGGGCCATGACCACACCCGTTTGAATGAGCGTCAAAAGCAATTCATCAAGACGGGCATGTCGATCTGGGACGTGGTAAATAGTCTTACTTTCCTGGGTAGTAATAACTCAGGTATCGATTTGGATAACAAGCACGAGTTGAAGTATACAGCTGGTGATCTGTTCTCCAAAGGAGTAAAGGAAGGATACGATCTGGAATTTGCTCAATTCGCCTCTCTGTAAGGGAGAAGATTTTTTATTGGTTACGGGAAAGCCCTGCTTCGGCGGGGCTTTTCTTTTGTCCCATTGCAGGAGCCGCTATTAACAATGATCACCGTCAGGTGCTCGCTCCGCCTGAGCGGGCCTGGTTAAGCTACACACGAATGTATCTTTGGGCTCGCCCTGTGCCCGTGCCCGCCGAGCGAGTCGAGAACCCCTGGGCCCGCTCTGAATCGGGGCCCATCGGGAAATGTTACTCTTTGGAATTAGGGTCTAGGTGGCGGTCCATCTTTAGGACTTCGATCTGACGTGCCAGATCTTCACTCTGTTCATCCCGATAAAAGAGGTCATCTAGTACCTTATTGACGACGATGATATCACATTGGTGGTATTTAAAAAGTTGTTCGATCTCTCCCCAGGCAAATCGGCTCAGGCGACATCGGGTCTCGACTACCAGGGCGGCCACATCCCCTTTCATTACATCCTGTAGTAGGCGATGCCAGTCTGGTCTACGATCGGCACCAGCTTCTATAGAACTACTCCAATCCTCGTAGGTCCGGTCTATAGAGATACCACGCCCGGCACAGAACCCCATCACGGTCCTCTTCTGTTCTAGCATACGCTCCTTGCCTGGACCGGTCTTTTGATTTACCCGGAAGTAGGCCGCAACCTCCCTCGCTCCGGCCTTACGCTGTAGACGATGACCCACTAGGGCGTACACGTCGTCGTCCCAATAGTTCATCTTACCCATGAGCTTAGGGGTCTGGTAGATATAGGTCCTGATCAGGCCCTTCTTAACGTATCTTTTTAGGGTTGAATAGCTCACACCCAGGACGTCCATTGCTTCTCTATATAGCATATATTCTTTCTAGTTTAGGGAGGGACTCCGTAGCCCCTAGGCACGGAGGGATCCCCCATATACTTTATTTATCCTATAGATACTACTCAAATCCCTCCACGTGGATAGCCAAGAGCCAGGAGGCTAGGTGGAACAGGGCAGGGGACTCCGTAGTCCACATGTTTCCGGGGAGCCAGGCGAAGACGCCCAACCCCGCCAAGTGTTGATGATGCAAAAAAGACTATGGAACGGGCAGCCGGGCCTACCGGGCTTGGGCAGGGATATGGTGGTAATACCAGGGTAGGGACTCCGTAGTCAACCTAGTGTCTGGCAGGATTCCTCTCCTGGCTCTGGGTACCCCTGGGTCCAGGCCTAAGTATACCGGGTAGGTTGGAATCTTTCTTTTTTATTCTAATAGGATATAGGGGTAGGAGGGTTAGGGTCTATAGAGGAAGATTCTTTTTTTATTTCTATAGAGGTAGTAGAAGATCTATTAAGGGTACTAGGGTATTTTATAAAGGTTTATTGGTTCCGCGCCCTAGGAACAGGATTGCCCAATAGCCGTAGAGCTAGGTGATACCCAAAAAAATTTTTCGGGCGCGGCCGGGGGATGGACTCCGTAGTCTACTGCAATAAAAAAGAGGAAGACCACCGTTGCGGCCTTCCTCCCGTATTATGATTAATTCCTTTTTTACGAAGTGAGGTCTTCGATTTTTGCTCCTTTAACAAATTTAAGCTTGACCCAGTGTCCGTCAGGCTCGACGATTTTGTAGTGGAACTCCTTGCCCTTTGGATGTGGATAGGTCTCGATTGAGAGTCCGTCTCCGGCTTCCATTATGTAATTTCGGATCAGGTACTCTGGATCCTGCTGGGTCTTTTTAAATTCTTCTAGGCCCCACTCTTCTAGTAGAGCCTCTGGTCCTGGGCTGAGGACCTCGGTGATGTTCTTCATACGGGTATCTTTAGGTCTAAAATACTTAAAGAAGAGCTGGAATTTAAAGACTAAGCAGCCGCATTTTCTGCTCGACTAGAGCTTGCAGCCTGGGTGATGGCCAAGAACAGGCCCTCTGCGTATTCCACCTTGCGTTGCATTGGTCGGTCTACTTCGAGCAGGTCTCGCATCGACTTCACAGCATGTGAGATCGAGGAATGGTCCCGATTCAGGACGTGACCTACCTCTTTTCGGGTGAGATTACTGTATTTGTCCATGAACCAGCACCAGGCATGGCGAGCTTCGACAATTCTTCGACTTCTGTTTTGGGACCTCATCTCGTCCAACGTAACTCCAAAAGATTCGGTCACAGCTCTCATAGCTGGTCCGACGACTGGGGCTTCTGGTCCATCCCAATATTTCCAAAGGGCCTCGCCCCGGTCAGGGGCAGCGATGCCCACGAATATCCAATGATTCATATTGTGTTTAATTACTTATACCAAATTGCGGCGATATCATCTGATATCTCGTGTTGTGGTCTGTCTTTTGTAAAATAATACAGGGCAAATGAGTATCTGGCCTCGTGTTCAGGACAGGAGATTGGATCTGGATGTCCATGCAGAGACCTATTAGTGGTGTTGAATAGTATCATTCGTCTAAACTTTGGAGATACTACCTTTGAAACTTTTCTTGTTTCAAAATCAACTAGCTGTAGTCCTCCACCCCACTCGTCTTTCCAATTTGGATTTAAATAGACTAACATGTTCAGTCTGCGATGCAGCTGAGTTTCAGTATGTTTCTGGTAATCAGTGTGAATTGATAGTCTGCCTCCTCTTTCTGTCTTATGACATCCACCTCCTTGAAATTTCCAATCAGAGATCAGGCCAGATATGCCGGTGATTTCTTCAAGATGATCTAGAAAAGCAGGGGAATTGTAATAGCTTAATGCTTTCCAAACAGAGGGCATGTAAGTCATGATATCTTGCACATTATCATCATTCCATGGGGTAAAAAATTTATTAACTTGGGCTTCAGCTGAATACTTAGTATCGTCATAACCCCAGAATCTATAATCTTTTAATTCATTGTAACACTCAACAGCAAGATCATCCTCAATAAAATTATCGATCGTTATGTGAGGAAAAGGCGTGTTAGTGTCATATAGATTGTGTAACTGATTTGGTAGTATGTTCATGTTAACTCTCTTAAAAATGTTAATAGGTCTTACCGGTGAGCCACTGCCATAGGACACCAGCTAAGGTATTTGCACGATAACGTTTGCCCATGTGATTGAGCAAGTACTTCTTCTTTGGTTTTTGTTTTCTCATGATTTTCTTCTTTTTTTCCAATGGCCGATCTCTTGTATAAATCTTACTAGAAACCAGATCGGCCAAAACAGGATGATCGCAGCTGATCGCATTGGATTAAGTGGGGGAACCTGATATAATCTGGTTTCCATCACTAAGCACACAAGACCAACTAGGTCCCATAACAGAATCCAGGCTGAGGCCTCTAAGATAAATTCAGGTTCTAATCCAAGTATCATATTCTAGTTTTTTCTCCTTTCCACATTATTGAATCCCAGACTCGGCCAGGTTTACGGTTTCCTATTAGGATCTGTTCCACCCATTCCCGGGCTTCGATCACGCTCTCAAATCGCATGGTCTCTGGTCCTTCTGGTGTCCAGTTTCGAATGGTCTTCCGATAGACAGTCAGCCCTAGAATCTGGGTCTTAATTCTGACTATGAACCAGAATTCTTCAGTCCGATTCCAAGCCGGATAAACTGAGCGTCTTATAATCTCGATCTGTTTACTGACTAGCATTCCCGAGTCTTTCGTTTATTCTGGCTCGTACAATGCTTCGATCCTCCTCAGTCGGTTCATATTCTCCCATCAATTCCGGTGGTACTCCAGACCAAGCTTCTCCCCAGTTCTGCACTTGAAAGCCGCGCCTTCGACATTCTTCATATAGACCTACGTATCTGCGATGTAGATAACCGAGCTTGTCGTAAAAGAATTTTACGTGCCCAGGTCCAAGACAGAATTTTTCTGGCTGACCTTGCATGCTGTATCGACCTTTGCTGATCTGGTTTGGAATGCGCTTGATCTCCCGGTGCTCAGCTAACAGGTGCTTGTCTGTTAGCTCAGCTGGTGGTATACCGCAATTTATTCGGGTCATACTTAGACTCTTTCTGGCTGATTCCCAAAATGTTGGTCTAATACATCCAACTGATCTTGGTACTTAGCAATCTGTTCCAATTCCATTTCGATCGCCTCGATGATATCCGGATGTTCTCCTACACCGACTGGCTGATTTAAATAAACTTCTACGTTTGCTACGTGCTTTGCCACGTGGCCTTCTGCGTGTTTACGCACCGCCTCTAATAATGTTTGTCTCATATTAAATTATACTTATATTGTTTACAAATTTAAACCAGGTGGATGAAGTAAGCCTAACTCGATTACCTTCTCCTTTGATAACCTCATGTTGTTTCTAATACGATCATGATGCTCCTCAGGAATTTGATTTATAATCTTTAGCAGATCTTTGCTTAATTCATAGGACTCTAGCCATTCCCCCTTCCAATATGCATTGATTGAGTGACGATCTTTGAGCATCCAAGTTGAGACTTGATGGTTCAAGAATAGGTCTTTGGATTCAGTTCTCATTCTGCTAACTGCGTCCTTCGAGATCACATATGCCATATCAATCATGTCCATTGACTTTACTAAAGTAGAAAGCTCGTACCCAGCTTCAGGTCGACGTGGCATCAGATTATAGGCCTGCATAAAGCAGTGGATCGCATCATTATTTCGATCCATTCTCTTTGCGAGCTTACCTGCTTCTAACCAAGAGATGTAACACTCTTGATACCAGCCATTAGTCATCTTGGCTCTCTTTATGTAACTGTCGTATGCAAGCTCTAGCTCGTTTGCATCTCGATAAGATTGACCAAGGTAGAACTGACTTCGAGCATCATTGGGATTCTTAGCCAGCTCCTTCTCAAATAGATCAGCATCGTGCATATATTTCTGCCTCATGTTACCGTTAAACTTGCGGCTCTTACCTCCAAGGGAAGCACTGTCTCTGACTATGTGAGCTCCACTGGTCCAACCAATAGGATTAGATCCTGAAATACGATGAGAGTAATTATGAGCAGGTCCTCTCCAATCCCAGCGCTCATGTGAAAGATTGATGATATGATTCACGTGATATCTAATAGATCTTTCTACTTTATCAATACTATAAGATCTGTCTCGGTCCAGCTTTTCAATCCAGTTTGGATCTTCTACTTTTAGCATCTCATCTGCGTCTATTGTGATCGCCCAATCACAATGATGTCTTCCGGCTTCTCTGGCTTCATATGCTCCATTTAGAGCAAGAGTTCGATTGTGGCCGAAGTTTTGCCACTCATTCTTTATTACTTCTCCAGGAACGTCATACTGCTTACTCAGTTCGTGGATTAACTCGATAGTTCGGTCAGTTGAGCCAGTATCGCTGATTACAAAGTAATCTATCCAAGGGTGAATTGATTCAAATAATCTCGGAAGATTCGATTCCTCGTCTTTAACTATCATATTTAAACACAAACCTGGCTTAGTATGTACAGTCAAGTCCTGGGTTCCTCTAAAAACCGTAAAGCTCTTTC
>Ga0181583_10001625_pt1 | contig 16622 bp, 13 predicted proteins | sample 071ome_31_FD_132461 | JGI IMG/M metagenome (GOLD analysis project Ga0181583, IMG submission 132461) | Coastal salt marsh microbial communities from the Groves Creek Marsh, Skidaway Island, Georgia - 071405CT metaG (megahit assembly) | ecosystem: Environmental > Aquatic > Marine > Intertidal... | reverse complement strand
TCGCCCCGGATCCTGGTAGGCGATGAACACGTCATGACCTGCGAACGCCGGGTATCCAGCGGCCATGCGCATGACCTGACCGACGGCCGCTTGCTCGAACTTTCCACCGGCAAGTGCACCGAAGTCGTCGATGGAGTAGACGCCGACAACCACGGAATCGCTGGTGGGGCTGGCATCGGCGCGGCTGCGCATCCGATCGAGTGCCTGCTCGAATGCGGTGACTGTGGGCCAGCGGTGCGTCGCTTCGAACATCGTGTCGAATGCCGAGGCCTCGGCGATGTCGTGACGTGCTGATTCCGGAGCCACAACGGATTCGATGGCGAGTTGTCGGAATCTGCGAACAATTCGGGCGGATCGGGTCAGGAACCACCCTGGCCACAGCCAGTCGGCGATCACAATCCGGCTGGCATTGATTTCATCCGGACGCTCGTACAGCGGGACGGTCAGGTGCGAACCCTCGATCAATTCCCGGGGTTCGGGCTCGGGCGTATTGGGGTAGATGTCGGCGACCGCGAGATGGCTCGCAGTGGGCGAGTGCTGGGTCTCGGCGATAACCCAGGCGCGAGTTGCCGCAAAGGTCATGATCGCCATCCGGGCCGTGGTGATCGGCGCGGCACGGGCAGCGAGGACGGGGTCCAGTTGTCCTTGTGCGATCCGCTGGATGACCTCTGCCTCGTGATCGCCCCACAGGGTCAGGGCGCGATCGGCCTCGTAGGTCCACAGGCGAATGGAGGCCAGCCACAACAGCAGCCATGCCAGGAGGAATCCGCCCACCCCCGCCAGGGTTCCCAGGAGATCGTTAGTTGACATAGTCGAGACGTCGACGATGTCTCCGATGAGGACGACGAACCAAGCAATCACGGCACTGATGACCGCGACTGCGATGCGTCGCGGATTCAATGCAGCAGGCAGGAAATAGAACGAGTCTCGCGAGCCCTCCACCCAGGTGTCGAGGGTGAACATCGCGAGGTTCAGCACCAATGCCGCGAGGCCGGCCAGTACCAGCGGCACGAACACCTGCGTCGGGCTCAGCACCGGTGCCAGTGCGGCAACGATGGCGTATGCCGCCATCGCACCGGCGGCGGAGGTCCATGCCTGCATCAAGCGGTGGTAGCGCGCGTTCGGGTCGCGCCGCAGAGTGCGTCGGCCGGTGACCGTGTACTTGATAACCAAGGCGGTCCCGAGGACCGCGAACGTGAGCGAGGCCGGGAAGTACAGGCCCGCGAGCATGCCTCCGACGAGTACTGCATCGAAAGTGATCGTGGCCGACTGCCACGGTCGGAATGGTGCTGATGGATCGGCCAGAACCCGACGGATAGCTGCGTCGGACCGGGACCGGAAGACGGCCTGCGGAGCGAAGACGCTGATGATGCCGAGGACCACGGCGGCGACGAAGGCCGTCGAGTCGAGTACCTCGCGGCCGGGCAGGGCGACCGGCTCGTTCATGACCACCGAAGTGAGCGCGAAGACAAGGGCTCCCAAGCCGGTGAGCAGGAGGGCGGCCGCCGTGATCGCTGCTCGACGCTGCAGACCGAGTTCCTCGATGCTGCCGCTTCGGTAGCGCGAGGCTGGGTAGACCCAGCGACCGATGGAGGCGAGCAGGGTGCCCGAGGAGCGCGTGGATTCGGGGGAAGTGGCCACACGTCATGGTATCCCGCATCCGATCGATTCCCCGGCCTTCGTGGGCCCTGACGGGCCGATACTTAGGGAACGAGGCCGGGTCGGACCAACCTGAGGAGCCGTGCGTATGGACAGGCGTGCCGTGAGCCGTCGATCCGTGCTGCCCGCGCGCCCCCAGGACGCGAGCGATGCGGGCTTCTCCCTCGTAGAGGTTATGACCGCCCTCGTGGTCTTCGCCCTCGTGTCCGCCGGTGCGCTGACGTTGGTGCTTCGAGCCGCGGGGACGATCCGGGGCAACCAGGATCGAGTCCTCGCGGCGGCGATAGCCGCGAGTGAGGTTGATCGAGTCCGCGAAATCGGTACGTCGTCGATCGAACTGGGGCAGACCACCAGGACCGAAGTGACCGAGTCTGGTGAATTCGAAGTGACAACGGACGCGACCTGGGTGACCCTCGGGCTCCAGGTAGATCCCTGCGATGTGGGTGACGGAGTCGATCTAGCCCAGTCCTACTTGCGCATCCACGTCGAGGTTGCTGGCGGCGACATCGACGTTCCCCAAACTTCGGACACGTTGCTGTACCCGGAAGATGTCGCCAGAGATGACGGTGTCGGCACGATGACCGTCCAGGTGTCCGATTCTGTCGGGGCCCCACTTTCCGGAGTCGCGGTGTCGGGTTCGGACGGAGCGGGGAATTCCTTCAGTCAGTCGACGGGCGTTGAAGGGTGCATCTTCGTTCCCGATCTCTTGGCCGGCAACAACTGGCAGGTTGCGATCACGAAATCGGGTTTTCGAACCGAAGAGCCAGGAGCCGAAATCGTTTCGGGGGTGGCAGTCAACGCGCTTGCCAACACCGATCTCGCCTTCACTATCGACCAGCCGGGAAGCTTCACCGTTACCGCGGGATCGGCCGATTACCCACTTCCTGATGGAACTGCCTTCACGTATCAGCGCGAATCGACGGTGACGGTGGCTCCGCCCGAAACGACCTTTCCAGCGGTCGTGGATGACCTCTGGCCCGATCAGTACACGGCATGGCTAGGTACGTGTCCGGTCGCTGTGACCGCGTCGGCGGCGAACATCGTGGTGGCACCGGCAGCATCTGTGACGAAAGCGTTGCCCACCGGGCAGGTGGATTTCGTCGCCGAAGCCGGCAGTGTGATCACTATCTCGAGTCAGGAGGCCGGCTGCGATACCCAGGTGGTGTTGCCCGAGGTTGGCGAAGAGTTCTTGGTTCGAACGTCTCTTCCGTATGGAGATTGGTTGGCGAGCGTGGCTCCCGTCGAAGATCCAGGTGATCAGACGTTCTTCCTCGGACCGGGTGCCAGTCCCTGCAGTGTCTCCTGGACAGTGCCGAGTGTGTCCGCGCCCGAGCCGACCCCGTCTCCCACCACCACTGCATCACCCGATCCGTCGGCGACGGCAACACCCGAACCTTCCCCGACCGCCACCTTGCCTGAGGTCAGCGAACCGTGTCCGGCGTCGGAGCCGACCCCATGACAACCGACCCCATGACAACAGTGAAGGTTCGCAAGGAAGTTCGTGGAGCACGCTCCTCGTCCGATGCCGGCTTGACCTTGGTCGAAGTGATGGTCTCGCTTGCGATCTTCTCGATCATGATGGCGGCCGTTGCGACCCTGCTGATCTTCGGCCTTCGCTCGATGTTCGATGCCTCAACCGCCAACAGCGTGCAGGCTCAGCAGCAGAATGCGCTGGCATCGATCAGCCGCCTCGTTCGCTTCATCGATCACCCCAACGATGGGCCGACTCCCGACCCCGCAATCTTGTCGGCGAGCGCTGATTCCCTTGCCTTCTTCTCGTGGGCGGCCGCTGGAACGGTCGATAGAGGGCCGACCAAGGTACTCGTGTGCGTCGCAGACGAAGGCCTCGTCGAGATCACGTGGACACCGGCGTTGACTGCAGAAGGTGTCCCGGACACTGCCTACGCAGACCTCACTGTGCCACTGTGCACGGATGCGACGGGTGCTCGTCGCATTCTCGTTCCGACCTCCCGTGAAGGGGAGCCAGCGCTCAACTTTCGTTACTGGCGAAGCCGAACCGACGCCGATGATCCCGGCACCGGGCCGGTGGAGGTCGTCCCCGTGGGATCGCTGACTTCGGATCAAATCTCGACCGTCAACCAGATAACCGTGTCCATCACCGACACTCGATTGGCTGCACCGTTGGAGCAGAGCGTTGCGCTCGTGAATCTGCCATGACCATCGGGTCCGCACAGCGACAACAGCGACGACGCGAATTGCGTGGACGCGCACTGAATGACACCGGTGCAGCAATGGTGATCGCGCTGGTCTGGGCTGCGGTCATCAGCATCGTGGCCGCAGCAGTGATCACTGCAGTCTTCAATCAGGTACGCCCGTCGGATCGGACGGACCGCTCCTACCAGGCGCTCGCCGCCGCTGAAGCCGGCATCGAGGATGCGCGCGCCCGCTTAGCCGCGAATGCCAACTACTGGCTTGAGGTACGAGACTTCTACGGGGACCCGGCCACCTTCGCGGCCGTTGGCTCGGCGAACCCGGCTCTGACGGGTTGGGTTCAGGTGCCAGGCGGCGATAGTGCCGGGGAATTCACCTATTGGCTCGATACATCCGATGCCCAACGCAACGGACGGCTTACCGTCGTGTCCACCGGACGATCCACGTTCGCCGGGCAGGAAGTGACGCGTACGGTCGAAGCCCAACTCGCAAAACGAACGGCCGCCAATTACGTCTACGTGTCCAACACGGAGGCCTTCCCGTGGGATGCCCCCGGTGTCTACGGATTGCCTGGGGAGGAGTCAAAGGACGGCTTGATGTCACGAGATGTGGCCGAAGCCATTTGCGGTAACGGCGGCATCGGTGGCGATAGGTATTGGTATCAGTGGACCAATTGGGACAACGGAGCATCGGTCATACCCCTGGGGCCTGCGACGACCACCAGCAGCACGGATCCTTCGATAACCGGATACGGTCCCCACCGAAACTCCATCGCCTGCCTCTTCGGCAGGATCGAATCCACCGACCGATGGGTCGGAGACATGCACACGAACGATGTCTGGTACCTCGACCCCTCGATTGCGAACATCGATCCGCTCACCGACTCAGGGCAGTCCACTCAAGTTTTCAACGGCCGGATCTCCTCTTCTTGTCCGGGTCGCTCGGCCGGCTCGACGCTCAATGGAACGTGTCGTGACGACCATCGCTGGATAAGCACATCAGCGCTCCCCGGACCCAGCAATCTGGGTAAGGACCCGACGACGTACTACGAGAACGAGATCCCCGACAACCCGAGCGAGAACGACAAACTGTGGAATCCCGTTTACGAGAGTCCTCTGGAGATGCCGTCGGAAGCTCAGATTGCCGTCTTGCGCGATCTGGCGTTGAGCGATGGTTGCGTGTTCACCGGTCCCACTCGGATCAGGTTCACCACCGATGCGTCGGGTACGGGAATCGTGCAGGTGACAAGCCCAGACACTGTGAACACGAATAATGCATTTTGCGGCGGAACGTCCCTCGCCGCGACAGATGCGAATGTCAATCCGACGGTCAGCCTGGACTACTCATCGATGGTGGCGGCCGGATTCAACGGTTCGATCTACGTCGATGCCGCGTCGGCAACCGAGTGGCCCGCCACATCCGAGGCGACAACGCCCCCGTCGTGCCGGACCAAGTCCAACGGTGGTCCCTACCCGTTCATCGTGCCCGATCCCTCGAAAGAGACCGTAGAAATCACTAGTGGCACCCCCCTGGGATATCCGTCCGCTGAGACCGCCTGGACGGGAGATCCTGGACCCGGCGGCAAGATCGATGAGTGGACCGATTCACCGCTGGCCCGGTGTTGGTCCGGTGACGTGTACCTCGATGCTCCTTCGTCGATGGGCGGGTACACCGGGCAATTCACGGTGGCGTCAAGGGGAGATGTCATATTCACCGACGATGTCGTGGAAGCCTCGGTCACGGATCTGAATCCTTCGAGCTCTGGATGGGGAATCCCTGATCCTGCGTCGACGAACCAGCTGGGAATCGTGAGCAAGCGGTTCGCGTACGTCTACCACCTGGATCAGCAGGCCGGGGGCAACCTCAACGGCATAAACGCCAACCTCAGCGATCTGCTGTTGAACATCACCCTTCTCGCCCCGAACCAGTGCCTGACCGTCCAGGACTTCAAATCCCAGCCGGCGATGGAGACGTTGCGCGTCGTCGGGTCGATCGGGCAAGACAGTCGCTGCCGAATTGTCGGCGATTCCTCCGGCTACCAGGATTTGTCGGTCTACTACGACGAACGGCTTCGCACGCTCGGTCCACCCCCGTACATGAGCGAGCTGTCCCTCGAGCCGTGGAATCTGGTGCGTCGTTCGGAGACCGTGGTGCGACGAGACCAGGTGGCAAAGTCGGCGAACTCGTATGACGCCTTGACGGTTACCCAGGCGCCTGGTTCGCAGGCGTCCTACGACGTAGCTGGCGCAGGAGGCACCCTGCAGTACGCCCGAGTGACGTCGGGCGGTGGCACCGTCGCAGTTGTCGACCAGGCGGGCAATCCCCGCGTGCAGTTCACAGCCCCCGGAGGCATCGCCCGAACCTTTATCGACGCTGTGATTCGCACCAACGACGGAAGTCTCATCGGTCGCCAATTGATTGTCGACACCACGAGTTAGCGCTTCTGATCGGCCCTATGACAGTGAGTATCTGACCGTAAGCAAGTGAGCGGTCGTACTCTGTGCCACATGCCCGAGGTAATCGATGTTCGGTTGACCCCCGAGCAATTCGTGCGCCAGTCCAGGGAGCACGCCCGGTTGTTGGTCGCGGCCAGTCGTCGAAACGCTGCGGCTGGCGATGCCGTGGGAGTGCTCGCCTGCGGGTGGGTTGCTGATGTTGTGACGGTCCAAGCCGTCACCGCGAACGCAGTGCTGGTCTCGGGTGAGGCACCGCAACGCCTGTACTTCCAGACCGCATCGACGGTTATCGCTGATCTGCGGGAAACTTGGACCTCAGAAGCCGATGGTCCCGGGTCGATGTCCGGTGTGGCGGGAGTTCTGAAAGCGGGGCGATCGGCACTCGCGCGCTCCCTTGAACCAGCGATCGTCGGTGAGTTGACGGATGAGTGGATGGAGCTGAGTGAGTTCTCTTCTATCCCGGCACCGTCGATGGAAGACCTTGAGCGGGCGCGGTCGGAGCGTCTGGGCGGCTTGGACGCATCGGATTTCGTCGCATCTCGGCGTCGCGATGCTTCGGAATGGGCACTACGAGCGGCGCGAACGAAGCAGAGCGGGGACGCTGCGGTGGCGGTGCGCGAGGCCTATGCAGCGGATATGTATGCATTCGAGGCCTACCTGACGAAGAGTGCTGTCGAGACCGGCGATCATCTGCTCCTGACGGTACGCGCGTGGTGGGATGTCGCGGCAGCGGCTATCGCTGCCATACCGGGTCTGCCGGACGACGTCGATGGAGCAGTAGGTGCCATCCGTCGTGCGATCGTTACCTCGATCGGTGAGCCTTCAGCGACGCGGCTGCTTGCGACTCTTCCCCGTCACTGACTGTTGGCCCCCGGTGGTTTCTGTGGTGCGCAACGCAGTGGCTCAGGAATCTTGGGTTGCCTGGGCGACGATGTCTTCCACGGTTGCGACGAGATCCGGAAGCGAAGACTGAAGCACGAACAGTCGTCCGGAAACCGACATCGTCTGCTCGGTGGAGCCATCGCGGGCCGCCGAGATGGTGGTCGATTCGACGAGAAAGGCTCTGTCGAGCGCCGTCAGATTTTCTAGGAAGGCCAAAAACTCCTCGTCGGATCCGGAGACCGACAGGTCGATCGAGATGATGCCGAGGTCCACCCCAAGCTCATCCGCTGCTGCCGCTGCCTGAGGATCGCTCTCGGAGATGGGGGCAGGGATTGACGTGTTGATCACGGAGATGTCCGACGCTGGAATGCCCGCGTTGATGGCCGCTGCCGTGATCTGATCGAGCAGTTCGGGCAATTGGGCGGTGTTCGGCAGTGCGGCAAAGATCGCCTGGGCCTCCTCGGCGACCCCCGGGGCAACCTCGAGAAGCGCACGAAGTTCCGCGTTGCGCTTTATCAACGTTTGCTGCATGAGTTGCGCGTCTTCGATGTCCACTCGTGTCGACTCAATGCTCGCTTGACGTGGCTGCAACACGAAAAGCCAGGCAACCGCGGCGATCGAGATCAAAACGACGATGACTATTAGTCGGGCGAGCCGAACGCGGGAAAGGTTCATGCCCCCGCCTCGGATTCATCTGCGTTGTCTTGTGCTGTCGTCTCATCCGGCTCGGGCGGGTTGAGGATCGCGTCGATCTCCTCTGTGCTCAGCGGTGTGACGAGAGCTTCGGTGGATAGTCCGGCAGATCCGCTGAACGTCACTCGGTCTGCGTCGGGCGAATCGGCTTGCGCAGCGATGGACGATGTGTTGACGAAAGGCCCTACGAATAGTGGATTGGCTTCCAGGGCTGCGAGGAAGTCGGCGAGTCCGCTTCTGCTGTCGGTTGTCGCGCTGAAGGTCATGCAGCCGATCGCGATCTCACTAGAGAAGGGATCGGGGTCAGGACACGGGTTCGTGGGTTCACCCGGTGCCGGGATCGGGTAGTAGGTAACGCTGACCGAGTCCAACTCCACGGGACCGTTGACTTGGGCGGTGCGTTGGAGGGTCGCGAGCACGGCGACGGCATCGGGCTGCGCGGCGAGGGAGTCCTCGAGGAGCGCTTGTTGGGCTTCGACCTGGCGAATCAGCGTCTCCACCGGGGTGAGGGTTCGCGTCTCGGCCTGCAGTACCGCGTTGTTCGAGATCAGGGAGTCACGTTCGGTTTCCAGTGTCGATAGTTCGGCGCTCCACCACGTCCATAGGCCGACTGCCGGAGCGAGGATGATCACCGCGAGCAGCAGTCCTACCGCCCTGATGTGTCGGATGGCGATGGTGTCCCGGATGGGCTGCGGCAGCAGATCCGCGCGGGGAAGGGGCGCAGGCCCGAGTTGCGGGGAAGGTATAGGCCTCGCCGTCGTCGCCGTTCCTTTGGGTTTGCGCTTGAAGAGTTCGCCCACGTCACGCTTCCACCAGGGAAGCTCGTTGGCCGTGCGCGCGCTCATGCGACAGTCCCGAGGGCGAGGCCGATGGCGGTAGCGAATCGGGAATCGACCGGGGCATTGCGCCGCACCCGTCGATGTGCGGCTAGGCCGGCAAGTGGATCGAACCGCAAGACGCGGTACGGGATGCTCGTGGCGAGTCGTTCGATGAGTCCGGGCATCGCGGCGGTTCGGCCCGCGAGGGTCACGGTCGTGATCGGCTGATCGGCGGATGCGCTGTAGTAGTCGAGGGTCTGCCGGATCTCCCGGACGAGGGAATTTGCCCATGGATCTAGGGCTCGAGCCGCGGTGTCGCGGGTGCGTTGATCGGCAGTGTCGCCATCAAGCGATGTGCCGGCTGAATCCACGGCACCGGGCAGGTGCGCGAAGACGCTGGATTCGGCCACGCCAGCCACGATCGGTGCGGCTCCGGTAAGTCCGACCGACGCCGCCAACCGTGTGGCTTCAGCTAGGTCGTCGTGAAGGTCCAGGGCCTCGGCAACGGCCAGCACCGCGGCGTGTCCGGCGGAATTGGAGATGCCCCGCACGAACAGCGGCACCCCCGTCCGATGCACGACGGCCGTCAGTTGCGCGGATCCGATGTCCACGATCGCGTGGACCTGTCCGTCGTCCTGTCCCAAGCCCACGCAGGCAGCGCGAATAAGTGGGAACGCTGACGTGTCCGTGCCCTGCGGCTCGACGCGGGCGGCGAGCAGGGCTCGCGCTCGAGCGTCGATATCAGCCGTGGGGGCAGCGACGAGGAGGATGTCCTTCATCCTGGTGGTTCGTCCCGACGACTGAGTTTCGTCCCGGTCGCCGAGGGAGTAGTAATCGAGTTCCACGGTGTCGACGTCGATCGGTAGCGCGTCGGCGACTTGGTAGCGAAGGGCCTTGCCGAAGTCCTCGTCGACGAGCCAGGGAGCGCTCGTCCGGCGTGTCAGGACGATGTCCTCGGGCAGGTTGAACCAGGCCGTACGCGGGCGCAGATGTCCTTTTCGCCACAGGGCTTTCACGGCCGACGTCAGGGCTTTGGAATTCACCAGTTTGCCCGCGGCGAAGGTCTCGTCGGGTAGAGGTTGTTCGGCCAGTCGCAGGATCGTCGCCGGACGGTTCTCGCCCTTACGCGGGGCGATGAGCGCCGCTCGCACGCTCGTGGCACCGATATCCAGACCGACGGCAGGCTTGACATCGGGCCGGTGCCCGGTCGTGCGCTTCGCTGCCACTGCTTGGCTCCTGGCCGGTCGTGGGGAACCGTGAGCGTGTCCCCGGGTGAGGTACCCCTTCCTGGGGCTCGGACAGTCAAAGTATCGGCTGAGACCACCCCGATGGCACTCACGGCGGCCTTTGGGCCGAAACTTCGGGTGTGGAACTGCCGACGACCCCGCTAGGCGAGCCTGCGAGCGCTCCCGGTGCCCAACCCGCCGTCGAGCCGGCCGGGTCGGTCGGGGGTCAAGCGGTGGACCTCCCGACGCTTGCGGCGTGGGCGGCCCAAGCCGGTGCATCGGATGTGCACCTGCGGGCCGATTCGCCTCCGATGCTCCGAGTCGATGGCACCTTGCTCGCTGCTCAGGTCCCGCCGTTGACTGCGATCGACATCGAGTTCCTCGTGCGTGCGGCCGTCGAGCAAGCGGGTGTCGCGGATCGGTACCACGCCGATGGCGAAGTCGACTTCGCGCTGCAATTCCCTGCAGGGCGCTTCCGGGCGAACGCGTACCGGGCTCGGGGTACCGACGCCATGGTCCTGCGGCGGGTCCACACGACGATCCCGGATCTTGCCGGGTTGGGTCTGCCGTCGGCGGTGAACGAATTACGACGCTTGGAGCACGGTCTGGTTCTGGTCTGTGGGCCGACCGGATCCGGGAAGACCACCACGCTCGCCGCCCTAGTAGGCGCGGTGAACGCCGATCGGGCGTGCCACATCTTGACCATCGAGGATCCGATCGAGTTCATGCACGAGGACATCAAGGCCAGCATCAGCCAACGCGAAGTCCATACCGATACGCGCGACTTCCCACGCGCCCTGCGCGCCGGTCTTCGCCAGGACCCCGACGTCATTTTGGTGGGGGAGATACGAGACACCGAGACGATGCGCATTGCTTTACAGGCGGCGCAAACCGGCCACCTCGTGCTGGCGAGTTTGCACGCCAACAGCGTCGCCGAATCGGTGAACAGATGTTTGGACATGTTCCCCGTGAGTGAGCAGGCCCAGGCGCGCGCCGTGCTCGCTGAGTCCCTACGCGCCGTTCTGTGTCAGCGCCTTGCCCCGGCCCGGGACGGCCATGGTCGGGTGGTGATGACGGAATTGGGGATCGGCACGACTCGACTGCACGAGGCAATCGCTAATCCGCAGGCCTCGGCCGATATCGAAGAGATCCTGCGCGAGGGCGACTACTACGGCATGCACACCTTTGAACAGTCGGTGCAGGCGGCGATCATGGACGGGCGAATTTCCCTCGAGTCCGGCGAAGCCATCGTCCCGCGTCCTGCGGATTTGCACGTGGCCCTCAAGCGCGCCGGATACCGTGGGTGATGTGACGATGACCGCGATCGACGTGCTTCGATCCCGACGGATCGTCGACGACCAAGCCCTGTCGCATGCGCGCGAGGAAGCGGAAAGCTCCGGCGAGAGTCTGCTCAACGTTCTCGTTCGACAGCGTGCTGTCACTCGCAAGGAAGCCGTCGCTGCGACCGTTGCGGCAGCCGGGCTCGACTTCATCGAGGTCCTCGATGTCACGGTCGACCCGGAAGTCGCTTCGCTTCTCACCGGAGATCAGGCGCGGCGCTACAACGCTCTTCCCGTGAGGCTCGAAGGCAATACCTTGCTGATCATCACCGACCCTGCGAATGCTTCGGAATTCCAAATTCGCGAGGACCTGCAGGCCATCACCCGACACCCGCTGCGCATCGCGTGCTCCTTGAAGGAGGAGGTCGCGCAGCGCATCAATCAGGTCTATCGCTCTGACACGGAATTGGGGCAACTCGTCGAGGATGTCCTCGAGGACGAGAACGTCGTCGACATCGAAGCTCCGGTGGCGTCGGCATCGGATGCGCCGCTGGTCAAATACGTGAACATCCTGCTCAGTCAGGCGATCAGCGACGGCGCATCGGACATCCACGTCGAGCCCCACGAGGACTACATCAGGGTTCGGTACCGGATCGATGGTGTGCTCAAGGAGATGCAGCCAGCACCCAAGGAACTGCAGTCGGCATTGATCTCGCGTCTGAAGATCATGTCGGACATGGATATTGCCGAGCGCCGAATCCCACAAGACGGTCGCTTGTCGGTGCGCACCGAAGGTAAGACCGTCGATCTGCGAGTGGCCTGCCTGCCGACCGTCTGGGGCGAGAAAATCGTCATGCGTATCTTGGACAACTCGGCTGCAGCGATGGCGCTTTCGCAGTTGGGCTTTTCCGACTACAACCTGTCGGCCTGGCGAAGTGCCTACGAAAAGCCCTACGGAATGGTGATCGTCAGCGGTCCGACGGGATCGGGTAAGTCCACGACTCTTTACGCGACGCTCAACGCGATCGCGCGGCCGGAAGTCAACATCGTGACGGTTGAGGATCCGGTGGAGTACCGGATTCCAGGCATCAATCAGGTTCAGATGAACACCAAGGCCGGACTCACGTTCGCATCCGCCCTTCGCTCGATTCTTCGTGGCGATCCGGACGTGATCTTGATCGGTGAGATCCGAGATGGAGAAACCGCCAAGATCGCAATCGAATCGGCATTGACCGGTCACTTGGTGCTCACGACCTTGCACACCAACGATGCCCCCGGCGTTGTTACTCGACTCACGGAAATGGGAGTCGAGCCGTTCCTGGTGACGTCGGCCCTGGAGTGTGCGACCGGCCAACGGCTCGCACGGCGCTTATGCATGCACTGCCGCAAGGCTGTCCAACCGACGGTCAGTGAGCTGGCAGCGGTTGGTTTCGAGTATCCCGAGGGCATCGAGGCGACCTTCTTCGAGGCGGAAGGCTGCACCAGGTGTGCGTTCACCGGCTTTCGAGGTCGCATCGGTTTGCATGAAGTCATGCTGATGTCCGATGAGATCGCTCGGCTCGCAACCGAGCGTGCATCGACTGATGCCATTCGCGAAGCGGCAATTGCGCAGGGAATGCGCACCCTGCGCCAGGACGGTTGGTCGAAGGTGGCACAGGGAATGACCAGTATTAACGAGGTACTCCGTGTTGTCGCGTCCTGATCTTGGTGGAGGTGTACGTCATGGCTGACGAGGGATTCGCGCTGCCTACGTCGGCTCCGGCGGGGGGATTGCCGACCTCACCCCCCGAGCCGCCGGCACCCCATTTGCCGGTGGCCCCTCCGGCTGTTCCGCCGACTGATTCGACGCCTGTTTCGACGACGGAACCGAGTTCGGCTGCATCCGCGCCGGCCCCGGTGCTGCCACCGCTGCCGACCGATGCCGGAGTGGTGCGACGCGACGCCGCTGCGGACGAAGCCGAAGCCCTATCGCTCGATGAACTTTTGCTCGAGCTCCTCCGCGTGGGCGGTTCGGACTTGCACTTGAGCGCCGATGCCCCGCCTCGATATCGCGTGCACGGGGACCTCGAGGATGTTCCGGGATACGGCGTTTTGACGTCGACGGCCATCCGCGACGCCGTCTACTCGATCCTGACCGAGCGACAGAAGAAGACCTTCGAAGACGAGCTGGAACTCGACCTCGCGTACGAATTGACCGGGGCGGCTCGGTTCCGAGTCAACGTGATGCGTCAGCAGGGAAAGATCACGGCGGTGATGCGGTCCATCCCGTGGGAGATCATGCCGCTCGAGGCCTTGGGCATGCCGGCGGAGTTGGGCGACCTTGCCAACCTTCCCCGAGGGCTCGTCCTGGTGACTGGCCCAACGGGTTCGGGTAAGTCCACCACGCTCGCGGCGATCATCGACAAGGCGAACCGCACGCGACAAAGCCACATAGTGACTATCGAAGACCCGATCGAGTTCGTGCATCCTCACCGCAAGTCGACCGTCAATCAGCGCGAGGTCGGCGAGGATACGAAATCGTTCGCCGAGGCGCTCCGCCACGCTCTACGTCAGGATCCGGACATCATCTTGGTGGGGGAGATGCGCGATCTCGAGACGATCGGGACGGCCCTGACGGCTGCCGAGACCGGACACTTGGTCTTCGGCACCCTGCACACGAGTTCGGCGGGATCGACGATCGATCGAATTATCGACGTCTTCCCGCAGGGACAACAGGACCAGATCCGCACGCAGCTTGCGTCCTCGATCCAGGCGGTCGTGTGTCAGGCGCTGTGCAAGACGGCGGACGGCCAGGGCCGAGTCGCGGCAACGGAGGTCATGATCGCGACACCAGCGATTCGCAACCTGATCCGCGAAGGCAAGTTGCAGTCGATTCCGTCGGCGCTGCAAACAGGCTCCAAGTTCGGAATGCACACCCTGAATCAGGATCTCGCTTCGCTCGTGGAGTCCGGAAAAATCACGTACGAGACGGCGGTTTCGAAGTGTTCGGATGTCAACGAGTTGAACCAACTCCTCGGCCGGGTCGACGATGCCGCAGAGTGATTACCTCGTTCGCGCGCGATCGCGTGAGGGGCGGTTGATCGAGCAACGACTCAAAGCATCGAGCGAGAACGAAGCCCTGCAGAAGATCCAGCAGATGGGCTTCGCGCCTCTTGGTGTAGAGCCAGCTGGGAAAGGTCTTAATCGCGAGATCCGTTTCGGCTCCGGGCGGGTCAAACTCAAAGACCTCGCGATCATGTCCCGGCAAATGTCCACGATGCTGGCGTCGGGATTGCCCATTTTGCGGTGCCTGTCGGTCCTCGCCGATCAGTCCGAGAGCGCTCGATTGCGGGAAGTGCTGACCGAGGTGCGGGCATCGGTCGAGCGCGGCACGAGCCTGTCGGAATCGATGTCCGAGCACCGAGAGTTTCCGCCGTTAATGGTGGCGATGGTGCAGGCGGGTGAAACCGGTGGCTTTCTGGACACCACGATGGCCGAGATCGCCAAATCCTTGGAAGCGGACCTTCTCTTGCGGGGGAAAATCAAGGCCGCCTTGACCTATCCGATCGCGGTCTTCTTCATCGCGATCCTCGTCGTCATCGGCATGCTGCTTTTCGTCGTGCCGGTATTCGAAGGGCTTTTTGACTCCTTCGGGAGTGAGTTGCCCGGTCCTACGCAATTGCTCGTGTCTTTGTCGGAGCTGATATCCAATCCGCTGTTCTTCGGTCCCACGCTGGTGGTGCTCATCGGTGGAGTGATCCTCTACCGCCGCTTCAAGAACACCGATGGCGTCCGGTCGGTGGTAGATCCCATCAAGTTCCGCCTACCCGTCTTCGGCGGTCTGTTTCGCAAGGTGGCGCTGGCCCGCTTCTCCCGGAACTTCTCCAGCCTGCTTCGTGCCGGCGTACCGATCCTCACGGCGCTGGACATCGTGGGGGACACCAGCGGGAACATCGTCATTGCCCGAGCCGTCGTCGATATCCAAAGCGGGGTTCGCGAGGGTTCTGGCATCGCCAAACCGCTCGAGGCGCATTCGGTCTTCCCGGAGATGGTGGTCGACATGATCGAGGTCGGGGAAGAAACGGGCAATCTGGACGAAATGCTCGAAAAGATCGCCGATTTCTACGACCAGGAGGTCGCAGCCACCACCGAGCAACTGATGGCCCTAATCGAACCGATCATGGTCGTGATCCTCGGAGGCATCGTCGGCGGCATGATCATCGCCCTCTACCTCCCGATTTTCAGCATCTTCGAGGTAGTCCAGTAACAGGCGGGCACACTCCGACGAATTGGGCCGATACACGGGGTGTCGGGCGAAGGAGCCCGGTGCCCCCCTCGCGGGGCCGTTTAGAGGAGAAGAAATGCTGACACGTCTCAACGCTGCCCGCGAGGATCGCGAGGGCGGCTTCACCCTGATCGAACTTCTGGTCGTCGTCGCCATCATCGGCATCCTGGCGGCTATTGCCATCCCGCTGTTCCTGAGCCAGCGCGACAACGCTGCCGTCAGCGGGGTTGAGGCTGAGGTCAAGAACGCGGCAACTCAGATTGAGGTCTACTACACCGAAAATGGCTCGTACCCAGCCGACGAAGAGACAGATGCGAACGTCAACTGGAGCGCCAACGTTGGAACGGTTACCTATACGCCTGACAACACGTCGGATCCCAACACCTACACGCTGACGGCGACCGTCACCGAGGCCGGCGATTGCGTCGTAGCCTGGGACCAGGCTGCAGGCACCTTTGATGCCACTGCGTCAACTTGCTGATTGGCTCGCATGTTGTCTGTTGGGGGCGAAGCCGAAGGCTTCGCCCCCAACGCATCTACGCAGGACGCTTCGGATCGATGGAACGGACGGTTCCCCTCGCCCGTCCAATGCCCGTACACTGGATACATGACCGAGGGAGCAGCGGTGGACTGCAGCGGAGAATTTCCGGGCCTTGAGGCCCTGGGGCTCGAGCGGCTGTTCGACGTAGGCCTGCGCCTTCGGGTCCCGCACGATCGGGTCCCGGCACTTGCCGAGAAGCTCGCCCAGGCGGCCGCCGACTTCCCCTGCACAGGGGCCCGCCTCGTGGGAGCCGACCTCGATCGCGCAGTCCATAGATTGACTATCGCCGTTTCGCTCGGCACCGTCGAGGACGTCGCCGGGGAAACCGATCGTGCCAAGGCTGGGGTTGCGCTGGTAGCGCGGCTCGTGGAGGACCTCACGGAGTTCCTTCCCGGTTTGTGCGAGATTCCCGCGGCCGACAGCCATGAAGCTGTCATCGCCTCGGCGCTCGTCGAGGGCGTCGAGTCCGGTTCGGCTTCCCTGGCCGAATCCGCTGCGACGTCGATTCGCGAGTTGGTCGCGGTCGCCGGCTAGGCAGCCGGGCTCATGCACCAGACTCCAGACGACGATCGTCTGGTCACCGCAACCGGCCGAAGTGGTCGTCGCTTGCCCGACCTTCGCGTCGGTGAAC
>Ga0181583_10001613_pt1 | contig 16657 bp, 13 predicted proteins | sample 071ome_31_FD_132461 | JGI IMG/M metagenome (GOLD analysis project Ga0181583, IMG submission 132461) | Coastal salt marsh microbial communities from the Groves Creek Marsh, Skidaway Island, Georgia - 071405CT metaG (megahit assembly) | ecosystem: Environmental > Aquatic > Marine > Intertidal... | reverse complement strand
AGCCAGGTCACCCCAAAGCTGATGATCAAGGTTACATCTACACAGCCGCGGTAGATACAGAAGAAGAAATGGTGGAGATGCTTGAAGCATCTCGGCAATACGAAAATAACGTCGAAGTGGTCAGCACGCTTAGAGGCTTGATGATGCGCACGATTAGCATGGGTAAATAGGAGTAATCATGACAGCAATTGATCCAAATGGCTCACAAGCAGCAATTTTTGCAAAGCTTGGCATATCGCAACCTTCTGAAACCGAAAAAACCAAAAAAGATACTCTGGGACAGTCAGATTTTTTGAAGCTAATGACTACTCAGCTTCAAAACCAAGATCCTTTTGCTCCCATGGATAACGGCGATTTCATTGCTCAAATGGCGCAATTTTCAACGGTCACAGGGATACAAGAAATCAATAATTCGATTGGTCGCCTAGTAGAGGAGTTCGATCAGGCTAGAATTGCTACAGCATCGAATCTATTGGGGCATTCTGTTCTCGTTCCAGGAGACACAGGTCTACCGGATGAAAACGGTGAGTTACATGGAGTATTAGACTTACCTGAAGGAACTATCTCTACAGAATTGAGATATCTCGACGCAGACTCTGGCGAAGAACTTTTTTACGATGATTTAGGGCCAAGACCTTCAGGTTTGGTAGGGTTTTCTTGGCAAACAATCCCACAAGAGTTTTTGGACTCAGAAAAACGAATTAAAATTGAGGCTACAATAGATACTGGTAAGGGACCAGAGCAACTTAGCCCATCAATTTATTCAAAAGTGATTTCAGCCTCTGTTGGGTCTGGGGACAATAAAGAAGTACTGTTGAATGTGGAAGACTATGGTCCATTGGACATCTCACAAGCAGTGAATTTCCGTTAGATTTAGATTTCATTAGATTGGTACAAAATTTGCTTACAGCATAGAAACAAAGACTCTTACAGGAGATAAAAATGTCTTTTTATACAGCACTGACCGGCTTAAAGGGCGCGCAAACTGACATATCAACCACCTCGAACAACATTGCAAATGTCGGATCGACTGGCTTTAAAAAGAGTCGTGCAGAATTTGGTGACATTTTTGGTACAACGCCACTTCAAACTAACGTTGTAGGAGCGGGTACTGCAACTAAATCAATTACACAGCAATTTTCACAGGGCAACATTACACAATCAACCAATACGCTTGATATGGCTATTTCCGGTCAGGGATTTTTTGCCGTTCAATCGACGGGCAATCCTGGACAAATTGTTTACACTCGAAACGGTAGTTTTGTAGTTAATGATGATGGTGAGATTGTAGATAGTGCAGGCCAGGCGTTACTTGGTTATCCTGTTGACTCAGACGGCAATGTCTCAGACAAAACATTGCAGGGGGCACAAAAACTTATTTTGGCCGCAGACTTTGGAACGCCGAAAGTAACAGAAAACGTATCAGTTGGGGTTAACCTACCTGCTACAGCAGAAATTATTCCACAAGGTGTGGAATTTGATCCGAATGATACTTCCACTTACTCAGTTTCGTCTTCAGTGACTATTTATGATAGCGCCGGCAATCCAAAATCAGCCTCTATTTTCTATATTAAAACGCAGGATCCATCAGCGATGGATCAGACATTTAAATATGACACACGTGTTTTTGTTGACGGCGAAGAATTAACACCGCAGTTAGCGCGCGCCACAGATACTAAAGGGACCCCGCAGTTTATTGATAAATTTGGTCAAAAAACAACAGTCCCAGAAGACACTGGTTATATTCTAGAGGGTAAAGGATCTCCGCTTTATCGAGCGGATGACCTTGGTCAGCCAGTCAAATCAACACCTGCAATGTTAACTGGATTAGGGTTAGATGCTTACCTAGGCGATGGCCGCACAGTTGAAATAGTTACTGATCCAATGCAATTTAAAAAAACAATGGAGTACCAAACGCTTCAGGGAATTGAAAACCCAACACCTGGAACATTTTGGGGTAAAGACTTTCTTCTTGTCGATGTGGACAATAGCGGACCTGTATCGATTGATATTCCACCTGGGACATATAATGGAACCCAACTTGCTGCTGCAGTTGAAACAGCACTAAGAGATGCATTTGGTGATGATAAAAAGGTTCAATTGACAACGGGTGTAGACAATACGTTTTCACTTGATTTGAAAGTGCCAGCGGGCAATGGTAAGTCACAGGGTCTTGCTGTGCCGATTACAATTGATCTTCATGCGGATTCCATCGTTGCCACTCAAGAAGAAGCGGAAGATGGACTGACAATCAATCAACTGCTCGTTCATGCTCAGCGATTAATCACAAATGAGATGAATCTAAAAATCCAGGGTGAAGCGGATGATAGCGTTGAAAACGCATCAACCGCCGATGAGCTCAACGTGAGTGGCCGGATGTTCAAGAAGCTTGCCGGCGATGCAATTGATCTAAGCTCGTCACCAATGCCAACAGCATTTGACGTTATTGAATTTGATCACGTTAATCCGCAGACCACGGATACTACTGATGACAGTGTCGTCAATCCAACGGCAGTCAAGAGATACATCGCATACTCAAATATAGCGGATTCACCAAGTGTTAGTGCATATGACAATAAGTTTCTAAGCGGTACGAATTTTGCCCTAACCGATATTACAAAAGACTCAGATGGTTATCTCCAAATTACTGTAGACGGAGACACTTGGGGCGATCTGGAGGTTGTCCGTTTTCAACAGAACGAAGTAGCTCCAGCACTTACTAACTTTATAACCGAAGTTGGGGGTGATGAAATAGCAATACGCAAGGCGGATACCACAACCACTGCCGGGCGGACAATTCTTACCCTAAATCATCTAGTTATTGACTCAACCATAATCGATGCTGGTGGGGCTGAGAATGGGTCTGAATCGCCCATCACTATTCTCGCAAAACCTTCAGATCATGTTGAAGTTTACATTGAGGACACCAAGGGCTTAGTTGAAGGAGTTGATGATGTTTATTACTCCAACAAGTTTATCATTCGAGAAGTTCAAGATTCAGCAAAACGCACAACTACAGAGACGAATGCGGCTGCGGCGTTTTCGAACTTCACTAATGCAAACAATGCAACTGTTGCACTGTCTAGCTACGGTCTAGCAGCAAATCCGGGAACTGAGACAATTAACTGGATTGATGACCGTGATCCAGCCCTTAAAATAGGATATGATGAAACGAACCAAAGGCTTACTTTTGATGCGGTAAATTCTAAACTTGGGAAGGGCACTGGGATCGGTTTTGATGCGTTTACAGTTTACAGTAAAAAACTAGACGCCGGAGAAGAAAACGGCTTAGGTATCATCGGTCTAGGCAATAATAGTGAAATCAGTCTGAAAACAGATGAATTGGTCCTGGGAGATGCATTTGTGTCGGCTGGGCCCGAAGTCCGCACTGAAAACAAACGTTACGGTATGGAAGTCGAGTTTGATACTGTCCAAAATGTCTTCAATATAAAAAGTGGTACAACCGGTGAAGCCTTGAGTGCTGACTCAGCTGTGGGTGTAAAGGCTGCTCAAAATGAATCTAGTGTTGCGGTAGGACGCTATGGATTGACTGAGACAGGTGGAAGAGACCAAACCGATGATGCCGAGTATGATTTTTACAAGATTGGCAAAGGCGGGAACCAAATTCTTGGTTTTCCTCGAGATGGTGTCGAGGGTTACACAAAAGCAACGGGGCTTGTTTCTAAGCCTGCAGTAGCCGTTGGTGGAGAAGCGCTTATGAATATGTCTCAAGCGTTCACTATAACTGCTCTGGGAGGAGAAAACGTATTTAATGTAGTCGTCGACGGTGTAAGCGCTTCAATCGTTGTGCCTGAAGGGAACTACAAAGGTTCGACACTCGCGGCTGAATTGGAAACACGAATAAATCAAATGCGGAACCCAATTTCTGGGCAATCCATCGGTGGTGTTTCAGTGGTTTATGACTCAAATCAAAATAATCTTACTTTCACTACTGCTACAAGTGGTGAGGGATCTACTCTCGCGATAAGCGGAGCGCTTAGATTCGGCCTTCGTAATGTGCCTCTTGGCTTGGGAGAAACTACAGAGGTGCGGCAGCCTGTTCAGGCGACAGATGAACTTGGTCGACCGCTATATATTTCTCCCACTGGTCAGATCACAGCAAATAACCAGGATTTTGCCGACAATATGGTCGAGGATTTCTATCCGCTTTATTTGGATGAAGGAGAGCTTACATTTGATTTGGATGGAAACATCGTTAGCCCTATTACTAACATCAGTTACGAAGGCTTGCTGAAACCACTATCTATGGATTTTTCTAAAATCACTCAGTTAGATAAACCTTTCTCTGCTGATGAGCTCTACCAAGATGGATATTCGGCAGGCCGGTTAACAAACTTGGAAATTGATAATTATGGCAATGTTAATGCTGGTTATTCCAATGGACAAAATGTTGCATTAGGTAAGATAATTGTCGCCAATTTTGCCAATCAAAGTGGTCTCAAGCAAATCGGTAATTCAAGTTTTCTAGCAACTAAAGCAAGTGGAGATCCTGAACTGGGAGAAGCTGCCACTCAGGGTTTTGGCCAAATTCTATCAGGCTCTTTGGAGCGTTCTAATGTTGATATCACAGAAGAATTAGTAAACCTAATTACTTCTCAACGTAACTATCAAGCCGCTGCAAAGGCTATTGAAACGTCATCGAGTATGACTCAAACCATCATTAATATTCGTTCGTAATAATTCAATTTTGATCGGAAAAATATAAATGGATCGTCTGGCGCAAACAGCACTTTCTGCTATCAGGCAAATGAAAGATACAAAGTTTGACCTGGCACATAATTTATCAAATGTGAATGTGCCAGGCTTTCGCAAGGATTTGCCAAATGAAGGAAATGCAGCGTTTTTAACTGAGTTAGAAAAGGTTTCTGCTAAGGTTTTACCATTAGAGGTGGAACGGCGCTCGTTTTCAAACGAATTGGGTCAGATCCAGAGTACAGGTGTTGAGACTGATGTTGCAGTACTGAACGAAGCGTTCTTTTACATAACGCCTGCTAATGGCGAAGTTGCGTTATCGCGAAGAGGTGACTTTGGTATTAACGAACTAAATCAGCTCGTTAATGGTGCTGGCGAACTTGTTTTATCTGATGGATTGACACCAATTATTTTGCCTGATTTCGTTGACATTAGCATAACGGACATAGGTGAAATTTTAGTTCAGCAGGCTGGAGCAGCAGATGGCGATTTCACGAGTGTAGGGTTTATCGGCTCAACATCATCAGAACTTGACCAGTTAATTAAGAGCTTAGACGGACATATCAGAAAATCTGATGGGACAGTTCCGGCAGTAGATCAGTCCGCAAAATTTGGTCAGGGTTATCTGGAAAGTTCAAATGTTTCCGCGATTGAAGAATTGATTAATAATATTGATATGCAAAGACAATTTGAAATAAATATTAAATTAATAAAGAAAGCCAGTGAACTAGATAGTGCTGGTTCGAAATTACTTAGTCTTCCGACATAAATGTTTTGGCATACATTTTGCTCGATATGATTGAAATCATAAAGGGTCAAAATAATGTCTACATCAGCAATGCACGTCGCAAAGACCGGCCTTACTGCACAACAGTATAAGATGCAGGTTATTGCAAACAATTTGGCCAATGTGAACACAACAGGATTCAAACGTGACCGAGCTAATTTTGAGTCATTATTTTATCAAGTTGTTAAAAATGCTGGATCGCAAACGGCCGATAACACGTCATTAACATCGCCTCTTGCAGTAGGTACAGGCGTTAAAGTTGTGAGCACACAAAAATTATTCACACAGGGTGGATTAGTAAGTACTGATAATGCTCTAGATTTAGCAATAGATGGTAAAGGTTTCTTTCAGGCGCTTCTTCCAGATGGAAGAGTTGGTTATACGCGTTCAGGTATTTTATCCCGAAATGCCGATGGTTTGTTGACAACAACAAGTGGATATGTAGTTCAACCTCAAATTCAAATTCCCGCCGATGCAACAAGCATTAACATTTCAAGTTCAGGGATAGTGAGCGTAACTACGCCAGGAAACGACATTGGCCAAGAGGTTGGCCAAATTTCATTAGCTAACTTCAGTAATCCCAGGGGTTTGACACCCGTAGGTGAAAATTTTCTTGTTGAGTCGGCGGAAAGTGGTGTCGCTCAAGAGGGTGCACCTTTAGACGGTGGATTTGGTAAGGTTCTTCAAGGTTACGTAGAAAGTTCGAACGTAAACGTAGTACAGCAACTAGTTGACATGATTGAGACTCAGAGAGCTTATGAGGTTAGTTCAAAATCAATCACTGCCGTTGATGAAATGATGCAGTTTATTTCACGTAACCTTTAGGATGATTTAATGTTTCGCTATTTCACAATTTTTCTGTGCTTTCTCAGTGGGTGCGGTACGTATATCGAGGATCGCAGAAGTATCGATTACGCGCCTATATATACGCCAACGGAAATCACAGAAGAGCAGCCAGACTTTGGTAGTATATATTCAGCAAATAAAGGAAGCTTATTTGCGATGGAAAGCCGTGCTAATCGTGTTGGCGACATTCTAACAGTAGCATTTAGCGAAAGTTTTCAAGCCACAAAATCACAAAATGCTGCAACTTCTCGTTCAAGTGAGAACTCAGTTACTTTACCAACAGTTGTTGAAAATATGTTGCCAGGAACAGATTTATTCGCTGGAAGTGGTGACAGCACGTTCACGGGGTCAGGGTCAACTGCACAGTCAAATTCTTTGACTGGGTCGGTATCGGTACACGTTGTCAGGGTTTTTGAAAATGGCAATCTGGAAATCATCGGACAGAAAAAACTTACTTTGAATAATGGAGACGAGTATATTCGTGTTTCGGGTATAGTGCGTCCAAGAGACATTTCTGCTGATAATGTTGTCCAATCTGACCGTATTGCTAACGCAAACATAGATTACATTGGCGCGGGCGATATTGCCCGTACAGGAAAAAAAGGATGGTACACACGGATGCTTGAAACCATCTCACCAATTTAAGGAAATTACTCCATGTTTTTCCTAAGATTGTTTTCATTTTTATTCCTCACGATTTTGTCATCAGTTTCGGCTGCTGATCGTATCAAAGATTTAACCTCACTAGCAGGTGTGCGGTCTAATCAACTTGTTGGTTATGGAGTAGTTGTTGGCTTGGCTGGAACTGGAGATGGCAATACCGGAATTACGTTGCAGTCAATGCAAGCATTGATATCTCGGTTTGGTGTTACGTCTGACCTCGGTGGATTTAATGGAGACAATGCAGCCGCGGTTATGATTACAGCAGATCTGCCCCCCTTTTCAAAGCCTGGTCAAACAATTGACGTAACGGTGTCAACTGTGGGTGGTGCAGCCTCGCTGAAAGGGGGTACTTTGTTGATGTCGCCTTTGCTTGGCGCCGATGGTGAAACATATGCCATTGCTCAAGGCAACATAGTTGTCGGTGGATTGGGTGTTGAAGGTGCAGATAATTCTTCTCTCACCGTCAATATTCCAACTGTAGGCAGAATACCCAAGGGGGCATCGGTGGAACGTCTAGTTCCTACTGAATTTCTTGAAGCCGATTTTGTCATTTTGAATTTACATCGTGGTGATTTCACTACAGCAAACAACATAACAACCGCGATCAATGACATTTTCGGCGAAGATACAGCAATTGCATTAGATACTAACAGTATCCGTGTGGCCGCGCCTCAAGAACCAACTCAAAAAGTGGGCTTTGTGTCTATTTTAGAAAATATTGAAGTTGTGAGAAGTGAGCCTCCCGCAAAAATTATTGTGAATTCTCGGACAGGTACGTTGGTGATTAGTGGTAATGTTAAGGTTACACCTGCAGCCGTTGCACATGGCACGCTATCTGTAAAGGTTAACGAAGACGTTAATGTTCAAGGCGGTGACGCTATTGCGATCGGAGATGGCGCGCAAGCAAATGCGGCAGCTCAAGCTGTACCAGACACGGAGATTACCGTCGAGGAAGAAACAGCGAAAGCGTTTCTTTTTGATGCTGGCGTTTCGTTGAATGAATTGGTTGATGCGATCAATTCAGTTGGCGCAACACCCTCAGATCTTGTGGCGATCCTAGAAGCGCTTCGAGAAGCTGGTGCATTGAATGCAGAACTAATTGTCATTTGATTAGGTGAATAATTTGTCTGAAAATTCTCACATAGGTACGGCACAATTTTTTTCAAAATCAGATGTTGTTCGAAGCACAAAACTGGCACAGCAAGAAAATAATGCTGACTTAGAAGCTGTTGCTGATCAATTTGAAGCAATTTTCATAGAAAGCCTTTTGAAACAGGCGCGCGAGAGTAAATTGAGCGAAAGCTTGTTTGACACTAACGCAGACGACAATTTCATCGAAATGTTTGATAGAGAATTAGCTAATACTTCAAGTAAATTGGTCGATATAGGTATTGCAGAAGCAATAATTAGACAAATGTCATTCCAGAAAAATGGCGTCTCCTCATGAGTGATATCTACACTATAGCAAAGTCAGGGTTAAAGGCTTATCGTGAGAGCCTGGCCACGACTGGTCAAAACATCGCAAATGTTGGAAACGAAGCGTATGCACGCAGAGACACGACAATATCTGAGGTAAAGTCTGGATCCCCAGATGTACTGCAGCTTTCAGAAAATATAAGTTTTGGTGTGAAGGTCGATGGTATAACGCGCGCATTTGACCAATTTATTGATATGCAGCTTCACAGCGCAAAATCGGGGTTTTCTTTTTCCCAAGCACAAACTCAAATCTTTAATCAACTAGAAACCGTTGTTCGCCCTAGTGTAGGAAGTGTTTCAGAAAGAATTAACGAATTCTTTTCCTCTTTATCTACAGTAGCGCTTGATCCGTCGGATTTGGCCGCACGATCTGAAGTCATAAATGCATCTAAAGCTTTAGTTCATTCGTTTCAATCTGTCGCTGAAGGAATTATTGATTTAAGAAGTCTTGTGTCCGGAAATATCGATGCAGCCGTGAGCGACGCAAATTCTTATCTTAAGCAACTTGCGAATATTCAGAGTGAGCTTTTAGGCAACAAAAGCACAAATAGTGTAAGAAATGATCTTCTAGATCAGCGAGATTCAGTATTATCCAAGTTAAGTGAAATCATTGAGATAAAGGTCCAATATAAAAGTCATGGCGAAATTGAAGTGTTTGCTGGAGCTGAGGGCCAAGGACAAACAATTTTATCTGGCTTCAATGCAAAAGAATTTTCAGTTGGGGAAATTGGCGGGTTTAGCAAAATTTTTGTTGGTGCGCCGGGAGCTGATACTGGGATGAAAATACAGGTATCTTCAGGTAGGATTGCAGGCTTACTATCTTCAGAAAACGCGCTGGGTAAAACGAAAGGCACTCTTGATAATTTAACACAAAAATTTGTTTCTGAAGTGAACCAAGTACAAACATCTGGAGTAGACCTTGATGGAGAAATTGGAGAAGAATTTTTTAGTTTAGATGCCATAGAAATTAGTAAATTTTCCAGGTCAGAAAGTACTGTTCAATTAGAGGTATTAGGAATTTCAGAAAAATTTTTAAACGACTCGTTATCCCTGAGTTACATTGCAAAAAGTGATTTTTGGAGCATTAAGGATAACAATGGGAATTTACTCGGTAACTTTAAGGGCTCTATAACCCTCGACGGTGTCACCTTTAATGTAGTCGGCAAACCAGCGATCGGTGATCGTTTTGATGTCAGTTTTACCGATCAAAAAACTGAAAATATCTCATTGAAACTTAATGATGCTAAATTACTTGCGGCTACGTCATATTATTTGCCAGTCCAGCATCCAGAAAATTCAAGTAACGCAACCTTGTCAGCAGAATTTGTTGGTGAACCAAACGAAGCAGCTCTTTCTGATTTAACCAGAGTTCTGATTGGAGCCAATAATAGCGCCAACCCTATTACATTTAGGGACAATGGTGTGCTGGGGATCTTAAAAAACGTAGATAGTATTGAAAGCTTAGTTGGCTTGAAACAGCAAACAAAATTGCAGGTTTCGCACCCAATTTCTGAGCTAGAGTCCAGCAGTCAAGTAAGTATCACTTTAGGTGCGACAACCCATACGTTTTCCATTGGCGCGTTGGTTGATGAAATTTCCACATATAGTGATCTAGCTACTTTTTTAAATAAAGGTGTGATTAAAACCGATGGGTTTGTTGATGGTGAACAATTAAGTTTTTCTGATTTGGGGTTACGTGCGGGAGGAACCGCGAACTCGTTTTTAATAGCGTCTGCTTACTTGGGTAATGATGGTATCCATGGAGAGTTGAAAGGGGGGGCAATTGAAGACACGCCGGGGCTGCTCGTACCTGGAAATACAGAAATGACGAATCTCCAAGTATTTACAAAAGAAGGGGTCCAACTTGCAGGCACTCCGCTTAGTGACTCTCAAATTAGCAACTTGATTTCTGAAGAAAATGGTTTTTCTAAAGAAGCAAAATACACCGCATCAAATTTAGTTGCGAGTGAATCAACACAATATATTTCTGCCGATGTAAATAGGATAACTCCAGACGGGTATCATGTAGTTAATATAACCGGTCTCGCAAAATCAAATTTAACAGATTCAAATTTAACTGTTGATGAGATGGCCAACATTCCAATTGAGCGCGCAAAAATGTCTGCGCCATTAATAGTACAAGCATCAAATCTAGAAACGACAAGTATTGAAGCTACTCCTGGTATGATGGCAGGGCAAATCGCGACATTATTAAATGAAGAAGTATCCCAATTTGGTATCCAGGCAACAGCCTATAATCACGTCGAGTTTTACGAAATTCCCAACGAGATTATAGACTTCAATCTTAGGGGAAACAATGCAGCTGGCCTGAATGTGTCCGTCGATCTTTCTTCAGGTAATATTAAGAATCTAGTCAACGCGATAAACAGTCTTACTCCACAGACCGGTATTTCCGCTTCGAAGTCTGCCACCAATGCAATTGTACTTATACATGCAGAAGGTAATGAAATTGCTTTAACTGATGTAAATATTTCAAATGCTGAAAGCATCAAAATCCGGCAATTAGACCAATATGGCGAAATAATAAAATCACCACAAAGTATAGCCTTTCCAGACATTTCCACAGGAGATTATGCGATTATTGGAGGGCAAATCGAACTTAGAAGTCCCTCGGATTTTAAAGTGATTAATGATGGTGCCGAATTACTAAGCAACACTGAAGAATTCGCCAATGGTTTCATCACGCGTAAGTACCTTCCAAATGTTGAAAGTACTGAGTATACCTTTCAATCCTTACGATCGGTAGATAGTGCTTCGGTTGGTTTGGACGGGTTTAATGCAGTTGCCGCATCGAGTTCTTATGAATTTGAAATAGTAGGAGATAATCCAAACACTCCCTTGAGCGCTCAGGTCTTAGGAGCAACTGGTGAAGATCTATCTGGGGCAACAATTGCAGCGCGTATTGCAAAAGATTTAAGACAAATGTCTTTGCAAACAGGTTTTGTGGGTAATTCGTTTTCTTTCAATGACGGTTTTCCTAAAAATGGTGAGAGTTTAAATTTCAGATTAGGGGACCAAATTTATAAGGCTACGTTGAATGGTATTCCGGATTATAGTTTGGAGGGCGATAACGTAATCATTGGTGAAACTTCATATAATTACGTAGATGCTCTGAAGCAAATTGTGACAAAATCTAATTTTTCTGTTTCTGGCCCGGAAGCTGATCGTATTCAAGTCGGCTTTAGGGAAGTTGACGGTTCAGAGTTTGAACTCTATGCGTTCGCAAAAGATGGAATAATCTCTGGACATACACTGCGACTGTCTAGTGATAATCCAAGTGATGTTCTTAGTTCATTCCACATAGATGACAACTCGTCCGGGTTTATCCAGGGAAGTGATTTTGACATAACACAGCCAGTCGACCTGATAATTGGTCAGTTGCTTGTTGGTGATACGTTAACCGATATTAGATTCAATAATGGGGCTGTAACCCCAGCAGCAATTGGTGATATTGGGATAAGCATAGAAAACACAGGTGTCGACACCGGGCGCATCGTCGTGAGTATCCCTCATTCCATATCTGATCAGGACATAAGGCTTAAGGCGACCGAGAACTCGTCTGATTTTGGAATAAATACTGCATCAACTCAGTTAACCTTAACTGAAGATGGTTTCAATCTTTCTGAATATGGGAACGACCGGTTAGAAGTATCAGCAAGTGTCCAGTCTTTAGCCAGCGAAATGATTTCTATAGCTGGTTTACAGGGAGAAGACCTTATTGTTGTTGCAACCGGTAACACAAGACCATCTATACTAGGATCAGTGACAGCGTTTTCTCAAACTCTAAATCCTAGGGAAATTACTGCCAAGATTATTTCAGATGATGGGAAAAAAATAGAATTACTTGATACAAAATCAGGTGATTTACTTGGATTCCGCACCTTGAGCAATACAAACAGTTTCCATTTTAGAGGATTTGAGTGGAAATTTGATGGTTTCGCTGAGAAAGATGATCTTTTCACACTTACCACAAATGGAAATCGGGCAGATGACGCATCCAATATCCTTAGGTTCACCAAACTTTCAACAAAGTCTGATGAAACCGGCCGCGGTGGATATGCACAAATCTATTCTGACTTGGTTACTGACACTGGCTTTAGATCGCGTGAGGCTGAGCAACGGCTGGAAACTAATGAAGCGATTCATGAAGTTGCATTAGATAGAAAATCTGAATTTTCTGGAGTTGATTTAGATGCTGAAGCCGCACGTCTCATTGAACAGCAACAAGCTTATCAAGCTATGGCGCGAGTTTTAAGCACAGCGAAAGAACTCGTGGATACAATTTTAAGATCTATTTAGGGAGTAAGGAATTATGACCATAGGCACTACACGCTTCTTCCAAAATAATATGGAATTGTTTTCCAAACTTACAACTGATCTTGAAAAGCTTCAGGTTGAGGCTGGGTCTGGCCAAAATGAGCTGAAATTATCAAAGCATTATCGCGATGTTGCAAATTTGAACGCAGCTGAAGAAAAAAGATCAGAGACTTCGCAATATATAATGAATTCAAAACGTCTACAGACTGATCTTGAAAATCTTGATTTGGCAATGGAACGTATTCAGAATTTGATGATTAGGATACAAGAAATTTCAGTTGAAAGTGCAAATGATGTCCTAGAGCCACAAGATAGAGCGATGTATATTCAAGAAACACGCATGTTGAAAGATGAACTTATTGATATTGCCAATCAGACCGATAGTTTTGGAAACACCTTATTTGGGGGGATTTCTGCTGAAAAAAATCCATTTGAATTGAAAGGTGATGGGAGCGTTGTTTACTCTGGGTCTGCGGTGGCAAAAAATGTACAAGTAACATCTGGACTTATGGTTACGCAAAATTTTTCGGGATCGAAAGTGTTTGAAAATATCAAGGGAGAAAATGGTTCATTTTCAATTTTTGAACTTATAAATAATTTAACGGAAAGCTTATCAAATGAACTAAACAGCGGCATTTCATCTAATCTGCTCGGCACTTCAGACTCGACCTTGCTAGAGTTTCCTGATTCCGGCGCAGAGGCGGAAATTTCTTTTTCATTAATCACTGAAGAAGGGGAAACAAATTATTCTGCGAGAGTTTATGGTAATGACTATTCTAACTTGGCTGAAATTATAAATTCCAGTACCGGTGCAACGGGTATTACTGCTACCTATGAGGGTGATAATCGGATAACTTTAGAAAGTACGCACGAAGAACTTTATATCGATAAATTTCGGCAAAACTCATTGTCCGACCCTGATGCACAAATCCGAGTTTTAGATTCAAATTCGCTTGCGGTCACGGAAGCAGTTTCGCAAAGCAAATTGAACAATGGCGACATTTCTTTGCGGGTGAGTGATGCATTTAAACATATATCAACCATGCGGGCCGAAGTGGCTACTTCATCTAGAAGGGCGAAAGATGCTGAAGATACTAATCAGGATTTACTTGCTGAATTAGAGAAAGACATTTCGGAAATCAAACACGCTGATTTAGCTTCGCTGCTGACCAAGATTCAAATGCTAATGCTTCAGAAAGATGCAGCTCAAGCTACATTCACTCGAATATCGAGCAAATCGCTTTTTGATTTGATGGGCTAAAGGGCGTTCTATTGGCATAAATTTTGCTCCTATCTAACAAATTAGGAGTAAATAATGTTTTCAATTATAAAAGCTGGCATGGCATCGGCCAAGAATGAGCTTTCAATCATTTCGAATAACGTTGCAAACGCAAACACGACAGGCTTCAAGAAGTCGATCGCGTCTTATGCCGACTTGGCTCCAAGTTCTTTATCTGACTCTATTCAAGCGTCCTCATCAGGGCTTGGGTCTCTTGTAGAAGATACTCGACTTAGCCAAACTCAAAGCAGCTTGCTATTTACAGATAAAACTACAGATTTGGGCTTGATGGGGAATGGCTTTTTTATTCTGAAAAACCCTAAAGACTCCATGACGAGCTATTCGCGAAACGGATCATTTGCGCTAGATGAAGAAGGTTTTCTAACGACACCAGATAAGTGTTATGTGATGGGAAAGCCTCTGGTTGACGGTGATTTCTCAAGTGAGAATGTCGACATTGAGGGGTTACTACCTCTCCAGATTCCAGCCAAAAAAGATGACGTGGTAATGTCAAACTTGACAATTGAGGAGGATGGCAAGGTTTCCGCTCAGTATGGAGATGATACAACCCCAATTCCTATTGGTACATTGGCGCTTGGCTTATTTGCGAACCCAGAGGGATTGAGGGAACTCGGCAATGCTAGATACCGAGCAACGGAAAAAGCTGGCGTACTACAACTTGGAACTCCAACTGAAGCGGGTTTTGCAGCCGTAAAAAGTGGTTCTCTTGAAACATCTAATGTAGATATTACCGATGAACTGACAGCTATGATACGTGCACAACAGCAATTTAATGGTGCAGCCAGACTAATGCAAACAAGCTCTGAACTTTTGGAAAAATTAACTCGCTAATTAAGCTAAAAATTGAGGAAATTACCATGGCAAGTTGTGCAGAATGCAGTGTTAAAATGGGTTACACAGAGTCCAATGTTGCGAGAGATCACAACGGCATGTGTGTCGCATGTTATGTGAAATCACTTGTCAAAACTAAGGTTGATGTAGCTAACTCTTCTAATCGTCCTAGCAACGTAAAGTCTTTGGACAATTATTTTGAAAAATTTGAAAACATTCTTGTGACAAGTGAACTCAATACAAATTTAAGGGTTCGAAAACGTTTTGGCATTGTCCATGGTGAAGCGACCTTAACAAGCTCGCCGCATAAAAAAGATACAAGCTGGAAAAATTTATTTGTTCGCAAGAAAGTCGCAGGGAACCATCAATCCCTAAGACAAGTGATTGAAGAAGCGGATATTGAACTTAAGGCAAACGCGATTAAGCGTGGTGCGAACGCTATTCTTGGATATAGCATGGAGCTGACAAATGCTTATTTAGAGCATCAAAATTATGTGATCGTGTCTGTCTCAGGAACGGCAGTGGAAACTGCATAAATCGATAGCTCAATGTTTGGTAAAATGCTGACAAAAAATTACCAGCTTTTGGAAAGAGAGATAGCGTCCACGTTCAGCAGGCGTTTTACAAAATTTGGCCCTCTACCTGAGGCAAGTTTATGGTTTAGTGAAGAGCGGCAACGCGCGCGGTTTTCAGTAATTGCGACAATAATTAGTGAGAAAATTCAGAACTGTGAAGCAAGTATTTGTGACATCGGTTGTGGATATGGCGGTTTTTTGAAGTTCTTCCAAGACGAGCATACTGATATAGAATTTGAATATACTGGGTATGATCTTGCAGATAATTTGATTGAGTTTTGTGTTAGAGAGAGAAGCTCAAAAAATGCTAGATTCATGCAGGGCTCAAGGCCAATAGATTTGGTGGATTTCACAATTATGTCCGGCACATATAATTATGCTCCGCAAACAACGGTTACAGATTGGCGGTCATATTTCCGTGGTGAATTAGAACATATTTTTGAGAAAACAAAAAAATGTTTGATTTTAAATCTGATGATCGCAGATCAGCCGCGGATTTCTGAATCAGGTATTTTTTACGAGGAGCTAAATGACTTTAACGTTTTCTGTGAAGCGCATTTGGGAGCTGTAAAGACCTATGATCATGTTCTTCTCAAGAACGAAAAGACTTTTTGTATTACACGATGATACTCGTTTCCCAACGCATCTTTTTAAGTTGCAATTAGAATATGGAGGCCCGTCATATGTTCAAACTTATTCTTATTCCAATCATTACTGCCGGAGTATACTATGCTATTGATCAAGATGTTTTCTTACCAGAACATGATCAGGATTTTGTCGCGCGCGTCTCACTGGAGACAAATTGCGAAATAGACATTAATTCATTCGGTTTGAAAAACCTCGCAACAGGGAAAACAGTGAACTTTAAGCATGGAGAAGCCTTTATTCGTGCGAGTGCAAAAGATGAACTACAGGTCGTTATGGCACCACAATTTAACGCTGTGCGTGTAAATGGTGCAAAATTCGCAGCAGGTTCGAACATCGAAGCATTTCAAGATTGCAATAACCAAGTGACATTAGGAAACATCTTTGACAGCATGAATAAACAATTCAGTTCAAACTGAGTTTATACTCAACAAATATGAGAATCCACGCGTATTTCCTGTGAAAGATTGTAAAATTCTAATT
>Ga0181583_10001605_pt1 | contig 16689 bp, 16 predicted proteins | sample 071ome_31_FD_132461 | JGI IMG/M metagenome (GOLD analysis project Ga0181583, IMG submission 132461) | Coastal salt marsh microbial communities from the Groves Creek Marsh, Skidaway Island, Georgia - 071405CT metaG (megahit assembly) | ecosystem: Environmental > Aquatic > Marine > Intertidal... | reverse complement strand
TCGTCAGAATGAGGATGCAGGGAGACCCCCAGCAGAAGGGCGGAGATGGGTACGGGAACGGGATACGGGATACGGGATACGGGATACGGGATGCTGCGGACGGAATCCGTCTCCGTCTCCGTCCCCGTATCGGGGGAGGTTCCCAGGCTCCCAGATGGAACCCCTGACCATCCTGCGGAGGGGGAGCCCCCCCCTCGACGGAAGGCGGGGCGGAGCCCCCGGGGGTAGGGGGGCGAAGCCCCCCGGCGCGATAATCGGCCCCCGACGAGCCGCCCGGGGGACAGAATTGATTTTGCGCCCGCCAGGAGAGGGGTCGGATCCGGTCGGGACATGTCGCATCCGGAGATCCGCCGTGAGGCCCGGGAGGAGACGCGGGAGCTTTCCCGCCGCCTCGCCCCCTGGCGCGCGGCCTCGGGGACTGTCACGCACACGGACCTCGCGGGGGGGTCCTACCGCGTCCCCGACGAGTCGTTCGGCGCCTTCATGGACCTCTACCAGGAGTGGTTGAACTCGGGGCAGCCGGTGCACCTGACGGAGCGCCCCCTAGAGCACTCCCGCTCGCGCTTCGACCTGGACATCAAGAAGCGCCTCCCCCCGGGCGTGACCCTCGCCGACGTCTCGCACGAGGACATCGTCCCGGACCGGATCCTCCGCGCGATCGTCGAGGAGATCCTCCAGGTCCACGCGGCGGTCCTGGACCTCCCGGAGAACCGATGCGCGGCCTACGTGATGCGCAAGCCGGACCCGAGCCCCGTCCCGCAGTCGCGGGACCTCGTCTCGTCGGGGATCCACGTCGTGGTCCCCGACGCCGTGGTCTCCCCCGCCCAGCTGCACTACATGCGCCAGCTCCTGATCCCGCGCATCACCCCGCACATCGAGATGTTGGACCTGCACAACGGAATAGATGACGTCGTTGACCGCGCTGTCTTCCAGACCACGCAGGGGTGGATGATGTACGGGAGCTCGAAGGTCGGCCAGCCCCCGTACAACGTCGAGGAGGTCGTGGAGATGCGGTGTTCCCCGGATGACGGTCGGGTCCTCTCGATGGAGTTCTCGGCGCTCCCCCCGGAGGACATCCCCCGCCTCCCGTCGATCCTGAGCATGCGCGACCCCTCGCTTCTGGAGGCGCCGACCCCCTCGCGCGCCGCGGTCGCCGCGGACGTCTCCGAGTACGCGCGCATCTTTCTGCGCGAGGAGACGCTCACGCGGGACGCACGGAACAAGGTCTACGACATTCCGGACGAGGACGGGAAGAGCATCCCGGGTCGGGATACGCCCCTCCCCCCGCGCTTCGGCGAGACGGAGAGGGCCCTCCTCGCGGACCTCCTCCGGTGCATGAAGGAGGCGCCCGAGGCGGCCCGCCGCGAGCGCGACGCGTACCGCAACTGGATCCTGCTCGGGATGGCGCTCAAGGGCGTCGCGGACGCGCCCGAGACGCGCGAAATGTTCCTCGACTACAGCTCCCTGTCCAGCAAGTTCGTGCGTGAGAAGGTCGAGGCGACGTGGCGACGCCTGAAGCCGCGGCACCTGGGGCTCAAGCACGTGCACAAGTACGCGCAGGAGGACAACCCGGAGGCCTACCGGGAGGTCCTCCGTCGGTACGAGTCGGCGCTGATCGACCGCTGCATCAAGGGGAGCCTCGACGACGCCAATCAGCGGCCGATCCCGTACGAGGTCGCGGAGGTCATCCAGGGGCTGCACGGGAACAAGCTCGTGAGCACGGGGTCGAACGGGGGCTGGTGGTACTACAACCAGATGACGGGGCTCTGGGAGGGCAACGGCGGGAAGATCAACCCGCTCCTCCGCGAGGCCATCCTGGCGTCCGCAGACAGCAAGGACTCGATGTACAACGCCTTCAAGCGCCGGGCCAAGGTCTACGCCGACGAGCGCCAGGAGGCCGGGCGGGGGCTCAGCGGGGCGGACCGCGACGAGGTCGAGCGGAAGTACGGGGCGAAGATCGCCATCTGCAACAAGTACGCCGCGTCCGTCCGGGACGTCCCCTTCATGAGCAACGTCCAGCGGATCATGCAGGACAAGTGTTACGACGCCAAGCTCGTCGAGAAGCTGGACGCGTGCACCCACCTGATGCACTTCGCGGGGGGGAAGGTCTATGACTTCAAAAAATTCGCTCTCCGCGACGCGCGGCCCGAGGACTACCTGACCAAGACGACGGACATCCCGTTCATGACCTGGGAGGAGGCCGTCCGGGACCACTCGGACGTCATCCGGGAGATCGAGGAGGAGTTCTTCGGGCGGATCATGGTCGACCGCCGCATGCGCGAGTACCTCCTCGACCTGCTCGCCGCCTGCCTGGACGGCTCCATCCGCGGGCAGGCGTACGAGCGCATCTGGATCCTGCACGGACCCTTCGGGGCCAACGGCAAGTCCAAGCTCGTCGAACTCATCTCGGCGACCTTCAACAGCAGTAAGAACGGCTACGTCAACAACTGCCTCCCCGTCACGCTCCTCACCGAGAAGCGCGGCGCCGCGGACAGCGCCTCCCCCGCCAAGGAGACGCTCCGCGGCGTCCGGTTCTGCTTCGCCAACGAGCCCGGGGAGGCCGAGCCGCAGCTCAACTGCGGGACGATCAAGGAGCTGACGGGCGGCGATGCGATCAACTCGCGCCAGCTCTTCGGCGAGCCCGTGCAGCTCATCCCCCAGTGCAAGCTCTTCCTCCTGTGCAACTTCCTCCCCGAGGTCTCGGTCACGGACGGAGGGACGTGGCGCCGCATGTGCGTGGTCCCCTTCACCTCGCGCTTCTTCGTCTCGGACGACCCGTGCTCGGGGTACGACCCGCAGAACCCCGAGCACCACATGTCCGACCCGGCTATCATGGAGAAGTTCGCGCGCTGGAAGGTCGTCTTCGCGGCCATGCTCATCGAGCGCCACCGGGTCCTCGTCCAGGAGAAGGGCAAGAGCATCCGCGAGCCCGAGCCCGTCCTGAGCGAGTCGCGCCGCTACCAGGAGACCTCCAACCGCGTGGCCAAGTTCGTGCACGACTGGGTCGAGTGGATCGAGGACGAGGAGGAGCGCCGCGAGAGCCCGCCCATGCTCCTCGAGGCGGCCTTCAAGCGATTCTCCGCCATCTACGGCACCCGGAAGTCCAACGCGGAGCGGACGGCCTTCTCCCGGGACATCACGGCCCAGCTCAAGGACCAGACCTACGCCGGGAAGGGCGGCGGGTGGCTCGGCTACCGGCTGCGCGACGAGCAGTAGCGGGGCGCGCGCGCCCCGGCCCGGACAGAACCACCATGGCGACGCTCCGGAAGCAGCTCCGGACCTCCGGGTCCTTCGACGGGGTCCGGCTGGACGACCTCGTCGCCGAAAAACACTGCCCCGCGCCAGGATTCCTCGACGACACGCAGGCGCTCGTCACCCCGACGAGGGTCCCCGGCGTCTCCGAGAACGACACCGTGCCCGCCGCAGAGGCCTGCGTGCTCATGGCCGGGAGCTCCTACTGGGACCTCTGGTGGGAGGCCTTCCTGACGTGCCGCGAGACCGGCGCGGGCGACGAGTCCATCTGGGACTGGAAGACGGCCACCTTCGTCCAGCACATGTGGGACCTCGACGCCGGGACGGCCTAGGCCTCCAGGAGGTGCTCGATCTCGTCCGCCGTGTCGTTGAACGGGTCCTCCTGCCGGAGCGCTGCGACCGCGGCGCGCGCCTCCTCGGTCTTGCGCGCCGCCAGCACGGGGGACTCCATCTCCCGGTAGCACCGCGCCGCGAACGCCAGCGCCTCGCCGCGGACCTCGCCCGCCGACCCGGACGCGATGCCGAGGAAGTGCAGGGCGTGCTCGTAGTGCCCGTCCCCCCGGTCGCCCCGCCTCCCGGCGAAGAGGTGGCACTTGCCGATGGCCAGGTTCACCCGGAAGTAGAGCTCGCTCTCCGTATCGCCCGCGCTGCGACGGAGGACGGTCTGCAGGACCCCCAGCGCGGCGTTCCAGCGGCGCTGGGTCATCAGCCCCAGGGCCTTGCGGACCAGCTTCTCGCGGCGCGAGTACAAACAGGAGGAGATCAGCATCTTTCTATACCGTTCCGCAAAAAACGCGATAGGTCACACCGTCAGGATGGGCAGGAGCGCCAGGGACAGGACGTAGTCCCCGCCGTTCTGCGCCCGCTGGACCGCGTCCCGGAGCACCGTGCGGGCTCCCAGCGGGTCCCCCGCGCGGACGAGACGCCGGGCCTCCACCAGCCGCCGACGGATGTCGTACACCTGCCCCGCCTCCGACATTCCCTCTACCCCCCCGCCCGACTAAATTCCGCGGACTCCCGCGACCAACGGGGGGGACCAGTACCGCGCCTCGGGGTTGTTCCGGGCGATGTTATAGGCGATCAGCCCGTAGACGAGCGTCAGGACCACGACGCCCCCCAGCGCGACGGCGTCGCGGACGACAGGGAGGAAGTTCGGGAGCCAGTTGGCCCAGATGACCCAGACCGACGCCACGCTGAGCGTCCACAGGAGCCAAGAGATGTGCACCGCGGCGCGGTTCTTCGCCATCTCCACCGCGTCCACGCGGCGCTCCAGCGCCTCGTTCTCCATCCCCATCCCCACGCCGTGCACGTGCTTGTTGTAGGTGTCGCGGTCGATACCGCGACGCGCCGCGACGATCACGTTCTTCGAGAACGACGCGGCCGTCGCCGTCTTGATGTCGCTCATTATTAGAGATGTGGAAAAATTCCCAGGTGACGTGGCCGTCGCTACAATTCATTGGCCACTATTGGCGACGGCGTCCGCTGGGTCCCGCGTCTGTCCGCTGGGGAATTTCATTTCCCGCCTTTGGTGCTGGGCGGCAGCGCGTCTGGACTCGAGGGCAGGGATGGTGGGAGCGGGGCTGGCCTCCCCGTATCCGGGATGCCAAAGAAGCCTGTCAGAGGAAGGCCACGTGCCATTTTTAGGTCCTTCTGCGCAGAGAGCGTGAAGTGTCTCTGTACTGTGGAGCTAGTAAGGAGGGGGTCCATTTTTCGCCCAGTCGCCACATGTCCGTGCGAGTCGCCGTACGCCATGACCCGCAGACGCTCCCGAGGGACGTCTACCGTCTCCCGCCCGTGGACTCCCAGCGCGACGCGGCGCGCCTGACCGCGAGCGCCCTGCGGGGCTCGCTCCTGGCCGTCCCCGGGGGGACGGAGACGTCCTACGCCGTCGAGTTGACCGAGGAGGGCGCCTTCCGCGCCGTCCTCGAGTGGGTCCGCGCCGACTTCCGCCGCGGCGGGGCGCGGCGCCGGACGGTCTGGGTCACCACCCCGTGCGACGTCCGCGTCGCGCAGAGTCCCGCGTACGTCCTCGTGCCCCCCTCCGAGGAGAGCTTCCCCGTCGACTGTCCACCAGGGCTCGCGTCCCCCGTCGAGGCGCTGCTGGGCCTGGGGCGCCCCGCCGACGCGCGACTCGTCGAGGGGTTCCCCCCCGCCGCGGAGGCCCCCCCGCTGCGGGACGTCCTGCGCGCGGCCACGGAGGGGCACGTCCGCGCCGGGGCGCGGAAGCGCGCCCGGGGACGCGTCCGCCGGGAGGACCTCGAGCGCTGGTGCGTCGCGGGGCGCGTCGAGGGGGACCTGGTCCTCGACGACCTCCGCTCGCTGGGGGTCCCGCCCCTACCCCGCTGACGCCCCCGCCCGGTCGGCGAACGTGTGCCAGAGGTACTTGCGCTGCTGGGACGTGCTGTGCCCCATGCTGCGCGCGAGGCTCTCCTGCTGGAACCCGTTCATGCGCTCGACGCAGAGGTCCCGGCGCGTGATGTAGATGTGCCGCAGCATGCTGAGGGTGAAGTTCTCGCGCCCGGTCAGCGCCTTCAGGCGCCCGTTGGCCCACAGGTTGAAGGACTTGCGGGTGGCGAACGGCCCGGGGGGCGTGCCCCCGCCGCCGCGGTGCTCGAACAGGAACCGCGCCCCGTCCCGCCGCGCGTCCAGGGACGCCAGGATCTCCCGCCGGAGCGCGGCCGGGAGGGGGGTCTCGATGCGCCCGTACTTGCCCGCCGTCTTGAAGTCGGTCAGGACGAGGCGCGCGGCGCGGCGGCCGTCGCGCGGGAGGACGACGAAGTTCTCCCTCTCCGGGGGGCGCTCCGGCTCGGACGGGTAGACGCGCGTCGCGAAGAGGTCGCTGCGCACGGGGGGAATCAGCGTGTACATCGCGAGCAGGAGGCGGTCCTGGGACCCCGGCGGGAGCCCGTCCCGGATCCGGCAGACCTCGTCGAACGGGAGGTACGCGGACTCCTGGCGCTCCGTCGGGGCGTTCGCGCGGTACTTGTCGTCGATCGGGCGCCGCATGTCGGCGTGGACGGCCTTCCACTTGCGGAAGTCCTCCGGCCGGGCCTCGCGGAGCTCCTGGTTGTGGTGCCACAGGGCCATGACGGCCGTCATGTAGCCGTCCTGCCAGTGGGGGCCGTTGCCCCGACGGCGGGCCTCGGCCGCGAGGTACTTGGCGACGGTGTCGGGGCAGCACAGCAGCGACTCGACCGTCGGGAAGCGGGGGGTCGGGACCAGCTCCGCGAGGCGACGAAGGTAGACCTCCTTGGTCCGCTCCGTCAGGAAGGACGTCTTGCGGATCCTCTCGCGCGGGTCGACGGCGGGAGACATACCTCTTGCCTTCGCGGGAGAAAACGGGGGATGGTAATGAGAGCACCCACACTCCCGGGTCAGTCCAACTCGTACAACTCCTCTACCCCTCCTCCTCCTCCTCCTCCTCCTCCTCCTCCTCCTCCTCGACCTCGACCTCGGCCAGGTCCGCGACGTGCACCGCCGGGAGCTTGGCGGGGACCGGTTCCTCACCCTCGGTCGCCGCCTGCACCAGCACCAGGCCCCGGACCTGCACCGCCGGGAGCTTGGCGGGGCCCACCTTCGCGGAGGCCGGCTGCGCGAACGCCAGGCCATTCAGGTCGGCGGAGCTCGCCAGGATGGCCGCGGTCAGCGCGGCCGTCTTATTCGTGTAGACGGCCCCCAGGACCGTGTACTTCCCGCCATTGGTATTCACGCCGTACTTTTTCAGGTCAACGGCGGTGGGTTCACCCGGCACGTTCGGGACGGGGTGAGTCTTCGTGCGCAGCTCGGTCTCCGTATCCAGGCGCTTCTTGAGGAAATCCTTCATTCTCGTGTCGACGTTGCGCGTCCTCGAGTGGATCGCGTTGCGGAGCTCCGTGTCCTTGTCTTTCCGCAGGCGGCACCAGGACTGCGTCACCATCTCCATGGCCTCCTTGATGCCCTCTGTGTGGGCATCCAAGACATCCAGGATGGCCTCGATGGTCTTGGGCTCCGTCATGTCGCGCTGCCACCCCGCCTCAAAAAAATCGCCCTCAGGCCGCGCGCATGTCGCGCACGGCGCCCCACAGGACCGCGAGGGCCTCCCTCAGACGGAGGTTCCCGTCCGCGTCCGCCAGCTCGGGGTACGCGGCGGCGCCTGTCCCCAGGACGTCCGCGAGGGCGTCGACGATCTCGCCGCACCGCGCGTCCGTCGGCGGCGTCCGCGCCGGCGGTGGGGGGACCAGCAGCTCCCCCGCGACGGAGAGGTCCGTCGCGACGGAGACCCGCCCGGGGAGGCCCGTCGGGAGGAGCGCGAGGTCGACCGCCGAGGTCTGCGTGACGCCGCCCGCGTCGCGCCCGACGCTCTCGGTGACGCGGAGCGCGCACCAGTCCCCGGCCGGCGCGCGGTGGAGGCACGTCTCGTTCGCGGTCGCGAGCCCGTCGATCGTGCGCTCCGTCCAGAGGACGTCCCTCTCGCCGCCGTCCGGGAAGGTGTGGAACAGCACGGTCTCCGTCCCCCCGCGCCGCGCGAAGGCCAGCCCCGCGTCGCCGCCCCCGTGGCGGAGCGCGAGCGTGGCCTCGGCGGCCTCCGCGACGACGGAGGCGCGCCCGGAGACGCTCCCGGTGACGACCAGCGCCCCCCCGCCCCCGGCGTCGCCGAGGACCCGGGCGTCCGGGAAGATCGCGTCGCCGTTCTCCTCGACCGAGACGGCGCCGCCGGCGAGCGCCGTCGTGCCCGCGACGGCGAGCGTCGAGGCGGCGAGGTCCGCGACCCCGAGGAGCTGCGCGCCGGCGAGGTCGACGTCCCCCCCGAACTGGATGGCCGCCCCCGCCGCGGCCGGGTGCAGCGACGGCGTCCGGACCCCGCCGCCGGCCTCCCCGAGGACCAGCGACAGGAACGTGGCCGTCGCGCCCGGCGCGGAGACGGCCGTCGCGCCGGCGTGCAGGGTCAGGTTGCAGGCGCCGTCCAGGCGCAGGAGCTCCGTCTCGCCGCTCAGCAGGCTCGTCCCGCGGACCAGGAGCGTCGGCGCGGGGTTCGAGCTGAACCGCTCGACGACGACGACGGCGTCCTGCCCGTCCGTGGCGCCGTCCACGACGTGGAGGTCCGCGCGGGGCGCACCCGTGCCGACACCCAGGCGGCGCTGCGGCGTCACGCAGACGACCCCGGCCTCCCCGTCGATGCTGACCTCGCTCTCGTTGGAGACGGAGACCTTCAGCGGGTAGGCGACGGCGGCGTCGCCCGGGTAGGCGACCGCGACCTGCACCGACCCGTGCTCCACGAGGACCTCCTCCGTCGAGACGCCCGGGGCGACGACGCGCCGGCCGGCGCCGAGGACGCGCAGGTCCCCGGTCTGGACCTCGACGCTCCCCTGCACGGAGACGTCCCGGCGCGCCTCGAGCGAGGCGACGCGGAGCCGGCGCGCGGTCGTGGCCTCGTCCGCGGGGGCGATGTCCGGGGCCATGTCGACGTCCGCGGCGATGTGCATCTCCGAGGCGACCTGCACGGGGACCCCGTCCGCGGAGCCGTAGACGGTCCCGACCCGCAGCGTCGTGGCCAGGACCTGGCTCTCGAGCTCCAGCTCGCCCTCCATGCGGATCGGTCCGCGGAAGACGGCCACGTACGCGTCCTCGTCGGGGGCGAAGGCGCCCGCGACCGGGTCGGCGGCGACGAGCAGGCGCCGCACGGTCGCCGTGGCCGTCGCGTCCACCCCGAAGTCCCCGTCCGCGCCGAGGGCCAGGCGCCCCGGGCAGGCGAGCTCCTGCGTCACGCGCGCGGTCTCGGCCAGGACGGAGGGGGAGGTCAGCTCGGAGGCGACGACGGTCCCGCGGGTATCGGAGACCGTCAGGACGTCGGCGCCCCCGGAGCGGAGGACGAGCTCGGCGCCCCGCCGCCGGAGCTCCGGCGGCGGGTACAGGGTCCCGAGGCTGCCGACGCGGATGACGGTCTCGTCGATCCCGTCGGAGGTCATCACGTCCAGCGCATACTCCGTCCGGCTGGTGACCGTCTGGGTCGAGCCGGTGCTCCGGCCGATGGATATCATGATGGTACGGGGAAATTGTCCGTTACGTCCCCGCGTCCGAAAAAGCGCCCCGGGCGAGCGTTCCCCCCCCGCATACCGCCGCCATGGGACCCGTCAGCCACCGGAACACGCAGAAGCCGCAGTCCCACGAGGACCTCGCGTTCAACCCGCGGAACCGCCTCCTGACACCGGAGGGCGCCGCCGCCATTTTCCGCGCCGCCTCGATGCCCGAGGAGCACTGGCCCGACCTCGCCGACCCGGAGGTCCTCGAGACCCTGCGCCTCGCGTTCGTCCACCGCTCGTACACGCTCCCGGTCAACGCGGACCACGCGACCGGGAACGCCCTGTGCCCCCCCGGGACCGTGCCCCTCCAGCCCCTGTCCTACGACGAGCTCGAGTTCAACGGGGACAAGTTCTTCAACCACTTCACGCAGCGGTACATCACGCGCCGCTTCGCCGGCGCGCTCTGGGCGCGGAACGAGGGGAACCTGACGCGCCTCGTCTCCCGCGTGGTCTGCCGCCAGGGGCTCTCGCGGATCGGGCGGGCGCTCGGCCTCGGGCAGTGGCTCCTCGTCTCCCGCCACCGCGAGGAGGCCGGGGCCCGCGAAAGCGACGCCCTCGTCGAGGACGCCTTCGAGGCCCTCGTCGGGGCGCTCGACCGCGTCGGGAGCCGCGGGCGGGAGATCTGGGAGATGCCCGAGACCGCCTGCCGCTTCGCCCACGCCGTGCTCGACACCATGGTCGACTGGCCCGCGCTGGTCTCCGACCTGCGCACGAAGCACGGCATCAACGAGCGCGAGCGCCTCGGGGCCTACCTGACCGCGTCCGGCGAGCGGCTCGTCTTCCGCGACGAGCACCACGCGCGCCTCGTCCGCCTGCGCCCCGGGACGCGGACGGAGGAGGTCGTCGCCACCGGGCGCGGGGACACCGTCGAGGCCGCCCGCGAGGCCGCCGCCGCCAGGGCCAACCGCGTCCTCAGCGAGGCGTGACGACCGGACGACGAGTCTTGGGAGTGCCGCTGGACTTGCCGGTGGACTTGCTGCCGGGCTTGCCACTGGACTTGCTGCCGGGCTTGCCGCTGGACTTGCCGGTGGACTTGCCGCTGAGCTTGCCGCTGGACTTGCCGCTGGACTTGCTGCCGGGCTTGCCGCTGGGCTTGCCGCCTAACTGGGCGGAGCCAAGCTTCCCCAGTTCAAAGTATCTGTTATCGTCGGTCTTAGGGAGATTCTTCAAGATTTCTCCGGCGCGTTTGAACGCCCTCGACCTCTTCTCCGGGGAGACGCCCGAGTTGCGGTCCATGACCTTGCCCAGCTCGTGGATGAGGTAGTCCTCTTTCGGGACGGGGATGCCGCCGACGTCATTCAGTACGGTGGCGAGCTGGACCCCCCGGTAGCCCTCCTCTGTCTTTGGCGGGTACACGAGGTCCATGAGGCCGAGGGTGACGTGCCTGACCTTCTCCTTGTTCTCCTTGGGGTCCTTGGGCAACAGCGCGACTGTGGCCTTCAGCTGCAGGATGCCGATATGGAGGGAGTCGTTGTTGATGAAGGTCCAGTAGCGGGTCACGGGCCACTTGACTTTGCCATTGCCACCGTCCCAGTTGGCAAAGTCTAGGTTGTATTCGTTCAGGTGTTCGGCGCATCTGCCTACAACGATGCCTTTCATAACGGAGTCCATCTCGATGATATCGACCTTCATGGTAAGGTTCTTTTCCTTGTTCGTGACCTTGCACGAGTCCTGGACGCCGTGGACGAACTTCATGGTGTACGTCTTCGTATCCTTCTTCTTCGTAACAAAGGTGAACTCAGAATTCTCGAGTTTCTGGAGCTCGCGGTGGATGGCCTCGCGGAACGACTCGGCGAACTTGGTCATGGTGATCTTCGGGTCGGTGATCTGCACGTCGATATCGGTGGAGTCCTTGGCGGCAGTTACCCCTCTAAGGGCGAGGGCGACCCCCCCCTTGAGGTACCACCCGTCGGTGGTCTTGCCCTTCTCCTTGAGGGCATTCAGGAGCTCTTTCTGGATCTTCCCCTGCACATGCTTCTCTACGGCGTCTCTTAAGGACGTGTCCCGCATCGTATCGTGGTCGTCCAGTGTGATAGCAGACCACTTCGCTCCCTCCCTGGTGCTGCAGAACTTGGTCTCCGTCTTCTCTGTTTTCGTTTTCTCCGTTTTTTTTATCTCGGCGGCGACGAAATCGACCACCTTCTGTGCGAAGGCGCAGGGGGTGGTCGCCTTGATGGCGAGGTTAGAGACTTTTCCGTTCTTGATGGTGGGTTCCTCGGCCCTGCTGGCCGCGGCCAGCTTGGGGGCAGTCGCCCTAGTCGCCTTGGAACCCCTGGCCGCGGCCGACTTGGAGGCAGTCGCCGGGCCGACCGAGATGCCTAGCTCCTTATCGACGAGATCCGCCCAGTTCCAGTTCTTCGATGCCGTCGCCTTGGGGGCAGGTGCCTTGGCGCTCGCCTTGGGGGCAGGTGCCTTGGCGCTCGCCCTGGGGGCAGGTGCCGAGGCCGCCTTGGAGGCAGCCTTGGCGCTCCTGGCCGAGACCGCCCTGGGGGCAGGTGCCGAGGCCGCCGAGACCGACTCGGTGGCAGATGTCGAGACCGTGGAGCCCCTGGTCACGGTCCTGGTATTTCCTCTCCGCATGCGTCTCTTCAGTTTCTCTCGAAAAAATCTCACGGGGGGCGTCGTTGGTTCGCGTGTCTTTTTTCCCACGGCCCGGTCAACGTCCCGCCCATGAAGATCCGTGTGCGCCGCTTCGACCCCGACTTCCTCCAGGAGTCCATCACCTGCCTGCTCGTGGGGAAGCGCGCCACCGGGAAGTCGACGCTCATGAAGGACTTCTTGTACCACACGAAGAACGTCCCGTACGGCATCGCCGTCTCCGGTTCCGAGTCCGTCAACCAGTTCTACACGGGCATCCTCCCCCCGCAGTTCGTGTACGACGACTACTCGACGGAACTCATGCAAAAGCTGATCAAGTTCCAGACCAAGCGCACGCAGGAGGCACGGGCGCGCAAGAAGCTCCGCGACAAGTACCGCGGCGACCCGCAGATGCTGCGGGCCAACCCCGAGATCGACCCCCGCATGTGGCTCGTCCTCGACGACGTGCTCCACGACGTCAAGACGTTCGTCTCGGACAAGTCCGCCAAGTTCATCTTCTTCAACGGCCGCCACGTCTCGATCAGTCTGTTCCTGCTGCAGCAGTACGCCGTCGCGATCCCGCCCGCGTTCCGCGCGAACCTCGACCTGGTGGTCCTGTTCCGGGAGGGAGTCCTGCAGAACCGGCGGAAGCTCTATGAGATGTACGCGGGGGTCTTCCCGTCCTTCCCGATGTTCGAGGCCACGCTCAAGGAGCTGACCAAGTCGTACGGCGCCATGGTCATCAACAACCGCGCGACCTCCGGCGAGCTGACGGACACGGTCTTCTGGTACCAGGCCTCCCCCCGCGCGGACTTCCGGGGCGCGTGGTACGCCTGGGAGATCGTGCAGGAGCTGACCCGGGACCCGTCCTCTCTGGCCAACGCCTACGCGGGCGACGACGACGCAGACGACGACGACGCGGGGGGCGCCCCGCCCCCGCCCCAGTTCCGCGTGCTCCGCGACTGACCCCCCGGCAGTTTTCCAACCATGGCCTTCCGGATCGCCCCCTCGTCCCTCCCCGGAGCCGGTCGCGGCGTCTTCGCCGCCCGCGACCTCCGCCCCGGGGAGGTGGTCGGGTGGTACCCCGGCGCGGGCGCGTCGCCGCGCGGGCCCGAGTGGGCGGACTACTCCTTCCAGCGGGCAGACGGCGAGACGCTCTTCCCCGACCCGGCGGAGCCGGGTGTCCACCTCTGCAACGACGCCGTCCACCCCCGCCTCACGGGGCGCCGGAACAACGCCGCCTTCCGCGAGCTCCCGGGAGGCGAGGACGTCGAGGTGCCCCCGTGGGCCCTGGCCGCCCTGTACCACGTCGCCGAGCCCGAGGGGGACCTCCCCGCCGACCCGGAGTGGCTCCCGCGCCTGACCCACTGGGTCGCCCAAAACGGCGCGGCCGCGACCCCCCGCCAGATGGCCGCGGTCCTCGCCGGGCAGCGGGCGCTCTTCGCCTCCGACATGGTGTGGGAGAGCTACGCCCGGAGCGACCTCGAGCGCGTGCTCCCGGGGCGCCGGGACGCGGCCGTCGCGGCCGTCGCGGCCGCGAGGGCGCGCCTCCCGCCGGGCGCCGAGAGGCCCCTGAACGACGAGGGCCTGTTCCCCGAGGGGCACCCCCTCATCGCGTTCATGGATGCCGATGGCGAACTGCTCTTCTCCCTCGGCGACGGGGGAATCCGCGGGCGGCTGGAACGGCTCTTCGAGGCCGCCCCAGCCGACCACCCGGCGAGGGCCCGCTGCGAGGAGGCCCTCGGGCGGGCGAGGCGGGGCCGCGTCACGGCGGAAGAATGGATGCGCCTCGTCGAGGGGGACATGCAGGAGCTCAGCGACGCGGTCGCCCGGAACAACCCGCTGCGCGCGTTCATGGCCACCCCGATCGGCACGGACGCGCGCCTCCGCGCCCTGCTCGCGCCACACGTCCCCCTGCGCCGCCCCGCGCCGGGCGGCGTCGCGGTCGTCGCGGAGGCGCCGATCCCCGCGGGGGAGGAGGTCCTCGTCGGCTACGGCTGGCGGTACTGGGACGACCCGGCCCGCGACGAGCGGTTCCGGCGCCACCCGGCCGTCGTCCTGTCGCGCCTCCTCCAGGACGAGGTCCGCGCGGGGGGGTCCGAGATGGAGGTGCACATGATCGGCGAGGCGACGCCCGACCCCGCATCGGACGGGACGATCTGGGACCTCGACGCGCGGATCCGGTCCCCCGTTCACTGCATGGCGTGCAAGGGGACGCACGCCGTGGGCGACTGGGCGGTCTTCGTCAGCTCGGCGGGGGAGGTCGCGCTCGTCTGCGACCGCGGCGGGCGGGCGCCGATGGGGACGCTCTCAGAGGCGGGGGCGGCGGACGTCGACCTGCGGAGCGACGCCCCGCCGGGCGGACAGCCGGTAGGAGATGCTCATCCGGGCGGCGCGGACCTCGAGGGTGGCCGTGCACGGCGTCCCGGCGTCCACGAACTTGCCCAGGTCCCGCGTCACCTGCTGCCACGCGGGGTGGTCGTCGGCGGGGGGGACGCCGACGGACGCGAGCGCGGCGGTGACGCGCTCGAGGACGATCCGGGCGTCGCGCTCGCGCGCGCCCCGTCCCTTCTTGTTCCTGTGGCACGGCCTGCCCGGGACGATGTGGGCTCCTGCGGGCGGCTCCATGGTTTGAAAATAGCGTGAGCCGCGGGCTTACGGGGCCTCCGAGAGGGGGCGCAAGACGCACCCGCGGGGCAGAGGCGAACCCTCGGGGATCGCCCCGTCGGCCGTGAAGACCTCGATCCTCGGCGGCCACGCCACCGAGATGTCGGGGAACTCCGAGAGATGGGGCACCACCAGCTGCAGGCAGGGACGGCCCAGGTCCCCAGACCCGCGGGGGGGCGCGGGACGTCGTCGTAGGGGGAAAAAATTGCTGACGCGATCCAAGTTCAATCAGAAGAGAATCTCAGCGATCCACCTAAACATCCAGCCCAGGATGCGGTAGAACTCGTACTTCTCCACGTACCTGGTGTTGCACAGGATCTGCCCTACCGGCACCTTCACCCTGCACCCCTTGGGGTACTGCCAAGCGCTCCGGTCCGTGGTCGTCCGGATGGCAGACTGCAGCTGCTCCACGGCACGCTTGAGCGCCGGGAGGTCGTTCGGGTCGACGTCGACGGTGATGCGGCCCTGACTCGCAGAGTCAGGGGAGGGGCCATCGAGCGAAACGCTCTCGAGCCCATTCAGGTTCCGGCCATCAAACTTCGCCCAGAACGACATGAGGCTCCACACCACGGCGAACTCGAGGAGCACGTGCATGTTGAGTTCAGGGAGGCTCCCGATGTCCATGACTTCGAGCGCGTGCTTGACAGCGGGCCCGATGTCGCCCCTTAGGTTGGACGTCACTCGGTCGGGGCGCTCCTCGAGCTTCGCGATGAGCCCCTCCACGGTGAGCCTCCTCGGGGTGTAGTGCTGCCCGTAAAGCTTGAAGATCCCCCTGACGGCGTTTACGTGGCCGATGTCGTATACCTGGAGGTGCAGACCCTGAATACCCCCCGTAACACGGATTGCGCGGGCACCCTCCTCCTCGTTCCCGTACAGGAACAACTCGACCTTCCTGGGGTCGACCGGAGTCGGGTGGAAGCACCGCCCATTCGCGACGTGGTCGAGGTAGTTCTTGTGCAGCTTCGACTTGGGTAGCAGCTTCCTTAGAATGCTTGGAGCCTTCTCCGGGTTGTTCTCGTAGACGTATGCCGCGAGGTCCTCGAGGACCTCCTGCACCGGGATCTCGTCAGACATGGTTCTCGCTCGCGATTATATACTGGCTTTAATGGCCATGGGGGGTCATTTTTTCCCTCCTGCGTCTGACGACAGGCCTCTCCCTCACTCCCTCACTTCTTGGCCGCGGCCTCGAGGGTGGCGACGCGCGCGGCGACGGCGGCGACGGCGTCCTGGAGCTTCTTCTCCGCGAGGGCCACGCGGGCCTCGGCCTCGATCTTGGCCTTGGCGACGTCCTCCTCCGCGGCCTTGGTCCGGCGCTCGAGCTCCGCGACGCGCGCCTCCGCGGCGGCCAGCTTCTCCCGGAGCTCCTTCGCGGCGGCCTGGGCCTGGCGCGCGACGTCCGCCGTGGCCCGCCCCTCCGACTCGGCGCGCGCGGCCATCTCGCGCGCCTCGCGCGCCTGCGTCGTCGCCCCCTCGACGGCGGCCTGGGCCCCCTCCGCGGCGGACGCGGCCCCGGCGGCGGCGGCCTCCGCGGCGGAGACGGCCGCGGCCGTGTCGGCGACGGCCGCCTCGGCGGCGGCGGCCCGCTCCTCGGCGGCCGCGACGCGCGCGCCGAGCTCGGCGGGGACCTCGGCGGGCGCCGCCGCGACCGGGGCGCCGCGGGCGGCGGCCTCGGCCGTCCGCAGCGCGAGGGAGGCGGTCTGGACGGCGCTGTTCAGCTTGTTCTCGATATCGCGGACAGACTTCAGCATCCTTTTTCCGTGGCCCAGAAAATGATTGGGGGACTGATCGCCGCGTTCGACGCCGCGCGGCGCGGCGCGGCCGTGCTCCAACGCACCTTCCCGCCGGCGCGCCTCGCCACGAAGCCGGTCTCCTGCCCGGTATGCCTCGAGACGGCGACGCAGGGCGTTCTCATGGACGGGTGCGGCCACGGGTTCTGCCTGACGTGCATGACCGACTGGTGCCTTGCGTCCCTCGAGTCGGGGCGCGCGACGCTGTGCCCCATGTGCCGGGGCGGCGACGCGGCCCCGGTCAGCGCCTGAGCCCGGACCATGCGGATCGAGGTCGGCCCGGACTCCGCGGCCCTCCGTCGGCGGATCCGGACGGTCCTCCGGGCGGACGTCGCCGCGGGACGCGT
>Ga0181583_10001597_pt1 | contig 16711 bp, 8 predicted proteins | sample 071ome_31_FD_132461 | JGI IMG/M metagenome (GOLD analysis project Ga0181583, IMG submission 132461) | Coastal salt marsh microbial communities from the Groves Creek Marsh, Skidaway Island, Georgia - 071405CT metaG (megahit assembly) | ecosystem: Environmental > Aquatic > Marine > Intertidal zone... | reverse complement strand
GCAACGTAAAGACTACAACAATTTTCAACCTGACTATGATGGTATGTGGAACAAACATACTGCAAAAGTCAAAAAAGATAGGTTTACTGATAAACAAGGTAACTTTGACCAATATGCTTGGCAACAGTATGAACCGTTCCATAACAAAGCATACATGCAAGGTAAAGTTGCTGTACAAAGCAATATATCTAAAGCGCGTAATGCTCAGTCAGTAACGGCATACAATACTAATTATGACGCTACAACAAAATCTATTGAAACATCGACATCTGTAGCACAAGTAACAGGTAACTGGCAGGAATGGGAAAACGGCACATTTGCTAAATATTCTGGTCTTGCAACATTTGACCAAGGAACATTGGCTACTGGCTATGATGAACTATTAGCCAAAAGTAACAATCAGATGATGTTATTGCAGTCTGGTGAAAATGGTAAAACACCTATTTACAAAAACCCACAAGGCGTAACAGCAACAGATTGGTCAAAAGTAGCAGAACGTGCTGCAGACCCAACTGTCAAAATGTATGACGTACAGGGCAATGAACTTACTGTAGATGACCCTGCGCGTGCTGATTTTATTAAAAATGCACAGCAAAAGTCTGCTGAACAAGATACGTTTGATACTAACCAAATTGCTGTAAATGACAGAAATACATCAGACAGTTTTAATGCTAGGTTAGGTAAGGTCTACACTGGCGTACCTGATGCTACATTTATGGAAGATGTAAACAAATCAAATCTATCAGGTGACCAGAAGAAAAAACTTAACGCAGATTATCTAGCGGCTATTAAAGCACTTAAAGACAAAACTAAATATTGGGATACTGCAGAAGGTCAGCAAACAGACGCTATTGTAACTGCGATGGTGTTAAGTGGTGCTATTGATACTGAAGAAGAAAAATCAGTTGTTTTGAAATTAGTTGCTGAAGGTAAGATAAAGCCTACAAGGGGCGATACGCTTGTTGGAACAATTGAGAAGCAACAAAAAGATGCTAATGCACACAAAGTATCAATGTACAAAAATGCTATAAAAGTAGTGCTAAAAGAAGCAGGCGCAGACCCTAATTTAATGGATGCAATACAAGGTCAAAATCTTGACGCTCAAAACGTAGACAGTGTACTTGCATCAATCTTTGGTAGTGGCGTAGATGCTACTGCATACACTGCTGTCAATAATTTGACACGATTGATTGCTGAAGGTGAGAAAAAAGGCATATCTATGACAGATATGTTGATGAACACTAAAAGCCCTCATTACATCATCAATGACATTGTTCAGGTGTACAAAGATCAAGTTAAGACTGACAAGATCAGAAACTATGAAGCCAAAGCAAAAGCCTTTATCAGTGCAGATGAAGACACTAAAAAGTTTGGCGATTACAGAATTGACCCTGTGGGTTGGGCAAATTACCAAACATCGGTACAAACAACCAATACACAGAATCAAGTACCCCCTAGAGGTGATAATGAAAGCATCAATGATTATCTTTTGAGATTACAGGCTTGGAATAAAAAACAAGCACAATCTAAGACAGGCTTGCCATCATTTATGCAAAGTGATGTAGTAGGCGGTACTAGCACTCAAAATATGATCGTTTTACCTACAGGGAATGAATAATGGCAATAGGGATTACAGCATCACAACTTAAAGCAGCAGGCTTTGATGATGAATCTATCCTAGGTCATATTGATGAGCAAAGACCCCTACTAAAACAAGCAGGGTTTTCTGACAATCAAATTGATAAATTCTACGGTATTGAACGTACTACTGTTGCGCCATTGACTGATGGTGACGTTCATCCGCTGCATCAATCAGTAAATACTGAAGGCGAATCACTTAACGCAGGTCAAGATGTAAGTAAGACTTGGGCAGAAAAGCAGGCTGAAAAGAACCCAAGTAGTGCAAATGCAAGTAATAAAGTTAACAATTCATCTATTACGGATGAAAACAAGCCAATCAAAGAAGGTGACAGTGTTAACTTTAGTGCAAATAAAGCCATTACATCAACAGATCAAATCATAAACAACAAATCTAGTTTAGTGCCGTTTCAGAACGTACCTACACCAGATTACAACACGCAGTTATTTCAAACGATTGCTGAACAACAAGCAGCAAAAGAAAAAACTGAAGCCGAAATGAAGGAAAAAGGTCTGATTTACTATGACCAATTATCCGATAGCGAAAGAAAAATTTATAACAGAAATCGTAAAAAACCTGTGCGTGATGGTCAACAGATGGGTGTCATCTACAGACCAACAGAAGATGCAAAGATACCTATTCTAAATACTACGGTAACTACTGGGCCTAGCAGTATGCTAGTGCTTAATTCCATCAAAAACGCACAAAGCCTAGAAGATGATGATGTAGGCACACTGAACGAATTTGTATCATTTATTGCCAGTATTGAATCAGGCAACCGTAATATCTATAACGAAGCAGGCACAAAAGGCGGTGTATTCCAACTGTCTAATGAAGAAATGCCTAGTTTGCTTAATTATTACGGTAATGTGGCAAAAGCAAGTAATCCAGATTGGAAGATGCCAAAATGGATGGAACTGGCTTATACGCATAAAGACCCTACAAAACTATCACTAGATGCCCAACGTGCATTGGCGTTGATTAAAATATCAATGAACCCTGAAGCACAGGCATATATCTTGAAAGGTGCTAGGGGTGATAAAGATGCACTGACTGCGCTGTACACAGATTACTATAACCCTGCGCCTAAAACAGAATTTGTTGTAGATCAGAAAAAATTGGCTGCATGGGAAGCAAAAAACGAAGATTTCTTAAAACGTTCTGATAATCAAACAGCAATTGCCAAGTCTTTGTTAGATCAAATTGACAACAATATAGGCGATGTAGAAAAAGCAAAAGAATCACTTGCTTATCAAGAAGAATTGTTAAAAGGCTTAAAGAAAGAAAATGAGGCTTTAGAGGCTGAGTACAAAGAAATAACAGGTGCAAATTTTGTGCCTCAAAAGGGGCGTGATGAAACTATATTCAAAGAACGTGTAAATTCATTTATGGGTTCGTGGAATACTTTGAATTATGAGTATTCTTTACCAGAACTTGCTACATGGTCTTCATCAAACCTAAGACCAGAAGATGATGATTGGTGGATTACCAAATACATCAAGGATTCAAGCGTAGGTAAGAAGTTTATTAAATACACTGGTGGTGCGGGTGATCGAAACGTATTTGGCGCAGGTTACCAACTATCTACAATAGGTCTTATTGAGGCATACCACACTGCAGTAACAGTAGACGGTATAGACCCACAACAAGCCTATGAACAAATCTTTATGCACCAAGCACAGAATTTCCCACAAGAAATAGTGCAAAGTGCCGTTACGCTAGTAAATGACCTACCTGCTATGGGTTTAGGTTTTGTTGGTGGATTAGGTATTGGTGCGGGAACAACAGCCGCCACTGGTGGTGCTGCAGCCCCCGCGACTCCCTTTATAGCAATGGGAACAGCGTTTGGTCTACCAGAAACTATCCGTGATGTTTACATGCGTGCCATGATGAATGGTGAAGTCAACGATTTTGATGAATTGCTTGATGAAATCATGCGTGTGCAGACACTAAAAACATTTGGTAAATACACAACTGTAGGTGCTGCAACATACGGTACAGGTAAATACATTAAAGGATTAGGCGGTGGGCGTAAGACACAGATAGCAGGTGAAGTTGCCACAATGGTGACACTTTCTTCAGTGTTAGAAGGTCAAGTACCAACGCGTAAAGATTTTGCACATGCTGCAGTATTGATCTTTGGTATCCACTACGCAGGTAGCGGTATCAACAAACTGTACCATATCTACAAAACATACGGCATTCATCCGCGTGATATGCAAACGCTTGCAGAAAAGCGTGATGATGTAAAAGCAGACCTATTAGACCCCGATGTACAAGAACCCCGTGCATTAGGCGAACTTAACGAAGCCTTTATTAAGGGTCTTGAAGAAGAAGCCAATATCAAATTGATTGAAGCACCTAAAGTAGAATTAGAGGCTAAAGTTGCTGTAGAAGGCTCTGGTTCAAGAGAAGGTATTGTCAAAGCCCGTGAAGAAATCAACGGTGAGATTATTCTTAAAGTTGAGTTAGAAAATGGTGAAGTTGTACATGTTAAAGAAATTGATATTCAAACAGCACCTAAAGCGGGTACTGAGCAAGTTACTGTAGGCAAAGACGGTAAGATTGAAATTACTGAAAGAGTTGAAACTAACTTCAAAGAACGTCAACAAAACGGTGAATACAACACTGACATTGTTGAACTGCAAGTACCTAAAGAGCAATTATCAATCAAATGGAAAGAATCACCTGAAGAAATCAAGGTGCTTGATTCCACTATGGAAACATACGTTGGTGAAGGCAGCGGTGGTTTTACAGCATTTGGTAGAGTAGAAGGCAATACCAAATACGTTATTGATACAACAGCATTTGGTAAAACATTTGATTCTGGGTATAAAGCCCGTGCGCCACTAAGAGAAAGCCGTGATGGTAGCCCTGATGTGGTTATTGGTGAATGGGTATCGCAGCATGCACCAAAAGCAAAAGAAACTGGCAGCCGTGTAGATGTAGTTTATGAAGTCACTAAAGATGGCCCATCAGGTGTTAAGGCAGATTCATACATTCTGCGTGACAACCAAGGTGGAATGTTTGCTATTCCAAAGGCTATTTATGAAGCAATACAGCAAACTAAATACATTAAAAGCGTAGATTACAAAGGCGTAACAGATTTTAAAACACCAGAGAAAACACAAATCCTATTAAGTGGTGATGTGTTGATGGTGCTTGACCAAAAGACAAGGCGTGTTGTTGCTGCATTTAAGACTGAAAAACTTAAAGGTCAGCCAGAACAGCAAGCAACTAACTACTACAACACACATGTAAGTGCTAAAGACAAAATATTTGCTGAATCAGACGTTAAAGGTGGAGCAGCAGAAGAACGTGTTTATAGCAGTAAAGGCGGTGAAGAATGGGGCGTACCTAACGAACCATCTACAGGTGGTGGTGCAGAAGTACCGCCAAACATGCCATTACTGAATTCACCATACAAAAAATTTTACAACAACGCTAAAGGGCTAGATACATTTGATCTTGTTGAATTGGTGGAAATCCTAATTAACAAAACACCTGCAGTAGAAAAACTTGGCCCTACTCTGCGTGGTTACTTCCAGTTTGGTAAGAAAGGCAAACAAATGCCGATACCAAAGGAAGAACTAAAAGTTATTGTCAATCGTGCGTTGGCTGAAAATCCTAAAGATTTCACCATGACACTAGCGCATGAGATTGGACACCTAATTGACTACCTACCTCAAGAAACCATGAAGAAAGGTAACATTCTTGGCTCAATGGCAGCCTTGAAAGGTTACTTGAACAAATGGATTGACGGTAAAGCAGACGGTGCAAAACCGTTAGAGCGTAAAGAAATCGAAGCCATGAAACGTGAGGCAGAGATTGAGGCCGCTAAGTTTGAGAAGAAGGTAGATAAAGAAATCACGGAAGACCTTAAAATTACTCCTCAAAAAATCCTCGACATCTTCCGTGACCCAGATATTAGAAATAAGATTGACCCTGAGTTTTATGAAGCGTTTGCTAAGTTAGACGGAAAACTCAAGAAGATGATTACGCGTAGTGCTATGCGAGGCATGATTGACCCGCACATCAAAGCACTGGTTGATCGAATTAACGGCAAGAAACCATCAACTGAAGCAGAAGGTAAACTGTCTGAAGAAGCAGCAGAAATCTTTAAGCGTAAATTTGAAACTGAAATCCGTGAACGTGGATTGGTTAGCCGTGAAGAAATTACTACTGAATTAAAAGCACTATCACAGCAATGGAAACCATTTGATAGAGCAGCAGACCCTAAATACACAGCATATCGTGATAATCCTAGGGAATTGATGGCTGACTTTATGATGGCGTTTTTGCTGCGTCCACAATGGACAATGGTCAACGCACCAAAGTCTTGGCAATTGTTTAACTATCACATGTACAAGCGTCCAGAAGTGAAGGCGCAGTATGAGAAGTTACAGAACCAAATTAACGCAGGTTCAGATGCACGTTACTCAGCAATGGTTACGCGTATCGCTAATAAATTTGTAGATAGTAAAACTCAAATCTTCAAAGGCATGGAAGAAGCATGGAAGCCTAACAGCCGTGATGCAATTGAGATTGATCTACTAGACACAATGGCTTGGTTCTACAGACGTTTTGGTGGACAAAACGGCATGTGGGGTAAGAACAAAACTGGTCAAAGCCGTTGGATGGACAAAGAAACGCTGAACCTAAATGCCCGTATGGAAAACTACAGGTATCGACATGCAGGTATGCAGCGTTATGCAGAAACAATGGATGCTGAAGTAGTGCGACCAATAGAAGCAGCGGGTTACAACTCAAGCATGCTATCTGCTATGTTGTTGTTGCGTAACCTTGCAGTATCACAACAGCGTATGGGTAAAGCAAACCCAATGGGTTTATGGGCGCAGTTAAAGGCTATTGGGCCTGAAGGTGAAGCCATAATGAATGAGTTTGTAGGGGAGCGTACTCCACTAGAGGCTTATCAATGGTTTGCTAAAGAACACCCACTACTAGACCAAGCAGCCACTAAATTTTATGAAATTCGTAAACGTTACTTACATCCATTGATTAAGGAAAGTGGTGCGTTTGACAAAGAAACACTTAACAAAATTCTGAACAACGAAGAATACATTACGTTCAATGTGTTGAAGTACGCTCTTGATAGATTGAATAGATCAGGCGGTCAAAACATTTCATCTGCATCATTCAGTAAAAAGGCTGAAGGAACGTTGTCAGATATTGTTGACCCATTACTTGCTACGCTACAAAAAGACTTGCTCATTATGGGTGAGTTAAAGCGTAACCGTATGATTCACGATGCTATTCAATGGATGGGCAAAAACAAAGATTGGATTGAGTCATTTGATGCAGAAAAAATGGCTAAAGAAGTTGGAGGTCAATGGAAAGATAAGGTTGTTCAAAAAGCCAAGTATGTTGACAAAGGTAGAGTAGAACCTGCACCAGTAGGTATGAAGACTGTTGCGTACATGCGTAACGGTAAATACGTTTACTATCACATCAATAAGTTTGCAGCCGTAGCATTTGAGCGTAATCCGCATGTAGCAATGCAGTGGATGAAGTACGTTCAATCGTCTAACAATTTCTTCAGAACCATCTATACAGAATACAACCCTAAATTCTGGCAAAAGAACACATTTAGAGATATTGGGCGTGCAGTTAGAAACTTGCCTAAAGCACGTTATTTCGACATAGCAGGCGGGTTTAAAAACTCATACGTCAAATATTTCTTTATGAACCTAAAGCCTACATGGAAGTCTATTTTTGGCGATAGGAAAGGTACAGAGTTAACACGTTGGATGGAAGAACAAGGTTTCCTAATTGCACAGGTAGAAGGCTATCGAGGCAAAGCAGGGGAAGCACACATTCAAAAACTGTTAGACAACAAGACCATTACGCCAGACCAGTATGTCACTGAAAAAATGATGCAGCGTCTTACTCCAAAAGAGTATGAGTCTTTGTATGACAGAACAATGGGCCGTTTTTTCCAACACATTAGTGACTTTGCTAAATTCTTGGAACGTGCGCCTAAAGTAGCGGGTGCTGCATATCTAAGAGATATGATTGCACGCGGTGAAATTAGCATGTCTACACAGGAAATGATGCTAAAAATACAAGCAGATGTAGGGTCACCTGCGTTCCTGCGTACTGCACGGTATCATCAACTAACTAATAATATGCTGATATTCTCAAATGCTATGAAAGAAGGTATCAGGGCAGACTATGTAAGACTGCGTGAAGACCCATTGTCAGTCACAGGTAAATTTGTAGCCTACAACGTAGCACCTAAGGTGCTTCAGAAAATGATGAAATATGGTGTATTTGGTAGTGGACTGTACTGGTTCTACAAAGGCGTATCAGAATACGATGAGCAAAACTACATCGTCATTCCGATTGCTTACACCAAAGAAGGCAGACCAGTTTACTGGCGTATTCCACAGGACGAATCAGCCCGTGTGATGAATGGCTTTATTGGTCTTTTTATGGACGCTACCTTTGGTGAAGGTGAAATAGGCCCATCAAACTTCTTGAAAGCACTGGAAAGTGATGTATTGCCTAGTATGAACCCAATCTTCCCATTCCTAAAAGATACAATAACCTTTGCTACTGGTGGCAATCCGCTTGATAATTTCAGGGGTGAGTACGCTTTAAATGAAGATGTATGGAATGCACAGAATTCAGAAACCACCAAAGAAGCGTTAAAGTACATGTGGAATACTTATGGTGGTGGCAGTATCTACAGACTGCGTTCTGATGACCCAACAGAGATTGTTAGTGAATTAGAAGAAATATTGCGTATCCCACTAGCAGGTGAAATGGCAAATGTTTTCCTAAAGGTTGGCGAACATCCTGTTAAAATGGATATATACAAAGACCTGAAACTTTTGGACAGGGAAAAGAGCAGAGAAAACCTGATCTTTAGGGGTGCAATCAAAAAGATTTTAGACGCTAGTGATGAAAAATTAACAACAGAAGAAATCACAGTGATTGCAAAAAGAAAAAATTATATTAAAAATAATACTTTATTGCGTAAGCAAATTGGTAAAGTATCAGGTGGAACGGATTTACTACAACTGCTATTGAGCGAAACAGATAGGAAGAAACAAGCGTTGATTATTAAAAACATACAAAACTTTGTTCAAGAAAACCCTAAAGATTTTCCACTGTTGTTTAGCGGGGAATAGTGGTATGATAGGAGGTAAAAAATGACTATATCGACTACAACGATCAAGAACAGTTATTCTGGCGATGGAAGCCAGACTGTCTTTGCTTACACTTTTAAAATCCTAGCGGATGCCGATATTCAAGTCATTATTCGTGCTGCCAACGGTACTGAAACTGTCAAAACTTTGACAACTGACTACACCGTATCAGGTGCAGGTACAGCAAGTGGCGGTAACGTAACCTTTGGAACAGCCCCATCATCTACGGAAACAGTAGTATTAAGGCGTGAAACTACACAGACGCAAACTGTTGACCTAGTAGAAAATGACCCATTCACAGCAGAAACCGTAGAAGGTGCATTTGACCGATCTATCTTGATTGCACAAGAATTGCAGGAAGAAGTAGACCGATCAATCAAACTATCGCGTACTAACTCAATGACATCTACTGAATTTACAGTGGATGCAGCAACGCGTGCTAACAAAATTCTAGCCTTTGACGGTAGCGGTGAGATTGCTGTTACTCAAGAATTAGGTACTTATAAAGGTGATTGGTCAGGCTCAACGGCTTATTATGCCCGTGATATTGTCAAAGATACTTCTACAAACAATATTTTTATTTGTAATACTGCACATACTTCTTCAGGCGCACAGCCACTTACTAGCAACACAGACAGTGCTAAATGGGATTTATTGGTAGACGCTGCATCAGCAACATCAAGTGCAAGCGCAGCAGCATCATCAGCCACAGCATCAGCATCTAGTGCAACAGCATCGGCTGCCAGTGCTACAGCAGCAGCAGCAAGCGAAACTGCAGCAGCGGCTTCAGAATCAGCAGCGGCAGCATCCGAATCAGCGGCAGCGGCTAGTGAGTCAGCAGCGGCTACAAGCGAAAGTAATGCGGCAGCAAGTGAAGCGGCAGCAGCAGCAATATACGACAACTTTGATGATGCTTACCTAGGCGCAAAAGCAACTGCACCTACAGTAGACAATGACGGTGATGCACTACAAGACGGTGCATTGTTCTTTAATACTACTAGCAATTACATGATGGTCTATGATCTTGGTACTACAACGTGGTATCAATTGACCCCAACTGTATCAGCACAAACTAACATCAATACCGTTGCAGGTATTTCTAGTGATGTAACCACAGTAGCAGGCATATCAAGCGATGTTACTACGGTGGCAGGTATTTCTGGTGACACAACAACAGTTGCAGGAATAAGCAGCAATGTAACTACGGTTGCAGGTGATACATCTAATATTGGAACAATCGCTACTAACCTTACTGGCACAGATACTATTGGCACAGTTGCTACCAACATTACTAATGTAAATAACGTTGGCACAAATATTTCAAATGTTAATACCGTAGCAGGTATTTCATCTGATGTTACTGCAGTAGCAGGTGATGCTACAGATATTGGTACTGTTGCTACAGACTTAGCAGGTTCAGACAATATCGGTACGGTTGCTACTAACATTGCAAATGTAAATTCAGTAGCAGGCAACGAAACAAATATTAACGCTGTAAATTCTAATGCAGCAAACATCAATACAGTTGCGGGGATTTCATCAAACGTAACTACAGTTGCGGGTATATCAGCAGATGTAACAACTGCAGCAAATAACGTTACTGATATTACAAATTTTGCAGATGTGTACATTGGAGCATCAGCAACACCACCTACAACAAGAGCAGATTCATCAGCCCTTCAGGTGGGTGATTTGTATTTTGATACATCCACAGACACGATGAAGGTTTACTCATCTGGCGGGTGGGTGTCTACAGGGTCTAGTGTAAACGGTACAGCAGACAGATTTATTTTCACAGTATCTTCTAGCACGACAACAATTTCAGGTGCAGATGATAATGGCAGCACATTAGCCTATGACGCAGGTTATGTTGATGTGTACCTAAACGGTGTCAAGATGGTTACTGGCACTGACATCACAGCAACTTCAGGTACAAGCATTGTATTTGCTAGTGCGATTGGTGCATCAGGTACAGATACCGTAGACATTATTGCATACGGCACATTTGCATTGGCTAACTTTAGCGTAGGGGATGCTAATGATGTAAGCCTTGCAGGTATTACTAACGGTCAAGTATTGGCCTACAACAGCACAAGTGGTGACCTAGAACCAACTACAATTATTTCAGATGTAGTAGGGGATACGACTCCACAGTTAGGCGGCGATCTTGATGGTAATGGAAACACTATTGACCTAACAGGTAACACTGAATCATTTGGTCTACCAGTAGGTACTGCTGCACAAGCACCAACTGCATCTACAAAAGAAGGTCATATAAGATACAACGCTGATGATGATACAATTTACTTTTCTAATGGTTCAAATTGGTTAAAAATTTCATCTGCTATTCCTACATTAACAAATGTTACTGGAACAATATATGCTGGTGCAACATCTACATTAACTTTAACTGGTACAAACTTTTTAACTGCAAATCTTGTCGTCAACTTTTTACAATCATCAGATGGAATTGATGAAGATGTTACTGTAACTCCTACTAGTGATACTAGTGCTACAGTTACGGTTTCTGCCGCTGTTTATAACAATGTAACAGGTGGTAATGTAGTTACAATTAAAGTTACAAATAGTGATGGTGCAACTTCAGGAAATCAAACTACAACAGCCATAGCTTTACCTTCTGGAGGAACAATATCGGAATCTGGCGGTTATAGGTATCACGCATTTACTTCATCTGGAACATTTACTAATACAATCAGTCAACAAGTAGAATATCTAATAGTTGCTGGTGGCGGTGCTGGTGGTTGCGCCATTGGAGGGCCTGGTGGTGGCGGAGGTGCTGGTGGATTATTACAAGGTACAACATCAACACTTTCAGTAACAGGATATTCTATTGTTGTTGGTGCTGGTGGTGCAAATCAAGGAACATCAGGTACCCAAGTTGATAGAGTTGGAAACTCTGGAAACAATAGTTCTGCTTTTGGATTAACCGCAATTGGCGGTGGCGGTGGCGGCGGTAATAGTAATTCCCCTACTAGTGGTGGCAGTGGTGGAGGTGGACAAGAAAGTGACGGTACTGGTGCTTCTGGAACTTCTGGACAAGGTAATGCTGGTGGTAATGGTAGTGAATCCAATGACTATGGCGGCGGCGGCGGAGGTGCTGGCGAAGCTGGTAACACAGATGGAAATGGTTATGGAGGAGATGGCTTAAACTATTCTACTTGGGCTACAGCAACATCTACTGGTGATAGCGGTTATTATGCTGGTGGTGGAGCAGGAGGATATCAAACTACTGGTATTAATGGTGGCGGTCAAGGTGGAGGTGGCAGGTCATACGCTGCCGAAGATGGCGCTAGTGGAGTGGCTGGACAAGGCAATACTGGTGGTGGAGGCGGTGCTGGTGAAGTTACATCTTCATTTACAGAAGGTGCTGGCGGCTCTGGTGTTGTAATAGTAAGGTATCAATTATAGGATAAAATTATGGCTCATTATGCAAAAATAGTAGATGGAAAAGTAACAAAAGTAATTGTTGCTGAAGCCGATTTTTTTGACACATTTGTAGATGATTCTGCAGGTGAATGGGTTCAAACTTCTTATAATACGCGTGGTGGCAAACATTATGAACCTAACTCAAATACAGAAAGTGCTGACCAAACAAAAGCATTAAGAAAAAATTTTGCAGGTATAGGTTTTCATTACGATGGCGTAGGCTTTTATGCCCCACAACCATTTAACAGTTGGACTAAAAATGAAACAACATATCTTTGGGAAGCACCATTAACTTATCCTACTGATGGTCTAGTGTATGAATGGGATGAAGATGCTTACCAAGCAGACAACACAACAGGATGGTTGGAGGTAACGAATGACTAAAGCAAGAGATATATCAGACTTACTAGACGCAAGCAGCGATGTTAAATCAACCGCTCTTGATAATGTTTCTGTAACTCCTACAGCAGTTTCAGACCAAGATAACACTTCTACAGGACAGTTTGTATTACCAGAAGGAACGACTGCACAAAGACCAGTAACAGCATATAGTGGCGCTCAGAGATATAATACTGATTTGGGTGTTATGGAATATTACAATGGAAGCGAATGGTTAAAGATTGCGGCAGAACAAGTTTCATTATCATCTATTACTGGAAATATTTATGCTGGTGTGGCTGGTTCAGACTTAACGCTTACTGGAACTGGTTTTCTTACAGATACTCTAACTGTAAACTTTACACAATTATCAGACTCAATTGATGAGGATGTCAATGTTACTGCAACATCTGACACTGCCGCAACTGTTACTGTTCCTAGTGCAGTATATTCTAATGTAACTGCTGGAAATGTAGTAACGATTACTGTAACAAACATAGATAACACAACAGCAAGTTTGAATAAAACTGCTCTTGCATTACCTTCTGGTGGAACAATCACAACCTCTGGTAATTATAGAATTCATACATTCACATCATCTGGAACATTTACAAATACTATTGCATCTTTAGATGTTCAATATCTAGTTATTGCCGGAGGCGCTGGAGGCGGCGGTGATTCTGTCGGCGGTGGTGGTGGAGGCGGCGGTGCTGGTGGGTATCGAACTAATGTTTCTGGACAAACATCTGGAAGAAACTCCTCTGCTGAAAGTGCATTAAGTCTTTCAACTGGAAACAAAACGGTGACAGTGGGTTCTGGTGGGGCTGCAAGGGCAAATGGTGGAAATTCTGTTTTCGATTCTATTACTTCTATTGGTGGTGGAACAGGTGGTGTTCAATCTGGGGCCGGTGCTTCAAATGGTGGTTCTGGTGGTGGTACTGGTCGAGATCAACTAATTGGTAGTAGAGGGTTTGGAACTGCTGGACAAGGTTATGATGGAGGTTACGGTGATGCAACCTCATGGCGGTCTGGTGGCGGTGGTGGCGGTGCCGGTCAAGACGGTGGTAACGGTTCAAATGACCAAATTGAGATGCCAAATACTTCTAGCAGTTATGGCGGTGATGGTCTTTCATCAAATATTACAGGTTCATCTGTAACTCGTGCCGGTGGTGGTGCTGGCGCTTGGTATACAGGCTCAAATAATACTATCCCACAGGGTGGCGCCGGTGGCGGTGGAAATGGTGGTAAATCACAAAAACAATTAAATGCTACAAATGGAACTGTAAACACAGGAAGTGGCGGTGGTGGCGGTGACGAAAGGTCTGGCAACGTTGCATTAACAGGTGCAGGTGGTTCTGGTATTGTCATCGTTAGATACGACATAACGGCAATATAAGGAGATTATGTAGATGGCACATTATGCAAAAGTAGTTGATGGTATTGTAACTAAAGTAATTGTTGCTGAACCAGAGTTTTTTGAAACCTTTGTAGATGACTCAGCAGGGCAATGGATTCAGACTTCTTATAACACTAGAGGTGGTGTTCATTTAGATGGTGGAACTCCATTAAGAAAAAACTTTGCTGGGGTTGGTTACATTTATGATGTTGATAAAGACGCATTTTATGAACCACAACCTTTTCCAAGTTGGACACTCAATGATACAACTTGTCTTTGGGAATCCCCTGTTGCACATCCAAACGATGGCGAAAGATACACTTGGAATGAAGAAACACAATCTTGGGATGTTGTTGAATAATGGATATGATGCTCTGGAATATTCTACTTACTGTAACACTTGCTTTGATAGGTTGGTGGGGCAGCAACATGTGGAAAGAAACACAGCGTCTATCTATCTTGTTGAATAGAACCAGAGAAGAAATAGCAAAGGAATATGTAACTAAAGCGGAAGTACATCACGACATCAACCGCATAATAGATCGAATGGAACAATTAGATCACAAGATTGACCGTTTGATTGAAGGGATGAAGAAGTGACCGCATGGGGCAGAATACGTTTATTCACTCTATCTTTAATACTAGGTGGACTACTTGCTGTTGCTACAGACCAAGCATTAGCAGAAACTAATACAATCAGCAGCACAGTAACAGGCACTACAACCGTAGACAAAACCCCGCCTACTGCATCTGCTCCCTCAATAGTTATCAATAATCAAGACGTATGTACATCTGGCACATCGGTTGCTGTACAAACGCAGATACTTGGCTTTGCGACAGGCCAGACAATTACAGATGAAAACTGTGAAAGACTAAAACTTGCACGATCATTATATGGAATGGGGATGAAAGTGGCGGCTGTGTCTGTTCTTTGCCAAGACGAACGTGTGTGGAACGGAATGTGGATGGCAGGTACACCGTGTCCATACCTAGGTTCTATTGGCTCAGAAGCCAAAGCAATGTGGGATGCTAACCCTGAAAAGAAACCTAACTATATTGAAAAAAAAACTACGATGAAAGGTGACGATGATAAGACAGGTCTTGCTATCTTTGGTGGCCTTGCTGCTTTGTTGCTCTTACTCTAGCGCATACGAACAGCAATATAACGTAGGCGACACTGGGCCTAACGGGGGAGTTATAACCTCAGTTAACGTCACCTCGACACTCGATAGCACGAAAGTTGAAATCAACGCAGGCTTTCAAGAAACCACAGAATACTGGAAATACCTAGAAACCATCATAGAAAAAGTAGAAACGGTTGAAACATCTACAGTCTTGGAAACTACGCAGACTGAAGTGCTTACCAAAAAAACTACCGATAACACGGTATGTTTTGGATGTGATGTATTTGGAAGCACTACTGGTGGTGTTATCACTAACGGTAACAGTGCCGTATTTAATTACCAAGGCGGCACTATTAGTGGCACAGTAGCCCTAGAAGATTATCTAATTAAGTCAGAAATCAATCGTGGCTTTACAGTCAACGCCAGTGCAGATGTAATGACTTGCCTGCAAACTATTGGCAGCAATGTTAGTTGTTACGATGTAGGTGACCCAACTGCAGATACATTTAAGATCACAATATCTGTTACAGATGGCGTGACTAACTACAGTAATGTAACGACTCATACAATTGACTGGAATCCTGATAACTTTCAAACAGTTTACGGATACCTCAACGTTCCTGAAAACAATCTATCGTTAAGTGCTACAGCAACATTAGAGTTGTATGGCATAGATAATGGCTACTGGGGTGGCTACTATGGGCCAACAGTAACCAATCCAACTATGTCGTTTACTTACGATGAAGCAGCATACATCACACAAACGATAGAGCGTCAGATACAAACTACGGTTACTGATTACATCACATCTAATCTACTAACAGAACAATCAACACAGGAAAAAGTTTTTATAGGTGACCCAGTGCAGGACACTGTTACATCACCTGTAGAATTGGCTGCGCCAGAACCTATCAAGGTTAAAATAGAACCAATTAGTCAAGATACTATTAAGGCTACGGTAGAAGTTAAGCAGCCTAATGGCGAAACAAAGACTGAAACTATGGAAGTTAAAGTCACGGAAATGAAGATAGAGAAGATCAAATCTTTAGATAGTGAGGCATCAGATGACAAAGAAATGGACACCGCTAGAGTTGAAGGTGATGGTTCTGGAAGTAAAGAATCCGATGCTTCTGGAGGAAAATCTGTATCTAAAGGAAAATCTAAGGGAAGTGGGGGAAACAACACTCAAGTTTACTCCACAGTTATGGAATCAGTACGTTTGGCGGTCATGCAACAATCAGATGCGGCTAGGAACTTTACTCAATATCAAAACGTAAGCCTACCTGTGACACCGTTCTACCCGCCAGAAATTATTGATGGAGGCCAAGTCTACGATAACCCGTATGGAATGTGGTGGACTGAGGCACAGGATATGATATGGAATAATATGGTGGATATGCAATGGCAGAACTAGACGTAGGTGGAGTTAAATTCAAAGGCGGCAAAGGTCTGGCTATCCTTATGGCACTGGGTACGATGATAGGTACGTTGTACGGTGGCTTTGAAGTTTACAAAGATTACATGGACATGAAGGATAAACTTGCAAACCTTGATG
>Ga0181583_10001593_pt1 | contig 16733 bp, 10 predicted proteins | sample 071ome_31_FD_132461 | JGI IMG/M metagenome (GOLD analysis project Ga0181583, IMG submission 132461) | Coastal salt marsh microbial communities from the Groves Creek Marsh, Skidaway Island, Georgia - 071405CT metaG (megahit assembly) | ecosystem: Environmental > Aquatic > Marine > Intertidal... | reverse complement strand
CTGCCCGGCGGCCATTTTGGCAGACAGAACAGAGCGCATACCCAGCTTGCGCACCTTCTTTGGCAGGGAATGACCATGGTCACGAACAACCGGCCCATGTACGACGCCGCCGCCACGGAATTGCGAAACAGAACCATTACCGGCACGTGCGCGCCCTGTACCCTTTTGACGGAACATTTTTGCCCCTGTCTTGGATACATCACTGCGTTCTTTTACTTGATGGGTACCGGCGCGGCGCTTGGCCAGCTGCCATTTAACCACACGGGCAACAATATCAGCACGTGGCTCAATCGCAAAAATGCTATCGGAGAGCTCAATGTCCCCTTTTTTGCGATTATCGATTGTTTTAACTTCAACCTTCATCAGACGCATCCTTCTTTTCAACATCTGCATTTTCAGCAGCTGGTGCCTGTTCAGCTGTTTCTTCTGCGGCTGCCTCTACTGCAGGGGCAGCTTCTTCTACAGCCTGTTCAGCTGGTACATCCGCTGCTGCAACATCGCCAACCAGACCTGCTGGAAACGGGGCTTCTTCAGGCAGTGCCTTTTTCAGGGCATCTGACAGCAAAACCCAGCCATTTTTTGACCCTGGAATAGCACCATGAACCAAAATCAGATTATCTTCTGTATCCACAGATACGACTTTCAGATTTTGTGTTGTCACGCGGGTTGCCCCCATGTGACCAGCCATTTTCTTGCCCTTGAACACCTTGCCCGGATCCTGGCACTGGCCAGTAGAACCATGGGCACGATGCGAGATAGACACACCGTGAGAGGCACGAAGACCTCCAAAATTATGCCGCTTCATCGCACCGGCAAAACCCTTACCTTGCGAAATCCCGACGGCATCTACCATCTGGCCGGCAACATAGTGATTTGCGCCCAAAGTAGCGCCCACTTCCAGAACCGCATCATCGCTGACGCGGAACTCTGCCAGCTTGCGCTTTGGCAAAACAGATGCTATGGCAAAATGACCACGCATGGCTTTGGAAACATTCTTCACCTTGGCCTGACCTGCGCCCAGCTGCAGCGCGACATACCCGTCCCGCTCTGCTGTTTTTGTGGCAACAACCTGTACATCTTCCAACTGCAGAACAGTTACCGGAAGATGTTCGCCGGCGTCATTAAAAACCCGGGTCATTCCAACTTTTCTGGCAATTACACCGCTACGCATAATGCACTTCCTCTTAACTAACAGCCAAATGGCCTACAATTTAATTTCAACATCCACACCGGCAGCCAGATCCAGCTTCATCAGCGCATCTACGGTCTGTGGTGTTGGATCAATAATGTCCAAAAGACGCTTATGGGTGCGCATTTCAAACTGTTCCCGGCTCTTTTTATCCACGTGCGGGCCGCGCAGTACCGTAAAGCGACGCATATTGGTCGGCAGAGGGATAGGGCCACGGACATTCGCGCCTGTACGTTTCGCTGTATTAACGATCTCGTTTGTGGACTGATCCAAAATACGATGATCAAATGCTTTCAACCGAATACGAATATTCTGGTTTTCCATAGCCATATTCCTTTTTCAATCAGCAAAAAGAGAGGCCGAAGCCTCTCTTCAACAATTTGTTACTCAACGATAGATGCAACAACCCCTGCACCTACAGTACGGCCACCTTCACGGATAGCAAAGCGCAGACCTTCATCCATCGCAATCGGGGCGATCAGGGTTACGGTCATCGCAATATTATCGCCTGGCATCACCATCTCTGTACCTTCTGGCAGTTCAACTGAACCAGTCACATCGGTGGTACGGAAATAAAATTGCGGACGATAGTTAGAAAAGAAAGGTGTATGACGACCCCCCTCATCCTTGTTCAGCACATAAGCCTCGCATTTGAACTTTGTATGCGGGGTAATTGAACCGGGCTTGGCCAATACCTGGCCACGTTCCACATCTTCACGCTTGGTACCGCGCAGCAGCACACCCACATTATCGCCAGCTTCACCCTGATCCAGCAATTTGCGGAACATTTCCACACCGGTACAGGTTGTCTTGGTCGTCGCTTTCAGACCTACAATCTCGATCTCTTCACCGACATTCACAATCCCGCGCTCAATACGACCCGTTACAACCGTACCACGACCGGAAATGGAAAATACATCTTCAATCGGCATCAAAAATGGCTGATCCTTCGGACGATCCGGCTGCGGAATATATTCATCAACCGCATCCATCAGCGCCTGAATAGCCTTCTTGCCAATCTCTTCATTGCTGTCTTCCAATGCCGCCAGAGCAGAACCCTTCACAATCGGAATATCATCGCCAGGAAAATCATATGAGCTCAGCAGCTCGCGAATTTCCATTTCTACCAGCTCCAGCAATTCTTCATCATCTACCTGATCAACCTTGTTCATAAATACGCACAAAGCAGGCACACCTACCTGACGCGCCAGCAGAATATGCTCGCGGGTCTGGGGCATCGGACCATCGGCTGCAGAGACAACCAAAATCGCGCCATCCATCTGCGCCGCACCTGTGATCATGTTCTTCACATAGTCAGCATGACCCGGGCAATCCACATGCGCATAGTGGCGGCTGGCAGTTTCATATTCCACATGAGCGGTCGAAATCGTAATACCGCGCGCGCGCTCCTCTGGTGCCTTGTCAATCTGATCATAGGCCTGAAACTCTGCACCGCCTGCCTCTGCCATAACCTTCGTAATCGCAGCGGTCAGCGTCGTCTTGCCATGGTCAACATGGCCAATCGTGCCGATATTTACATGCGGCTTCGAACGATCAAACTTCTCTTTAGACATCTTGTCTCTCCTGCTTACTCAAAAAGTGTAAATACTAGTTTATGCCATCTTCGCGCGAACTTCATCAGCAACTGCCTGTGGCACTTGCTCATAATGATCGAACTGCATGGAATATTGTGCACGACCCTGGCTCATTGAACGCAATGTATTGATATAGCCGAACATATTAGCCAGAGGCACCATTGCATCAATCGCACGGGCATTGCCGCGCTGATCCATACCGCCAACCTGACCGCGACGTGAGTTCAAATCGCCAATGATATCGCCCACATATTCTTCAGGGGTCAGAACCTCGACCTTCATCACCGGCTCTAGCAAACGCGCTGCTGCCTGGCTCATCGCTTCACGGAATGCTGCACGGGCAGCAATCTCAAAGGCCAGAACTGATGAGTCAACATCATGGCTTGCCCCGTCTATTAGCTCGGCCTGGAAGTCGATAACCGGGAAGCCGGCAATCACGCCTGTATCTTTTGCCTGCATTAGGCCTTTTTCAACGCCTGGAATAAATTCGCGTGGCACAGAACCCCCAACGATAGAGCTGGTAAACTCGTACCCGCCTTCAGCCAGAGGGCCAAACTTGATCTTCACCCGGGCAAACTGGCCGGAACCACCAGACTGCTTTTTATGGGTATAATCAATTTCAACTTCCTTGGTGATGGTTTCGCGGTAAGCCACTTGCGGGGCACCGATATTTGCTTCCACCTTGAACTCGCGCTTCAGACGATCTACCAGAATATCCAAATGCAATTCGCCCATACCGCGCATAATCGTCTGGCCGGATTCGATATCGGATGACACCCGGAATGACGGGTCTTCTGCCGCCAGCCTTTGCAGGCCGATGCTCATCTTTTCCTGATCATTCTTTGATTTTGGCTCAATCGCGATCTCGATAACCGGATCAGGGAAGGTCATGGTTTCCATCACCACCTGATTGACAGGGTCGCATAATGTATCGCCTGTGGTTGTGCCTTTCATACCGGCCAGCGCCACGATATCACCTGCGTGCGCCTCATCAATCTCTTCACGATTGTTTGAATGCATCATCATCATACGGCCAACACGCTCGCGCTCGCCCTTGGTAGAATTCATCAGGCTATCGCCCTTTGAAAGCTTACCAGAATAGATACGCACGAAGGTCAATGAGCCAACAAACGGGTCATTCATAATCTTGAACGCCAGGCCGGTAAATGGCTGGGCATCATCTGCCTTACGCTCAATATTACGGGTTTCTGTCTCGTCACCTGGCTTAAAGCCCATATAGGCCGGCACATCCAATGGACCAGGCAGGTAATCAATAACGGCGTTCAGCATTGGCTGTACGCCCTTATTCTTGAACGCTGAACCACACAAAACAGGCACAAATGACATATTCAATGTACCCATACGGATAAGACGCTGCAAAGTCTCCACATCCGGCTCCTCGCCTTCCAGAAACTTTTCCATTGCATCATCATCTTGCTCAATCGCAATTTCGACCAGCTGGGCGCGCATTTCTTCAGCCTTGTCTTTTAATTCAGGGCGAATCTCGCGCAATTCCCAGCTCGCACCCAAATCTTCAGACTTCCATACCCATTCCTGCATAGTGACAAGATTAACCAGACCGGCAAATTCATTTTCTGCACCGATTGGCATATGAATGGGCAGAGGGGTTGCCCCTGTACGGTCTTTAATCATCGCAACACAATTAAAGAAATCGGCGCCGATTTTATCCATCTTATTGACGAACACAACGCGCGGAACTTTGTAACGGTCTGCCTGACGCCATACAGTTTCTGTCTGAGGCTCAACACCGGCATTGGCATCCAGCACACATACCGCACCATCCAGAACAGCCAATGAACGCTCAACCTCAATGGTGAAATCCACGTGGCCAGGCGTATCAATGATATTAAAACGGAATTTAGCTTCCTCGGCATCGCTGCCATATTCGCCTGACGGGGTTTCGCCATCTTCGGTGCGGAACCAGAAACAGGTTGTTGCAGCCGAAGTAATAGTGATACCGCGCTCTTGCTCTTGTTCCATCCAGTCCATGGTGGCATTCCCATCATGCACTTCGCCGATCTTGTGCGAACGGCCGGTATAATACAGAACCCGCTCTGTAGTGGTGGTTTTGCCCGCATCGATATGGGCCATAATCCCAAAGTTACGATAGCGTTCTAGTGGATATTGACGTGCCATAATGACTTAACTCCGCGAAAAAGGACGGTAACTACCAACGATAATGAGCGAATGCACGGTTGGCCTCGGCCATCTTGTGCGTATCTTCGCGCTTTTTGACGGCATTGCCGCGATTATTTGCAGCATCAAGAAGCTCACCAGACAGACGGGCTGTCATGGTTGTCTCCCCGCGCTTACGAGAGCTGTCGATGATCCAGCGAATAGCCAGCGCCTGACCACGATCGGTGCGCACTTCAACAGGAACCTGATAGGTAGCCCCCCCGACACGACGAGAGCGCACCTCAAGATGAGGGCGCACATTATCCAGCGCATCATGGAAGATTTTGGTTGGCTCTACGCCCACTTTGGCTTCGATTTGGTCAAACGCGCCATAGACTATTTTCTCGGCAACAGACCGCTTGCCATCAAACATCAGGCAAGACATGAATTTTGACACAACCTGATCTTTAAATTTCGGATCGGGCAGAACAGGGCGTTTTTCAGCTTTACGACGACGAGACATTGAAACCCTCTCTTATTTAGGCCGCTTGGCGCCATATTTTGAACGGCGCTGGCGACGGTCGGATACACCTTGTGTATCGAGCGCACCACGAATGATATGATAACGAACACCCGGCAAATCCTTTACCCGGCCACCGCGGATAAGCACAACAGAGTGCTCCTGCAGATTGTGACCTTCACCAGGAATATAGCTGGTAACCTCGAAGCCATTGGTCAGGCGCACACGGGCAACCTTACGCAACGCTGAGTTCGGCTTTTTTGGTGTTGTTGTATAAACACGAGTACACACACCGCGCTTTTGCGGGCATGCTTCCATTGCTGGCACTTTGTTCCGTGTCAGTGGACGGGTGCGCCCATGACGGATCAACTGGTTAATAGTTGGCATAACTGGCCCTTTTATTGCCTATCCCAAAAAATAAAAAAAACAGAGCAATCGGTTCGGATAACCGACTTTTCTGAACTTTCCTTCCTAATCTTTCACAAAAAAGAAGGGGTCTTTACCCTTGCATATCTAACCCAGCGTCTAGTTTTTGGCCGTACGGGCATTTGAACCCAGCTAAAAACTACTACCTGTGCCAGCAAGTTGCGCGGAATATACGTTTAGTCGGGCCGTATGGTCAAGTCTTATTTTTCCAACCGGCCCGACTTTTCCAGCTTTAACGCCAGAAAGGTGTTTTTGCGTTAAAAACGCGGTATTTACTCTGTATCTGCTACGATTGCCTCTGCATTTGCATCTTCAAAGCCTGTATCGGCCAGGGCGGCCTGCTCTGATTCGGCAGTTGCACGGCGGGCAGTAATCTCTTTATCCCGCTGTGAAGCCACCTGACGCAGGCGATTCATCACCGAACCTGTACCGGCAGGGATAAGACGCCCGACAATCACATTTTCTTTCAGACCTTCGAGCCTGTCCTCACGCCCGGAAACAGACGCTTCGGTCAATACTCTTGTAGTTTCCTGGAAAGAGGCAGCAGAAACAAATGAGCGTGTCTGCAAGGATGCCTTTGTAATCCCCAGCAGAACAGGGCGTGCTTTTGCCGGCTGCAAGCCTTCTTCTTCTGCCTGAGCGTTTACACGGGCAAACTCTTCGCGTTCCACCTGTTCACCTGCCAGCATCGTGGTCTCACCGCCATCTTCAATCTCTACCTTTTGCAGCATTTGCCGCACGATGGTTTCAATATGCTTGTCGTTGATTTTCACGCCTTGCAGACGGTAAACATCCTGAATTTCCTTTACCAGATATTCTGCCAGAGCCTCTACGCCCAGAATATTCAGGATATCATGCGGAACAGGCGAGCCATCCAGCAACAGATCGCCTTTGCGGATCATATCACCTTCATTAACCGCCAGTGACCGGCCCTTTGGCAGCAGATATTCAACCGGCTCCAGGCTGTCATCAACAGGCACAACGCGAATACGACGCTTGGCTTTGTAGTCTGTTCCGAATTCTACCCGACCCTCAATTTCACTGATAACGGCAAAATCCTTTGGACGGCGGGCTTCAAACAATTCAGCCACGCGGGGCAGACCCCCTGTAATATCGCGGGTCTTGGATGATTCACGCGGAATACGTGCCAATACATCCCCTGCGTTAACCTTTGCCCCATTTTCCACAGACAAAATTGCCCCTGCCGGCAGGAAGTAACGTGCCTCCATACCATTGGAAAGGGTCAATACCTCACCCTTGTCATCGCGCATGGTAATACGTGGACGCAGATTGGCTGAACGGCCGGATTGCTTGGTTTCAATCACTTCGCGGCTGATAATGCCTGTCGCTTCATCGGCGACTTCGCGAACGGTTACGCCATCTGTTAAATCAACATAATTGGCGATCCCCTCCAATTCAGTGATAATCGGGATGGTATAGGGATCCCATTCCACCAGCACATCACCCGGATTAACCGCATCGCCATTTTCAAAGAACAGCCTGCCGCCATAAGGCAGGCGATAACGGGCGCGTTCTGCCCCCTGTTCATTAGCAATAATCAGCTCAGCAGAACGGCTCATGACAATAGCCTTGCCATCTGCCCCGCGCACCAGGCTAACATCATCCAGCTGTACCGTACCGGCCACAGTGGTTTCGATATTATTGGCTTCTGCCCCACGCTGGGCAGCCCCGCCCACATGGAAGGTACGCATGGTCAATTGTGTACCGGGCTCACCGATAGATTGGGCAGCGATAACCCCAACAGCCTCGCCAATATTCACAGTCGTACCACGCGCCAGATCACGGCCATAGCAAGTCCCGCAAATGCCGGTGGTTGCCTCACAGACCAGAACCGAGCGGATACGTGCCTGATCCAGACCAGAATCGTCAATCTCATCGAGATGATCTTCGGTTACCATTTCACCAGCTTTTGCTATAACAGTGCCGGTTTTTGGATTTTCCAGATCGCCGGCAAGAAAACGTCCCAAAATACGTTCTGCCAGACTATCGACAATCTCTGAGCCGTTCATCGCATGACGGATAGTAATGCCATTGCTGGTACCACAATCATGGCGGGTGATGATACAATCTTGTGCCACATCCACCAGACGACGTGTCAGATAGCCAGAGTTGGCTGTCTTTAGCGCGGTATCGGCCAGACCCTTACGCGCACCGTGAGTAGAGTTGAAATATTCCAGCACATCCAAACCTTCTTTAAACGAAGATTTAATCGGTGTTTCGATAATTTCGCCAGATGGTTTGGCCATCAGGCCACGCATACCAGCCAGCTGTTTAATCTGTGCAGCCGAGCCACGCGCCCCTGAATGGGCCATCATCCAAACCGAATTAACCGGCTCACCTTCTTTTTCGGTAGAGATGCCCTTCATCATTTCATCCGCAACCAGATCAGAACAACGTGACCATACATCAACCACCTTGTTATATTTTTCCCCTTGCGTGATGAAACCATCCAGATATTGCTGTTCAAACTCTTTGACCTGTGCTTCGGCTTCATTAACGAATTTTGATTTCAGCTCAGGTGTAGTCAAATCGGCAATACCAAAAGAAATGCCGGATTTACACGCTTGGGTGAAACCCAGATTCATCAAACGGTCACAAAAGATAACCGTGTCCTTCTGGCCACAATGACGATAGATGAAGTCGATGACATTCGAGACTTCCTTTTTCGTCATCAGCTTGTTCACAAGTTCAAAATTGATATGTGAATTGCGGGGCAGCAAATCAGCCAGACGCGCACGGCCTGGGGTTGTTTCCACCACTTTGGTAACTGGCTGGCCTTCTTCATCATAGGTGCTGATCCGAGCTTTGACCCTGGCGTGCAGGCTAACCGCACCGCTATCGAGTGCCATCAGAATTTCCTGAACGTCGGTAAAGGCCATGCCCTCGCCTACTTCGCCTTCGCGTTCAATCGACAGATAATACAGACCCAGAATAATATCCTGAGACGGCACAATGATAGGCTTGCCATTGGCCGGGCTAAGGATGTTATTGGTCGACATCATCAATACCCGGGCTTCCAGCTGGGCTTCCAGCGATAGCGGCACATGAACGGCCATCTGATCCCCGTCAAAGTCTGCGTTAAAGGCAGTACAGACCAGCGGATGCAACTGAATGGCCTTGCCTTCGACCAGCACAGGTTCAAATGCCTGAATACCCAGACGGTGCAGGGTCGGCGCACGGTTCAGCATGACCGGATGTTCACGGATAACCTGTTCCAGAATATCCCAAACCTCTGGCCGCTCTTTTTCAACCATCCGCTTGGCCGCCTTGATGGTGCTGGCCAACCCGTATAATTCCAGCTTGGAATAGATAAAGGGCTTGAACAGTTCCAATGCCATTTTCTTTGGCAGACCGCATTGATGCAGCTTCAGCTCGGGCCCTACCACAATCACAGAACGGCCGGAATAATCCACCCGCTTGCCCAGCAGGTTTTGACGGAAACGCCCCTGCTTGCCTTTCAGCATATCAGACAGCGATTTCAGCGGGCGCTTGTTCACCCCTGAAATAATCCGGCCGCGACGGCCATTATCAAATAGCGCATCCACAGATTCCTGCAGCATCCGCTTTTCATTACGCACAATAATATCAGGCGCGCGCAATTCAATCAGACGCTTTAGGCGGTTATTACGGTTAATTACCCGGCGATACAAATCATTCAGATCCGAAGTCGCAAAACGACCACCATCCAGCGGCACCAATGGGCGCAATTCCGGCGGAATAACCGGCACAACATCCAAAATCATCCATTCAGGGCGACAGCCGGATTCGCGGAAAGAATCTACCAGCTTCAAACGCTTTACCAGCTTCTTGCGCTTGGCTTCCGAACCTGTTTCGCGCAAATCTTCGCGGATTTTTTCCCGCTCGGCATCCAGATCCAGACCGCTTAGAATGGTTTTAATCGCTTCAGCGCCAATGGCAGCTTCAAACGCATCATCGCCAAATTCGTCGACCGCATCATAATAATCTTCTTCGGATAAAAGCTGGCCTTTATCCAGAGTGGTCAGACCCGGCTCGATCACCACAAAATTTTCAAAATACAGAACCCGTTCCAGATCCTTTAGCGTCATATCCACCAACAGGCCAATACGGCTTGGCAGAGACTTCAAAAACCAGATATGCGCGACAGGTGCAGCCAGTTCAATATGCCCCATACGTTCGCGCCGCACCTTTGACAAGGTGACTTCCACGCCGCATTTCTCGCAGATAATGCCGCGATATTTCATCCGCTTATATTTGCCGCACAAACATTCATAATCGCGCACAGGGCCGAAAATACGGGCACAGAACAGCCCGTCCTTTTCTGGCTTGAATGTCCGATAATTGATGGTTTCTGGCTTTTTAATCTCGCCAAAAGACCACGACCTGATCCGTTCAGGTGAAGCAATAGAAATCTGAATTTTGTCAAAGCTTTGGGCAGATTTGGGCTGACCAAATGGATTCATCAGATCATTCATAGCGTGCGGCTCCCTGCATTTTAAATTTTGTGCTCTTTAGTGGTTGCCAGCGACAAAGGCATTATCGCTGGCACAGCTCTTTATTTTTTTACACAGACCTAGTTTTCTGTATCATGTAACTCGACATTCAGACCAAGCGATCTCAGCTCTTTAATCAGAACATTAAAGCTTTCCGGTATGCCGGCTTCGAAATCATCGTCACCGCGCACAATCGCTTCATACACCTTTGTACGGCCTGAAACATCATCCGACTTTACCGTCAGCATTTCTTGCAAGGTATAAGCAGCCCCATAGGCTTCCAATGCCCAGACTTCCATCTCGCCAAAGCGCTGGCCACCAAACTGGGCTTTGCCGCCCAATGGCTGCTGGGTAACCAGACTATATGGCCCGATAGAACGGGCATGGATTTTTTCATCCACCAGGTGATGCAGTTTCAGCATATAGATGTAGCCAACCGTAACCGGACGGTCGAACGCTTCGCCTGTCCGCCCATCTACCAGAATTTCCTGACCGGTTTGCGACAGGCCAGCCATTTCCAGCAATTCGGTTACATCTGCTTCACGCGCACCATCAAAAACGGGGGTTGCCATTGGCACACCGCGTGCCAGCAATTTCGCCTGTTCGATAACCTGCTCATCATCCATGGCGGCCAGATTGTCTTTATACTGATCAGCCGGGAATACTTCTTTCAGCTGCTTGTGCAACTCTTTAACATCCCCGCGTGCCTGAGCCGCTTCTGCTGCTGCCCCTACCTTTACGCCCAGACCGCGTGCTGCCCATCCCAAATGGGTTTCCAGAATCTGTCCCACATTCATACGTGATGGCACACCAAGCGGGTTCAGCACGATATCAACAGGCGTTCCATCATCCAGATAAGGCATATCTTCGGCTGGCATGATGCGAGAGATAACCCCCTTATTACCATGACGGCCGGCCATCTTGTCGCCTGGCTGCAATTTACGCTTCACCGCCACAAAGACCTTTACCATCTTCATTACGCCCGGCATCAGCTCATCACCGCGCTGCAGCTTGTCTACCTTATCGCTAAACCGACCATCCAGAGATTTAATCGCTTGCTCAAAGTTTGCATTCTGGGCTTCGATTTTCTTTTGCACGTCATCATCTTTCACCGCAATCTGGCTAATCTGATAACGGGACAAACTATCCAGCAATTCCGGGGTCAGACGTGTATCGGTTGGCACATCTTTTGGCCCTGAGGCAACATCCTGGCCATTAAGCAGAGACAACATACGTCCCATATAGCCGCCTTCCAGAATATTTTGCTCATCATCCCTGTCTTTGGCGAGACGTTCAATTTCTGCCCGTTCAATAGCCCGTGCACGTTCATCTTTTTCCAGACCCCGACGCGAGAAGACACGTACTTCCACCACAGTCCCTGCCCCGCCTGGCGGGACACGCAAAGAAGTATCGCGCACATCAGAAGCCTTTTCACCAAAGATCGCCCGCAACAGCTTTTCTTCCGGGGTCATCGGGCTTTCGCCCTTTGGTGTGACCTTGCCGACCAGAATATCGCCGGCATTCACCTCTGCCCCGACATATACAATGCCGGCTTCGTCCAGATTTTTCAGTTCTTCTTCACCAACATTCGGGATATCGCGTGAAATCTCTTCCTGGCCAAGCTTGGTATCGCGCGCCATCACTTCATATTCTTCAATGTGAATAGAGGTGAACACATCATCGCGCACAATGCGCTCATTAATCAGGATGGAATCCTCAAAGTTATAGCCATTCCAGGGCATAAAGGCGACCAGAACATTTCTGCCCAGTGCCAGTTCGCCATCTTCAGTAGATGGACCATCGGCAATAATCTCGCCCTTGGTAACGTGGTCACCCACCTTCACCAGCGGACGCTGATTAACAGTTGTGTTTTGGTTTGAACGCTGGAATTTCAACAATGTATAGATATCTACAGGGCTATCTGCGCCATCGCCAACATCATCAGCGCGTACCACAATACGGGTTGCATCCACCTGGTCAACCACCCCATCGCGGCTGGCCACAATCGTCACCCCTGAATCGCGTGCCACACGTGATTCCATGCCCGTTCCCACAATCGGGGCTTCTGCCTTTAACAAAGGCACAGCCTGGCGTTGCATATTAGAGCCCATCAGTGCGCGGTTCGCATCGTCATTTTCCAGGAACGGAATAAGCGCCGCTGCCACAGACACCAGCTGTTTTGGCGACACATCGACATATTCAATATCTGTCGGACGTGCCAGACCAATTTCGCCAGCCCGGCGTACCGGAATAAGCTCGCCCACAAAAGCGCCCTTATCATCCAGTTCAGCATTGGCCTGGGCAATGGTGTAACGCCCTTCTTCCATCGCTGAAATATAGCGATATTCATCTGTTACCTTGCCATCAACCACCTTGCGATACGGAGTTTCGATAAAGCCGTAACGATTAATCTGGGCATAGGTTGCCAGCGAGTTAATCAGACCAATATTCGGCCCTTCAGGGGTTTCAATCGGACAGATACGGCCATAATGGGTTGGATGCACATCGCGCACTTCAAACCCGGCACGTTCACGCGTCAAACCGCCTGGCCCAAGGGCAGATACCCGTCTTTTATGGGTAATCTCGGACAGAGGATTGGTCTGATCCATAAATTGTGACAGCTGGGAAGAGCCGAAAAATTCACGCACCGCAGCGGCTGCCGGCTTGGCGTTGATTAAATCAGCCGGCATTACCGTATCAATTTCAACTGAACCCATGCGTTCGCGAATAGCGCGTTCCATACGCAACAGACCGACACGATATTGGTTTTCCATCAATTCGCCAACCGAACGCACGCGCCGGTTGCCCAGATGGTCAATATCATCCACCTCGCCATGCCCGTCTTTTAAGTCCACCAGAACCTTTAGAACAGACAGGATATCTTCTTTGCGCAGGATACGCATATCATCCGGTGTATCCAGATCCAGACGCCCATTCATCTTCACCCGGCCAACCGCAGAAAGGTCATATTTCTCGGAATCAAAAAACAGGCTGGTAAATAGCTCATGTGCGCTTTCCAGTGTTGGCGGCTCGCCCGGGCGCATGACGCGATAAATATCAACCAGCGCTTCTGCCCGGCTGTTATTGCGGTCAGACGCCAGTGTATTACGCATATGCGGGCCAACATTTACATTGTCAATGCCCAGCACATCAAAGCTGGTAATGTCGTTTGAGGCAAACAGGTTCAGCATTTCTTCTGAAATCTCGTCCCCTGCTTCTGCCAGAACCACACCAGAGCTCATATCCACAATATCATTTGCCACAAAGCGGCCAATAACATCGCTATCTTCGGCGACAATGAAGGACAGGCCGGCTTCTTCCAGCTTGCGCAGGGCGCGCGGGGTCAGCTTTGTTCCGGCTTCTGCGGCAACTTCGCCTGTCTCGGCATTTACCAAATCACGGGTAAGGGTGGTGCCGCGATAGCTTTCCGCCACAAATCCGCAGCGCCAGTTATCCCCGTCACGGGCATAAGGAACAGTGTTATAAAACACATTCAGAATTTCTTCACGGCTCATCCCGTATATTTCAGAAGGATCAAGCTGGGTTTCTGCCTTGGCAGCCGCCTCGATACGCTCCAGGCTTTCTGCATCCGGCAGAGCCATCAAAAAGGTTGTGGCTGGCAATTTACGCTTGCGGTCAATCCGCACATTCAAAATATCCTTGGCGTCATATTCAAAATCCAGCCAGGAACCACGATAGGGAATAATGCGTGCAGCAAACAGGAATTTGCCAGAAGAGTGGGTCTTGCCCTTATCATGATCGAAAAACACACCGGGCGAGCGATGCATTTGCGAGACAATTACCCGCTCTGTGCCATTGATGATAAATGTACCATTGCTGGTCATCAGCGGCATATCGCCCATATAAACATCTTGTTCTTTGATATCGCGAATAGATTTCGCGCCAGTATCCTCGTCAATCTCCCAAACAACCAGACGCAAGGTTACTTTCAAAGGAGAGGCAAAGGTCAGGCCACGCTGCTGACATTCTTCTACATCATATTTTGGGGCTTCCAGCTCATAGGAGTGGAATTCCAAAATGGCGCGACCGGCAAAATCATGGATAGGGAAAACAGACGCAAAGCTTTCTTGCAGGCCGATATTCTGGCGGTCTTGCTTGGCAACGCCCAGCTGCAGAAACTGATCATAGCTTGACCGTTGTACCTCGATCAGATTTGGCATTTGTGCCACTTCTGATAGATGACCAAAAAACCGTCTTACGCGTTTCCGACTATTGAGACTGCTCACACGCTTTGCCATCTGCTATACCTCGTTATTTTCTTTTGACCTTGCTGGCGGTATTTTTCACTGCTCGCATCGGTCTTTATGTTCAAAAAGCCTGTATAAAAATACAGGGGGTGTTTAAACGCCCTGCACCGGGCTCCTTAAAAACAAGGAGTCCGGTGCAAAACTTTATCTGTTTATTAGTCCAGCCAAACTCAATTACTTGAGTTCAACTGTCGCGCCAGCTTCTTCAAGCTTCGCCTTGATTTCCTCAGCTTCAGCCTTGGCTACACCCTCTTTAACAGCCTTTGGTGCGCCTTCAACCAGGTCTTTTGCTTCTTTCAGACCCAGACCAGTAATGGTGCGAACTTCCTTAATCACGTTGATCTTAGAAGCGCCTGCTGCGGCCAGAACTACATCGAATTCTGACTTTTCTTCTGCAGCAGCACCGCCAGCATCACCGCCAGCAACCGCAGCAACTGCAACAGGTGCAGCCGCAGCAGATACGCCCCACTTTTCTTCCAGTAACTTGGCCAGCTCGGCTGCCTCAAGTACGGTCAGGTTAGATAGGTCTTCTGCAATTTTTTCAATATCAGCCATTGTTAACTCCTTTTGGCTTAAACTTTCTGATCAGTATGGCAACACGCCTACTGCAATTGATCTGCCCGTGCTTGTATCACGCGTGCCAGTTTTGCAGCCGGTGCCTGTGTGACCCGTGCTACTTGTGTGGCTGGTGCGTTCAACAGACCAACAAGCTTTGCCCGCAATTCGTCCAGCGATGGCAATTTCGCCAGAGCTTCCACGCCGGCCTTGTCCAGCACTTTGCCGTCCAAAGACCCGCCAATTACGGTTAACTTGTCGTTTTCCTTTGCAAAATTAACAAGGACTTTTGCCGCAGAGACCGGGTCAGCAGATGTTCCCATCGCTGTTGGCCCTGTGAACAAATCAGAAATGTCCTCATATTTTGTGCCTTGCAAAGCAATCTTGGTCAGCCTGTTCTTGGTTACCTTGAACCCAGCACCCGCCTCACGCATACGGCCGCGCAGATCACTGCTTTCGGCCACCGTCAGACCAGTCTGGTGGGTAACAACAACCGCTGCTGCCTCAGACAGAGTTGATTGCAGTGTTTCGATCAGTTCGGCTTTTTCGTTCCGGTTCACCTGATCATCTCCACTTCAGTTTTGAACAGGGGCTAAATATCAGCCTTTCTGTTCGGTTTCACCTCAACAAACCTATCAGCGATGCTGATTTGCCTGTCATTGGCCTGCCCACAGAAAGCTTAAGCATAAATGCTTATTGCTACCGTCTATGCAGGGGATTAAGGCTGCGATGGCGGCCTCCTGCAGTCTTGGACAGGGTGGGAACAACCTGGCAAAACAAAATTATATTTTTGTTTTTAGCGGCTGTTCCCGGCATTCGCCTGATATCCTTAAAAAATGAATATCGGGCAAAATTCGTTTTGGGTTTATCCTTTTTTAAAAAACCCGGCGCTGGCTTTAGGCAGCGCTATCTTCAACAAATACGCCAGGACCCATGGTTGAGCTCATGGTAATTTTCTTGATAAACTGGCCTTTTGCCCCGGATGGCCGCGCCTTGCGAATAGCTTCGATAAAGGCATTGGCATTTTCCGCAATTTTATCGGCATCAAAGCTGGCCTTTGCGATACCGGCATGAACCACACCGGCTTTTTCCACACGGAACTGAACTTCGCCTGCCTTGGCAGCTGTAACCGCTGCCGCCACATCAGGGGTTACTGTCCCCAGCTTTGGGTTCGGCATCAGGCCACGCGGCCCCAGCACCTTGCCCAGACGCCCGACAACCCCCATCATATCAGGGCTGGCAATCACCCGGTCAAAGCCATCTTCGCCATTTTGAATAGCTTCAGCCAATTCTTCTGCCCCAACAAATTCTGCACCGGCTGCCTTGGCTTCTTCGGCTTTGGCATCACGCGCAAATACAGCTACACGGATGTCTTTGCCTGTTCCATTTGGCATAGCAACAGAACCGCGCACCATCTGGTCTGCATGGCGCGGGTCTACCCCCAGATTGATCGCCAGCTCGATGGTTTCATCAAATTTTGAAGTTGCCCCGTCCTTAACCAGCTTTGCTGCATCGGCAACGCTGTAATTAATAGTGCGGTCAAGGTTGGCG
>Ga0181583_10001591_pt1 | contig 16751 bp, 10 predicted proteins | sample 071ome_31_FD_132461 | JGI IMG/M metagenome (GOLD analysis project Ga0181583, IMG submission 132461) | Coastal salt marsh microbial communities from the Groves Creek Marsh, Skidaway Island, Georgia - 071405CT metaG (megahit assembly) | ecosystem: Environmental > Aquatic > Marine > Intertidal... | reverse complement strand
GTCCGATTCAATATGAGTGGCTCAGTCAGCGACGTTCAGGCCGCTATCGACGCGGAACGCGTCGTCGTCTTCGTCAAGAAGGGTTGCTCCTTCTGCGCCGAGACCGAGCGTCTCCTTCGGGAGAGGGAAATTGAGTACACGGCCCACCGGTTCGACACGTTCGGCCCCAGCACTCGCGAGTCGCTGAAGGAGATCACCGGTGGCCACGCCACCTTCCCCGCCGTCTTCTTCGGGGGTCGTTTCATCGGCGGTTGCGAGGAGGTCATGGACCTCGACCGCCAGGGCCTGCTGACCGGCTGCCTCATCGAGGCGGGCGCCTACGGGGCGTCCACCGCGGCGATGGGCGACGTCTACGCCCCCTTCGGCTCGGCCAAGGAGGTGTACCTCCCTGCCCTCTTCCGCTTCCCGCACTCGGTCGATGTGCATGCTGTGAGGGTGGGCGGGGCGCTCAGCAGCGTCATTGCCCTCGTCCTTGGCGTCTTCGGGCTGCTCAAGAACGACGTGGGCGCGGACGAGGCGGTCGGCTACGACTGGGTTTCGTACGCCACCCTGATCTTCTGCCTGGACTACGCCGCCAGGCTCTTCGGCGGGTCCAAGGCGTCCCTCGTGGGCGTTGTGGCCCAGCTGGTCTGCGCCCGCATCAAGCCGAAGTTCAAGCCCGGGCCCTCGAAGCAGTTCGCCATCTTCATCGGCACCTTCATGACCCTCTCCGCGAGCGTCTTCTTCTTCATCCACAACGAAGCGGTGCAGTACGTCGGCAGCGCGTTCCTCTTCATCCTGGCCCTGTTTGCCGGCCTCGAGGGCTTCGCCGACTGGTGCTGCGGGTGCTGGATCTTCTCCATCCTGATCTACCTCGGGATCGTCAAGGACAGCATCTACACCGTGCACATCAACGAGAAGCTCGCCACCGAGTCCGCCTGGGTGTACGGGAACCTCAAGCACCCGGACGCCATCAAGCCCGAGACCAAGTCGTACACCATCGAGGGCCACGCCAGCTCCCCCGTGGATGTCAAGTACAAGACCAAGGTGGAGGAGTTCCGCCTGGACAACTTCGACCCCATCCGGCACTGCAAGCCTGTGTTCTTCATGATCCCCCTCTCTCTGGCCGCCTGCGCCCTGGCTCTCAAGGTTGCATCGGAGAGCCCCTCCGACCTCAACGTCAGCAACACGGTCTGGCACGTTGTGTTCGTCATGGCTGTTGTGGCGTGGTGCGTCCTCGCCCTCCTGTCGGCCCTGCGCCTGGTCATGTACCCGAAGAAGTACGTCACCGACCTCGACTGTCTGGAGAGGGGCAACTACTTCGCCCTCGCTCCCATGACGCTCACCCTCTTCGCGGCCCTCATCGACACCGACCTGATGACCACGAACGGCACCGTCTTTGCGGGTGCCGAGGACCTCGCCCGCGTCCTCTACTGGATCGGGTCAGCCTTGACGGCCCTCGTCGCCTTTACTCGCGTGGCCAAGTGGTTCTCCAACCGCACCAACATCGACCACGTTAGCCCCTCGTGGCTCATTGCCCCCCTCGGCCTTCTCATCAGCACTGTTGCTGCGGCCGCTGTGGAGACGATCGAGGACGTTGCCGAGTCAGACAATGCCTACGCCGAGTCCGGTGCCTTCTTTTTCGCGACGGCAGTCATGGCTGCCCTCCTCGTCATGCCCCTGTCCTTCCAGGCCTTCCTCTTCCAGGCCCACGGGGATGACGCCCGCCGCCTGGGTGCCTTCATCTGGGTGGCCTTCTTCGCCATCCTGTCCCCGGCCCTCGACGCTCTCACCGGCACCTTCCTTGGCACCCTGTCCAAGCTCTCCGTCTTCGCGTCCGTCGCCCTCTTCATCATCCTTTGCCTCACGGTGATGGACGGGTGGCTGATCCGCGGCAAGTGGACCGCCGACTACTGGGCCGGCGGGTTCTCCATCTCGGCCGTCGCTGTCGCCGTGGTCCGCTACCACAACAGCCTGAATGTCATGGGCCAGCGTTCGCTCTTCTCCGAGATGCTTGCCTACGCCTTCATCTACCTCTCGTGCCTCCTGAGCGCCATGTTCCTCCTTTACACCTTCACCGAAGTGTACCGTGGGAAGCTGTTCGTCTCACTCCAGCCCTACAGCCCCCTGGCCGTCATGAAGCTCACCCACGACGCCATCCGCGGCGCCGAGCAGCGCCTCAAGGCCCTCGCCGCAGCCGCCGAAAAGGCCGGCACCCGTTCCGCGGCGTACGAGGAGCTCCAGGTCGAGGTGCGGATCTTTGCCATGCTGATGTGGGAGCACAGCCGGCACGAGGACGACATCATCTTCAAGGAGCTCGACAACATCCTTCCCGGGGCCCAAGCCGCGTACGAGTCAGAGCACGAGGAGCTCCACAAGCGCCTTGGCGCCCTCGAGACCAGCCTCAAGTCCGGCAAGGGCCTCGGCAAGGCCGTACATGACTGCTTCGAGGTCACCCTGCCGCACCTGGACAACGAGGAGTACAACATCCAGCAGCTCATCCGGAAGAATATCCCCCTGGCCCTGGCCAAGACGCTGGTACGCAAGATCTGGGAGACCACTGATGCCAAGAAGATGATGGAGATTGTCCCCTGGGTCATCAACAACCTCCCCCGCGAGGAGCAGCGCATCAAGTACTGCCGTGCCTGGATGGACGCCATGCCCGAGCGCTGCCACCAGATCGGCCGCTTCGTCTACCTGGGCGTGTCGCCGTCTACCTGGTCCGTGCTCAGGATGTTCGTGCCAGAGATGATCCCCCGCGGGCTCAAGGGCTTCACCCACCTCTGGTAGACGCACCGACCCTGGGTGTCTCTGTGTTGCGTTCCTTGCGTTAGTGGACATCAGAACGGCATAGACGTGCAGCCTCCGGGGCAAGCACGTCTACGTTAGCTGCAAGACTGTAAGAATCCTTTGAATGCTTAACTTGTGCCAGTGAAGAACCTCTTCCAAGCATCCTTCGCGATGGGACCCGCCGCCCCCCCGCCCCCCCCCAGCTTGTTCCGCTCCAACGTGGTCGTCCACTTGGCCTGGGCCTGCTGCCACCGCTCCATGAGGGCGCTTCCGGTGTTCCCCTGCGCCTCCTCCAGCGCCTGACCCGTCTGCCTCTCGAATTCGCGCTTCACCTCGGCCAGCTCAGCGCCCTTAAGCCCCTTGAGCCCCACCACCCGCATCAGCTCGTCGCCCGACCCGCCGGGCACGAACGCGAGGAACGTCCCCACAAGCCCGTTCGTGGGGGCCAGGGCGGCCTTGAGGATGGCCTCGACTCGGCTCACCTCCCGCCCGAGCAGCCGGGCGTACCCGCCCCCAGCGTCCACTCCCGCCAGCTCCGGGACCTCCATCAGGGCCCCCTTCGCTGCCTGGACGTCCAGGAGCATCTGCTGGATCCCAGCCTCGGAAGCTTTGCGGCACCGCCCAATGGCCTCTTCCAGCCGCGGCACGAAGGACGATACGAGGCGGTCGCACACCCACGTGAGGTCGTCCTCGCCCAGGGCCTCCCCTACCACCCCCGCGACCTCTGAGATCTCCTTGTGCACCCTGCTCACCCACGCGCTGTGGTCCCCGACCTCCTCGACCGACGCCCAGGGCATCTTCATCAGGTCCACCAGGGCCCCCTCGAGCCGGGTGTCCATAGCAAGCACGACGGAGGCCAGCGCCGCGCCCTTGAGGTCGAAGAACACGTCCTGGGTGGACGACGCGTCCACACGGTCGGAACCGGTGGCCGCCGTCTTGGACGCTCCCTCATGCTTCGAGCTGGCCCTCTCCTTGTCCTGCTGCTCGATGATCCGCTTTACAGCGTCCGCCAGCCCGCCGGCGGTGTCCTGGCAGTATTCGGCCGTGTTTGCGACAGCGCAGCACACTCGCAGAACTGCTGCATCGATCTTGACGTGCCAGGACGAGTTGTCCACCGTCGTGCGCGGAATGCCCTCCGCAAGCGACATCCCTGACTGCGTCTTAGGCAGCTTCTCCCCCATCCGCTTGCCGTACACCTGCAGCACCTCGGAGTACACCCCGTGCATCATGGCAAGCCCGCTGCCCCGGAGCATTGACTGGCTCCTCCGGAGGCTGTCTTTGATAGTGCTGAAGAGCTGGTCCGCGGATCCCAGCACTCCCTCCGCCCCTTGCTCTGGCTCCCACGTCTCCTTGGCCAGCAGGGAGTCGATCTCCGCCAGGAGCTCTGAGCGCTCCATCTCTACGTAACCTCCCAAGTGCTCCTCGAAGCACCCGGAGATTAGGCCCCGGAAGTCGCCGCCCGCGCTGGCCGCCTGCTCCGCCGCGGCGTCGACGCCGCTCGCCTGGACGTACTTGTCCTTGACTGCCCGGGCGTCGGCACTCATGTGCGACGTCTCCCTCGGCGCCCCACTCCCCCGCTCACTGGGCCCCCGCGGGTCTGCCGCAGAGGAGAAGTGTCGCGTCAGCTCTGCCTCAAAGGCGAGCGTCTGCTTGAGCGCGGAGACCACCTGGGCAGGCTGCAAGGATGCCCGCTGAAGGTCCAGCATCTCCGAGAGCTGCGCCCTCGTGATGTTGCAGAGCATGCGTCCAAGCAGCTCGGTGACGTGCCAGCTGGGCGGGAAGAGGGCCCACTGCGCACCCTTCCCCATCAGCTGGGCGCGAATGAAGTCAAGACGCTTGGAGACATTGTCGATCTTGCCCCCGGGACCGGCGGTGCCGTAGATCTGCGTGTAAGCGCTGACCTCGCGGTCGCAAACGAGAGCCACCAGCTCCTGCCGCACGGCGGGTCCCATGGCCTCCACCGCTGCGATGGCCTCCCCGAGCTGCCGCAGCGTTTCCTCGTCCGCGGCCGTCTTTCCGGCCCCTAAACGGCGGAAGTCATCGAGGACCATCTGCCGGAGCAACGCCGAGATGGCCGAGAACCGCCCCCTCAGCTCGGCGATCTTGGGGATGCCGTCAAAGCGCTTGAAGTGGTCGAGGAGCAGGCCCGTCGCCTGGAGCAAGTTGGCGGCCTCGTGGTACTCCCTCCGCTCCGCGACGGCCTGGAGGCGGTCTGATGTGGTCACCAGCATCGCGAGCTTCCGCAGTGACGTGATGGCGTCGGTCAGGTTCCGCTTGGCCGTGTCAAGCCTCCGGATGCCCTTGCAAATCTCCTCCACCATGCACTCGCTTGCCTCGGCACGGCGCTCGATCTCCGCCACCTGCCCGAGGAGGTCCTCCACGGCCGCCTCGGCGTCAGTTACGCCCCTCTCCGCCGCGGCGACCCCGCCCCCTCCGTGGCGACGGACCGCGTTGAGGATGTTGTCGTCCACGCGGGCCATCTGCAGGTGCGGGGGCCGGAGCGTGGGTCGGGTCCGAAGGGATGGCTGCTCCGGCACGGCAGCTGCGCACATCTCGCGGACGAGGTCATGGCAACGCGCTATCACTATCTCTTCGGACGGAGTACCCCCAGTGACACGCCCTGCGCTGCTCACCTGTCGCCGCACGGCCGCCAGGACATCGTCCAGGCCCGCGAGGGATTTCTCGTCGGGGAAGGTCACGTTGATGTAGGCGTCAACGTCGAAATCTCCCCCCTTGAAGGCGTCCGGCGAGATGCCGACACAAGTATCCGCTGTTTCAATCTCATTCGGAAGCCCTGCGCCCGAGGAAGCGCCGCCCTCTGGGGCGTCCGCCATGGCCAACGTTCCCTGGACCCTCCGAGGCCCTCGCGTCCTGCCGGCGTGCGGGCGTTGGTGCGGGGCCCAGCCACTTGCGCGAGCTCCCGCAACTTGACGGAAGTAGACACGATGGCGGCGGCCGACGCGCGCCTCAAACCGCCACGCCAGGTCGAGCGGGGGGGCACAACTTGCAGCGAGACCAACCAGGTCAGCCCGCGCTGCTTTGGCGGGGCCTGACTTGGTGTCGCGAGCCGAGGCGACTTCATGACTGTGCCCACGTCCAGCCGAGAGCCAAAGTGCCTCACTCCTGCCCCGCATACTTGACATAGATCCGTAAACGCAGAACCCGGTGAGTTGGCGCCAAGCCCCAAAACTGTGCATCCCCGGCCTGCCCTTCGCAGATGGGTGCCCTTCCCCGGCGCTCTCGTGACTGATTCACTCACGCTGTGAGTCTTGCGGCGCAGATCACGTAGCAATGGGCGAGGAGATCAAGAAGGAGGAGGCCAAGAAGGCCGCGGAGGTGAGCGGGGGGCCGCGCAATGATTACCCGCCCCCCCGCCCCCCCGCGTTTGCTGCTCTTTTCGCGGCCCCAGGAAGATCCGATTGATTCCCGGGGAACGAAGCTGCATTTCTTCGGCGGTTGATCGCTGCACTGTAGGACGAGCCGCGTGCGACCTGCCTGGACGCGCCTCGGACGGGGGCGTGAGTTGCCCAGCCTCCGTCCCTGGCCCCCACTAGCCCCGCGCCCCCCCGCTCGTCTTCTCAGGGTGCCGCCGCGCCCTCTAAGAAGGAAGAGAAGCCCACGAAGAAGACGAAGAAGGAAGAGGAGTCCGAGGAGGAGGAGACCGGGTCCGAGGAGTACACGGACGACGACGAGGGTAGCGACGACGAGGAGGACAGCGACGAGAGCGAGGAGGAGGAGGACAAGAAGAAGAAGAAGTCCGGGGCGGGGCCTTCCAAGCCCCCGAAGAAGAAGAGGAAGACCAAGGGGGACGACGAGACGGACGACGACGACCTCGACGCCCTCGTGGACGAGGACTTTGAGGTGATGGACAACCTCTCGGGGGATGCCGTGGACACGAGCAACATCATCGAGGGAGGTAGGGGTGCCCGAAGGGGCAGGGGCGGCGCCAACGTGGCCCGGGAATACACCTTCAAGGCGAAGAAGGAGGACTCCGACGAGGACAGTTGGTGAGTCGGTGGCGGCCGGTCACATGGTGGAGCCAGTGCCGGGCGGCCGGTCACATGGTGGAGCCAGTGCCGGGTGTTGATGAGTCAGTGCGGGAACTAGGCGGCCAGGGGCCAGGGCGCGATTATCGTGCCGCGACTGCTTCTGTGCCCCAAGATGCCCACAGCTGGCGGGACGATTTCGTGCACCTGGCCTGCGAAAGCGACTGCGAAGAGTGCAGCCAATCGGAGATCACTGCAAGTGCATTGAAGCGCATTGCTGAAGCACCACTCTCGACCCCTCCGCGACGTCATTCTGGCTCTCGCGGCTGTGTCTGCGCGTTTCCACGGATACACTCAGGACTAAGAGGTCGCCTCTGGCCCTGGTCACGGACCATTCACAGTCAATCGACGCGGGTGAGGTCACTGCGGACCCAGCAGCATCACGCATAACAACCCTCGGAATTCGGGGCCACTGCTCCTGCTCCAAAGCTACAATCCCCGCGCAAGGGACCTTCACTCGCATAACTTGTGACTGTTCTTACAGTGAGCGCCCGCCGGGTTCCTCAGAGGCACATATGCGTCGTCGGGATCCTGCGCCTGTGGTGCCCCGGGCCCTGACCTTGGGCGCCTGTCCTCCGACTTCCGCAGGCGTGCACCATGAGCGACGCGCGTCTCTGCGCGGGCCATGCCGTTCATTTGCGGAGTATTATTGCGCCTGTAGACGATGAGTACCTCCCTTTGGGAGTGGATCGCTCCCCACCTGGCTTCTTCGAGCTCGCCCAAGCAGACATGGGTCCCCAGTGGATGGCTGTCCCGGAACTCCCGTGGATGGTCAGCGCGCCTCTGGGCGCCACCACTATCCATCCTCTCCCGCCCTTGTTTGCATGGGAATCGCCTCCCACCGCGCCATTCGCGGATGAGCGGGAGCTCGTCACCAAGGCCCTCATGGGATCTGTCGACTCGGTACACCTGGGTCCAGCTGCAAGGCAACAGCGAAGGCTCTCCGAGCTCTGCCGTGCTACGCTCTGGCCTGCTCTTCGGGAGTCACGTCGGGTCTTGAGGACCCCCGTAAGGTCTTCTGTCGACCTCGTTCGGCGCAAGATCGTGCTCACCACTGCTCCAGTCACAGTTGACAAGAACCGCGCGATCCTCCATGAGTGCTTTGGGGACTCTGACGAGGAGGACGACCCGTACACATTCGGAGACGGCGTGGCTTCCCCTCCCGAGCCATTACTGGTCGTCCGGGACTTCGCCTCAGCGCAACCAGTACCGGAGAGCACGCGGGTTGTTGCCTCTTCGCGTCACCAGCTTCAACATGAGCCCCCCAAGCCTGGTACAGCGCATGGCGACATCGCCGAGGGCACGTCAATGCGGGTCCAGGTGCACGAGGCAGAGGTTTCCGAGGAGATCCTCAAGTGCATTTCAATCCTCAAGGCCGGCCATGACGTCATCGCCGCTCGGTCTGGTTCTTCGGGCGAGGGCGACTTCTGGAGCATCACCGCTCTGTCACCAGATGCAAAGACGACCGAAATCACGAGCGCCCTCCTGGCTATCCGACGGGCTGCCTGGCTCGCGCTAAACTGCGGGGTCCACGCTTCCGCGAACTTTCTCAAAGACAACGGCAACCATCGCCTGCTGAAGCCCTTGTCGAGCCGCCTGACCACCTGTGCCAGAGTGACCCCCCTCGGCACCTCGTTCGACCATCCATGGGCTCCTCGCGCGGCGGCGCTCGTGTCGGACATCCTGTACAGCTGTTGCTCTTCTGACGAGGACGAAAGCGCAGGGGCGAAGGATGAAGGCCCCGTCTGCTGCGTGCTCGTGTGCCCAAAGCCAGGGGTACCTTCGATCATGAGGGCGCTTGGATCAATACAGGCGAACGTCAGTGGCATGTCTGTCACAGCCATGCTCGATCCTTCTCGTCCACTTGCACCCGAGGACCTTGCTCCGTCCGGCGCAGACTCAAACCTCCATTCCGTTGTTATCGTCACTGATCCGAACCAGGTGGCGTCGTGCACTGCTCTGGTCACTGCAGCCGTTGTGGTAGGGGAGCTCCGTGCTGGGTCGTCGTGGTCATGGGCCCGAGGTGCAGACGAGCTGCACCACCTCCTCGTCACTCGGCCTGGGCTAACGAAGTCACATGAGGAGTTTCAGGATGGCTCCTGCAAATTCTTGCTTGGAGACCTCGCGGCTGAGTACGAGGTGCTGATACAGTGCCATCATAACGAGGTCAGGACAGGGACCCATGAGAAACAGTCGGTCTCGAAGAGGAGGACGCCTCCTTTCACACCGACAATGGCGCCACCTCGCGCCCGGTTTCCTCCATCGCAAAGATGCGAAGCCGAGCTACCTCAGCCCACGCTGAAGCAGGCTCGCATAGAGCAGTTCCTGACAGTGCCGGCTGTGATGCCTGACATGGATCCTCAGGGGGACCTTCAAGGAAAGGCGGCGCCTGCACAGGCAGCGGCTCGCAGCCCAAGCATGCCCCCCGCCGTCATGGCAGCGAACGACCAGCTCGGCGAGACGTCTCCAGAAATCCACGCCTGGCTTGTGACGGCAGATCTTCCAGGGATCTCACTGATCGACCGGTGCATGCCACCGGGTGAGATACTCTGTCTCGACTCGCGGACTTGTGTTTGCTTTGCGGAACCCGCAAACGCAACTGGCCCCGCTGTCGAGGAGGCCACTGCCCACGTTCTCCGTCAGGCGGCAGCCAGATATTCGACGTGCATCTTCCTCGTCAAGCTGAGGGAGGGCGGTGTCGAGCCCGACCCTGGACTTCTTCCTCGCATGCAAGCCTGGGCACACCGTCAGCTCGGCCTCGACGTTGTCGCCCGCTTCACCCGGAGTATATCGGGGACGTGCTCCGCGATGCGTGCGATCATCGCGGGATGCGTTGCCTCTGGGACAACAGGAATTCTGCGAGGCAACGGGTTTGGCGCAGGATCCGAAGTCGAGATCAGGCTTGGGCAGGTATGCAACCCGGTCGTCGCATGTATGGCTGTTTCCGTTGGGATCGGCAGACTTGCCCGAGAGCTCGACTCAGGCAGACTCCCACAGCTGCTCCCGAACGTCTCTCAGTCGAGCCTTGCCGCGCTCTCCGTCTGTATCGCGAATCTGGCCAACGAAGGGTACCCTCAGTTCCCCGCTGAGAGGCGACAGTTGCTCCCACTGCATCATATTGGCCTCGGCATCGAAAATGCGCGTGAGGTGGCGGATGCCGAGATTCCCTCGCGGCCCCGGCGTGACGGAGACGTCGGGCTAGCATACCGCCCGTCGAGCGCCCGGCAAGCACCGACACCTACCTGTGTGGGAACCAGGAACGAACTGCATTGGCAGCAGCGTCAGGCCTTCGATGCGGGCACGCTTTATCACGACGACGGGCTACTCGAGGCGATTCACGATCGCCACGTTACCGACGCAGCCGATCGGGACATCCTCGACAGCCTCGACGCGGCCGCAAATGCACTGTTCAGCGCTCCGCTGGACGTCCCAGGACCTCGGTATCAAACACGGAGGCACTTTACACGTGTCACGAGGACACCTCGCGTCTCGGCACCCCGGCATAAACGCCACATTGACCGGGAGCTGGGCTGGGCGCCGGATCAGGTTATGGGGTCTTTTCGACAGGAGCGCAACCAGAGCAGCAACCTCTCCTTTGGAAACGTAGGTGGGCAGCTCCTAGACGACGACATGGTCGGGGCCGGCATTGTCAGCATCGGTGCTGGTATCGCCTCCCTCGCCGAGGGGGACTCAGCCGACATTGCCGGGCTGACCACGGAACCGGAGTCCCATCTTGTTGCTGGGCTCGCAAGGCGTGCACGCCCCGTGGAGCTCTCGATGGACCACCTTGCTCTCTTCACGCCGACAGCCAAGCCACTCGTTCGCCTTTTGTCCTCGAGACGTCCAAGAGCACAAGGTGACAGAGTCGATCCACACAATACGAAAAGCACATCGGCTTTCCTGGAGCCCCGGGCCCGACCGCTCTCTGAGAAGCCTCGCTGGCTCCAAGACGAGCTGCTGGGACGAAAGGGAGGCGCCAGAAAGGCGAGGAAAGACACGGTGCGGCACATTGGCCGGACCCGCCTCGAGGAGTTGTAGCTTTGAGAGCGTTCAAACGAGCTCCATCCACAACCACCGTTCCTCCCCCCCTTTGCCGAGAGCTTCAGGCAAGCTGCACTCGGCGGACGAGACTTCCGGCCATGCGATTGTCGGCGTCCGAAAGTCGCCACTGCAGCAGTTGCCCACATGCCGTCCCGACAGTCAGTACCACGATGCCAGTAGGCCCCCATCCCGCCCCGCCCGCATCCCCCGCCGCCAGGGTGCAGACACTTGGCCCCGCGCTTCCCGGCAAGTCGCACTTGAAGGCGGAGCGCAGCGCCTCTACTCCGTCCCTAGCTGCAGAGTCCATCCCAGCCACTCCCGCCACCCCGGATGTCCCCCCCGCAACAGCCCCGATTGCAGTTCCCAGAATCGACGCCCCTGCCCGGGCACCCTTGTACAGTTTCTGCGAAAACATCTTGGCGAGCCGGCCGTACCCCGCCTGGTCGATCGAGGCGTCCACCGCGTCGCTTGACCCAGACGGCCCTGCCTGTCCATCAAGGCGACAATGGTCAGTTTGCATCATCTTCCCCTCAGCCGTCCTCGGCTCGATGAATGTTGCGGCGCCACTCGGGAGTATGCGAGTCGACTGCGGCGTGAGGTCCACCCTGAAGACGTGCACAGTGTTGTGCGACGTGGTGCAGCACAAAAGTTGCTCCCGGGACCCCGTCGCCAGCCCTTGGCAGAAGGACAGGCAGTGGATCCGGGCACCCATGGAACCCCTTCGTAAACTGGCGAGGAGGCCTCCCATCGCGTCGTGAACGCGGATGAGGGTGCCTGCCTCCGAAGCAGACGCAATAGCGTCGCCCAGCGGGGTCCACGCCATGGCAACGAGCCTGGAGCGGTGGGCCGGGAAGTCCGAGACGCTGACGGGCCCGTCGGAGAGCGGGTGGACGGCCACCGCGCCAGACTGTTCACTGCTGGGCAGTGCTAGCAGCGGCGCCTCCGGGTCCCCAGTTGAAATCGCGGCGACGCCCAGAGGGTTGGCGGGTGTTTTGATGAGGGTCTGGAGCTCGAGGGTCTGGAGCTCGAACACCTGGGCGCTGTCCCTAGTGACGCAGACCAGGCGTGTCATCGAAAGGAGCACGGTGAGGACGTTGCTCGCGGCCGACGGAAGGTCCTTGATACTCTCCCCAGCGGTAAGGTTCGCGACCCGCACGCGTCGCGGGCTCATCGACGGGCCCACGCCAGCCACCGCGATGAGGCTGCGAGATGGAGCGGGGGGCGGGGGGCCGGTGGGATCGCCAACGCCACTTCTGCCCCCCTCGGCTACACGTGTACGACTGGGAGCAGGTTGTCGCATTCGCACGGTGACGATGGCTACAATCATCGGCGGTGTAATCCTGTCGGATGACTCCTGTGCGCGTGGCCGCGAGGGAAAGGCACCTTGTCTGCATCAGCAGGGCTCCCACGGTCGTTTCTACCCCGCGGAATGCCGTGTGAACGAGAGCCCCGTCCATGGAGTACACCCGGACCTCCTTTTTCGTTCCAATAAGGAGACGACTGCGGGGGCACATAAGAACATATGCGTTGCAGACGGTAGCGGGTCCAGTCGACGCCCCCCTACCAGGACGGGATGGCCCTTCGACCTCACCTCCCATCCTGGTTGACGCTCAAGTGCGTCACCTCCGACCCCTCCTTGAGGGCCCCCTTCTTCTCCCGAAACAGAGACATCGCCCCAAGCGAACCTCCGAGGCGACGACGGGACCGCGCAGAGCACATAAGGGGCGCGTCCGCTGTGCCGCTTGAATCAGGGAGACACTGGCACCACGCTTTCACTGCCCGCCCGGGCCTACCCCGCGCCTACCCCTTCACGAACACCCTCAGGCGCGTGCTGGCGCCTTCCCCGACCCTCTCGCACTCGGCCCCGAGCTCCTGCGTCACCAGCAGCGCCTGCATCTCGAGCACCTCAGCCGGCCGTGGGAGCAGCTCCATCGGCCCCCGCATCACCCGCGCGAAGTCCTCCACCGCCAGCCTGGCCTCCTCCAGGGCGTCCTTCACGTGCTTCGGGGGGGGTCCGAATCCCCGCTGCTTCTTCGACACCTCCTGGTACACCCGCAGGTACGCGGCGTCCATCAGGTCCTGGGGGTCCTCCGGAGCGGACCTGGCGCCCCCGGCCCCCCCCCCCACAGCCGTCCCCCCCACTGCCTGGGCACCGGCACCCTCCCCGCCCTCCCCCTCCGCCCCCGCCTCCACCTCCACCTCCGTCTCCGCCTCCGTCTCCGCCGCGTCTGCGTCCATCGACTCGGTCACGCTTACGGTGACGCTGTCGGGCAGGAGCTGCGTCTCCTCCCTGAGGCCGGCCTTGCCAAACACCCCCCCCGCACTGGGCTCCCGCCCAGTCAGCGTCTTGACGGCCTTCACCAGGGACGTCGCGGAGGCGCTCTTCACCGCGTAGATGGGCACCCCCGCTGCCTTGGCCGCGCGCTTCACCCACCCACCCGACTTGAGCTTGGACCGCAGCGCGAGGACCGCGTCAGCACCACTGAGGTGTGTGGTGAGCACCACCTCCCCCAACGCCCCCATCGACTCTGCCACCTGCACCACGTCCTCGCGCGGGATGTCCGCCAGGTACACCCGCACGGCATTGGGGTTCGGGGGCGGGTGACCGCCGTCCCTCGCCACCGCGTCCAGCTCCGGAGCAACGTCCCCTCGGGACCGGAGCTCCGTTGCAGCACCCCCAACGGCCTCGGCACCCCTCCCGCCGGGCCCGCGACCCCCGGCCCCCGCCCGGCCGAACGCCCCTGCCGTGCCCCCTTCGCGGGGCTCCGCGCGCTGGGCCCTCGGGTTCATCTGCGACGGGCTCCCCCACGCGTTGCCCGGCGGCATGGCGGGGTTCTCCGGGGAGAGCATGCTGGCATCCGCCCCGCTCATCCAGCTGGCTGTGAGGGGGAGGTCGTCCCCGCTGAAGCCGGCGTACTCGTCGGTGCGCGCGAGGCCCTCGGTCATCTCGAACGTGTCTTCGGTGAGCGCGGTGCGCACCTGGATCGCGGGCGTGCGCCCCAGGAGCATGTCGTCCACGGCGGCAGCCACGTCCAGGTGGATGCGCCACACCTGGCGCTCGAGCATCTCCACTGCGCAGTCGAAGGTCGGGGGGCCCGCCCGTTCCAGGATGGACTTCTGGACCCCCCGCCTCCGGGCCTCCTCGTCCGACAGGGTCACGGAGGAGATGCCGCCAGCGAGGTCGCTGAGGGTGGGGTTCTTGACGAGGTTCTCCAGGTAGTTGCCGTGGGCGGTGGCCACGAGCTGGATGCCACGCTGGGCGATGGTGCGGGCGGCGGCGGCCTCGAGCTCGGACCCGATCTCGTCGATGATGATTGCCTCGGGCATGTGGTTCTCAACCGCCTCGATCATCACCTTGTGCTGCAGCGCGGGGTCCCCCACCTGCATCCTCCGCGCGCCGCCGATGGCCGAATGCGGGATGTCGCCGTCCCCGCCAATCTCGTTGGACGTGTCCACAATCACCACCCGCTTCTGCGCTACGTCGGCCAGGACGCGCGCGATCTCCCTCAGCGCAGTCGTTTTCCCGGATCCGGGGCGTCCCAGCAGCAGCACCGAGTGCCCCTGGATGATGATGTCAGCGACCATGGCCGCGCTCCCCGGGACGGACCGCCCCGCCCGGCACGTCAGACCAACCACCTTGCCGGCGCGGTTGCGGATGCACGAGATCCGGTGCAGGGTCCGGTCGATGCCGGCGCGGTTGTCGCCCCCGAACTCCCCAACCCGCTCCAGCGCCTCGTCGAGCTCCTGCGCCGTCACCACCTCACCCGGCTCCCCGAGGGGCACCTCCGAGTCGGGGAAGCGGGCCAGGGCCGGGCGGCCGTAGTCCATCACGACCTCCACTAGGCTGGTCAGCTGGGGGTGGCCCTCCAGCTGCCCGCGAACGCGCTCAGGCAGGAGCGCGACCAGCGTCTGCGGCGGCGGCACGGGAGCGGGAGGGTGTGGGGGGATCGACGGCGTGCGGGCGCGGGGAGGCCGGGAGAGAGGGGGATGGGTCGAGCCGGGCTGCTGCACGCAGCGCCACACGCACCATGAGCTCCGCCTGGGGGTCGGTGGCGATCGAATTTGACTCCAGAACCTCGCGAGGGGGCCTCATAATCACCGACCGTCCTCCAGACCTCGGCACAGGGTACTCCTGCGCCCCCTGCGGAGACTGCGGACGGATTGGGGGGGTCCTAGCGGAGCCGCACGGACCCACATGGACTCTGTGTGCCCATCCCACTTTCGATTGCGTATACGCAAACACGTGTACTTCTGTCGTACGCATATGTAGATGTCTAAATGCTGTTCCGTCCAAGCCACGTACACGCCGACGGGAAATCCGACTTAGAGGCGCACCTGCTGAGCTGCCTTGGGGACGGCCGCGCCCCGCTCCCTCCGAGGCGTACGCCACCCAACCGATGTCGCGACGTGCCCTACAGAACTCGAGGGCACGTTGGCGACTGGTGCCCGCGCGAGGACGACCCTCATTGTCCCGATTGCGCTAGCCATGGCGTGCAGGTGAGGCGAGCGTGAGGCCAGGGGGTCACCACGGTCGCAACCACGACAGGCAGAGACGCAGTCAGAGTGTCGGGCCACGGGGGGGTGCGGAATTACAAACCACCGAGCGGGTTGCGCTGGAGAGCCGCGGCAGCCCCTCAGTCGGGCAGCTTGGCGCGTCGCACACTCTCTGACGGTACATCTTCACAGCTGCAGCGACGAAAGGGACAGGACTAGGCGGCCCACATCACTCAGCCCACCCGCGCGCTGGTGACCCATGAGGACCGCCCCCCCCGAGCGGAGCCCCCCAAAGCCCCCAACCCCGACCACACGCGCCCCCGTGCTGGTGCTAAAACCCCGGCGCGCCCCAGACGCTGCCCCGGCCCCAGCCTGGGCGGCAATCTCGTCCGCCATCTCCCTCACGCCAGGCATGTCGATCTTCCCCGCAATCTCCTGCGCCCGCTCCGGGTTAGCCATCAGCAGCTGCCGGACGGACAGCTTGGCCTGCCCTGCAGTGCCGGCCCGTGCTGGCCGCAGCTCCCCCGGCGTCCCGACGAACTCCACGTAAGCCATGCGGGACGCGTCCCCCTTCCTCCACCCAGACCGCATCACCCTCGTGTACCCTCCGCTCCTGTCCATGTACCGCGGCGCGATCTCCCTGCGCAAGAGGGTGCAGGGGGCACGCGTGGGGGCGCTCGGGGCAGTGGCTTGGGTGCTGGGGGCGGACCACGCGGCGCGGCCGGGAGAGCAACTCACGTGAAGAGCTTCCGGATGAGGTCCTTCCGGGCTACCCACAGCTTGGCAGTGGCCTTGACCTTGGCCTGGTACGTCCCCTCCTTTCCCAGCGTCACGCATCGGTCGACCCACTTGTGCACCTCGTGGGCCTTGGCCAGCGTCGTCTTGATGCGGCCGTGCTCGATGACCTGGAGAGCCATCGTGCGAAGCATCGAAAGCCTGCGGTCGCAAAATAGACGCGGAGGTACAGGTGAGCCTGAATCCTGGGAGAGACGGGGCGCATCGCGGCGCTTCCCTCGGTGACGAGGGGCTGGCTGCGTACCCCGCGACGCCAACGACCCTGCGGGGAGAATGGTCGCATTCACGCACCTGTGCGCCGTCGGGCGATTCAGCTTGCGGTGGTGGAGCCGCCTGTGCTTCATTGCGCCCCTCCCCCGTAACCAACGCGACGAAAACCGCCCCCCAAGAACACGTCGATGTGAAGTCGGAACCGCGCCTTCACCGCTCCCTCGCCACCTGAAAACACTTCCGGTGCACAGTCGGATGCACTTCTGGTTCTCGCCGAGGCGAACATGTCCGTACGTGCCCATGCTCCCGAGCCGGCCGGGAACCACCCAGGAGGGTTTCCCCTGCGCTTGACACCATGCTTCTCTCATCACGATTATCACATCGGGCCTGCCACCT
>Ga0181583_10001586_pt1 | contig 16788 bp, 41 predicted proteins | sample 071ome_31_FD_132461 | JGI IMG/M metagenome (GOLD analysis project Ga0181583, IMG submission 132461) | Coastal salt marsh microbial communities from the Groves Creek Marsh, Skidaway Island, Georgia - 071405CT metaG (megahit assembly) | ecosystem: Environmental > Aquatic > Marine > Intertidal... | reverse complement strand
TCCTTCTGGGAGTTTTTTGCCGCGGTCCAATCCTATGTAGTGACCGTTGTCTTTCTTATTCATAATTTTATTGATTTGTTTAACTTACACTTACTATTATACTAAAGTATTAGAAGAAGTCAACCTGGTAATTTTTATGGGTATATAAATCTTTTTTATAAAAGGGGCGCCAGAACGACACCCCCCAAAGTTTAAGCAAATAGAATAAAGATTTTATGGCTACTTTTGTTTTTCGGTACGAGTTCCGTCGAAAACACAAATGAAACGACAACCATCTTCCATTGCTTCTACACGATGAAAGACACCATCTTTGATTAGCACAGTGTCGCCTACGTGAACATTAAACTTTTCGTCATCAAGTTGCATAATACCACTACCTTCGATAAAGATGTATACTTCTTCCTGGCCTTCGTGTTTATGTCCAGTAGTTGCTTTCATAGGAAAAAGATCTGTCGAACTTACAACAAGATTGTTAAGTTCAGTATTGTCTTTTACAACATATCGTTCGTCGTGTTTAACAACTTTTCCGCCAATGGACCATGCACCGTATTTCATTTTGTGTTACCTTTTGTTTTGTTAGTAGATTTTTGTTTGCTTTCTAGTATATATTGAATGTTGTATAACTGGTCTAATAAATCCTGAACAAGATCTAAATCACTATCCCTTTCAGTATCAATTAGTACCTTAACTTCTATTTGCATTAAACCTCCCTTCACTTATGAACATACTACCTTATTATACAGAATTTTTAAAAAAAATCAACCTCAATTTTCCAAAACAAAAAAGTTGGCACACCTATGCAAAAATAGCATTACTGTTATGCACCAAAAACCGCTTGACTTTGCCCGAATTATATTGTAATATTATTATATAATAATAAATAGTCATGTTGCATCACAGCAACAAACACACAGACACTTGGATAGACAAGGGCGTAACTCACGCCTTACAAGAGCGACGCCGGAAAAGACCGGGGTATTGCTTTCCTCAAGCATCCATACATCAAAGGAGAAAACAATGACACACTTAATAAGTGGTCTGATGTCTTGGATGAAACGCGACAGATCAAGTCGCGCCGAACTCTTGACTTGGGCCAAAACTGAGTATAAAAAAGATTGGCAGTTTGCTTATCAATTTATGCTTGACAATCACGGCCGAGCACCATCACTAACAGAACTAAATGGTCCTCGTTACTTTAAGAAGGAGGTGGCCTAAATGCTACGCTTTCTTAAGAAACTTTTTACATACACTCAACGCGACTGGGACGAAGAGTATTTGTCTCGCTCTACTGATCACGCTGACCTTGAACGTCGTATCAGGGAACTTGATAGGCGCCAGGTCGTTACCGGACCGTTCGGGTTTAAAAGAATTTAACATACACACACAGAGGAGATATTAATATGTTATTATGGGAACGCTTTAAAAACATTTGTGCTTCAGCAGGATATGCTAGAGCGGCTTCACAACTTGCTAGTCAAGGTAAACATGAAGAAGCAAAAATTTTAATGCTGGCTGGCATTAAAGAAACACAGGAACGCAAACGTGCTATCCGTAGACTTGAAAGAGTCAAAAAGATTAAAGCATCGTATGAGCCAGGCGATCATTACTTTAGAGGTAAGAAGGTTGCATTTTGGAAAGGACACGCAGATGCTTAAGACTTTTTGGAATGCGATTGTGCCTATGACTGTTATGTTATCAATACTAACAGGCTTTATGATCTTAAACGGAATGTTCTGGGGAGGAATGTTATAATGAATAATATTTGTAACTGGTGGCCTGTAACTGACGAAGAAGCAGACTATCTTTCTAATCCAAAGCCTCAAAAGAAATAATCAAAAAAGTAGGGGAGCCGCCCGCCAAGATGACTCCCCTACAACTTCTTTTAAGTTGAGGTAGTTATATTACTTTTTCATAAAGATTGAATATAATACCCAAACTGCAACAAGACCAACTAGTCCTTGTGCAGAGAAACCTGCAACAATATTCTGAACATTGCTGATAATGTTGATGTTTGGCCAGAACGGAATGTTCTGTCCTTTGAACAAGACTTCAAGTACAACACCTAATGCAAGTAGACTTACACCTACTTCAGTTAGGCCTGCCGCCCAAGCCTTTACTTTATTTAGAATTTCCATATTGGATCTCCTTTCATAGTAAACTGACTCACCTTCAATCAGTGTTTTATTTAGAACATTGTCTTCAAAAGTTAAACTACCATAATTGCGATTTTGGTCTAAATTAATGATTTTCATTATTGACTTTAGGTAATATATGTGCTTAAATAATAATGTAGACTCAAGTGGGACTTGTATTTTATACTCACCCACGAACTGACTACATTTTGTAAACCTAAAGTAAAGGAGAAACATTATGTGGACAAAACCTGAATTTACAGAAATGCGTTTTGGCTTTGAAGTTACGATGTATGTAATGAATAAGTAACAAAACTTTTCGGGGGTCTTCGGACCCCTTTTTTTAAACGTTCCCAAAAGGAATAGTATTATGGAATATAAAGTTACGGAGATACCGGAACCTTTCGAAGGACAGCAAGCCTACGCACAAGATGGAACCTTCTGTATCTATCAAAAAGGTAAATGGATATCTAAAGATGAATACGATCGCGGTGTCTATATAAGATTATTAGATGTGGGCGACTGCGTTTAGGAGAACATAAAAATGGATAAAGCACCAAACCCAAGTCCTTGGGGATTGATATTAGTTGTTGGATTTTTAGCATTTTTAATTTGGCACGGACCTGTGGGTGAGGTTGCTATGTCAAGTGATAGCATACAGCACGGAACTGTTGATTGCAACCAAGATCCAAAAACACTTTCAAACATACAACTAGAACTTTGTATTGATATACAATCATTTAGAAAGGATTCGGACTATGAATAAACTACAATGGTTTGGTCTTATAGGGTTAGTATTAGTTTTTCTTTTTATGCTAACAGGATGCTCCTATAACATAGAATGGGCAAGGGGTGAAGGCTATACACCAGTAGTTATTGCCCAAAATCAATAATTTTAGCCAAGTTTGGCAAATTTTCACATTGACAACACTAAATACTTCTGTTATATTAGTAGAGTTATATTAGTATAACAGACACATTAAAACACACACACAGAGAAGGAGATAAAATGATGTCAATGAAAGCAATCGAAGACGGCGTAAAGCAATCCGCTGAATACGTTCAAGAAAAAGTAAAAGAAGCAATGCCAAAAGTAACGTTCAATAAGAACGGTTACGAAATCAGAACACAGGTTCTTGATATGGCAAAACAATTCACTGAGTTCGAATACTCACAAAAGTGGATGGGTTTTGAAGTATCTGCAAAGCGAGACAAGGAAACTGGCCAAGTTATCAACAAAGTTGATATGCCAGAAATTCCAGGCGTTGACTATGTTCTTGAAACTGCTGAAAAGTTCTACAACTTTATCAACAACAATAAATAAACAAAACATAGATAAGACGGACATAGTCCTACAATAACAAAGACTATATAAAACAAAAAGAGCCCCTATACCATAAAACGTATAGGGGTTTCTTTTTGGGCATAATTAATGTTATGTTCGAAGTTATAGATAACTTTTTACCAAAGTCGTATCAAGACGAACTAGAAAATGTTTTAACTAGATATGATTTCCCTTGGTACTATCAGCCGATGCTTACAACCGGTAAGCCTAAAGTACAGAACGAAATGTTCAAGTACACACACGGCTTTACACATCAATTCTATCATCAAGAACGAGGGGTCGAAAGTCCTTTCTGGGGGTTGATACAAAACTTTAGACACTTTGTTCCTGTACCTACACAAGACTACTATAGGTTAAAAGCAAACCTAACTGTTCCTGTTAATGATTGGAATGAAAACTGTTGTCAGGAACCGCATATTGATATGCCTATTCCTCATCTTGTTTGTTTATATTATGTAAACGATAGTGATGGTGATACATTTTTCTTTAATGAAGTATTTGATCAAAAGCACGAACCCGAAAACTTTTCAGTGTACGAAAGAATAACACCTAAGAAAGGTAGAGCAGTTGTGTTTGATGGACTAAGGTATCACGGTAGTAACAACCCAATTAACTATCCTAATAGATTTATAATCAATGCAGGGTTAGTTATATGATAAAAGTTATAGACGACTTTATTCCAATTGGATATCAAAACGAAATAGAACAAGCACTAACACGCTATGACTTTCCTTGGTATTATCGTCCTAGTATTAACAACGGCAAACCTAAAATACAAGATCCTCGTTTTGAATATGCACACGGCTTTGTTCATAACTTTTACAATGATGAGGACGGACAACTTAGTGCTTACTATCCTTTAGTATCAAGTTTAAGATACTTTGCAGAGAAGCACGGGATAGAAAACTACGGTTACCATAGACTAAAGGCTAATTTAAATGTTTCGATACCTGGGTGGACAACTGACAAATGTCAAGAACCTCATACTGATATGCCTAGCAAACACGTGGTATGTATCTATTATGTTAATGACAGCGATGGTGATACTTTTATATTTGATCAGCAGTTCGATCCTAATGCTCCTGAGCCACATCAGTTTGAAATTGTGGAAAGAGTAAGTCCTAAAAAAGGTCGTGCTTTATTCTTTGATGGCCACTCATATCACGCTGGAAGTTATCCTATAGAACATAATGCTAGGATAATGCTCAATTTAAATCTGATCACAGACGTTTAGTTAACTACGCACATAAATACGTGCATGATAGACCAGAAACCATTTGAAGAATTAATAGAGTCATTGAAGCAGTCAGGCAAGTATAGAGTGTTTAACGATATACTGCGTGAACGTGGAGGCTATCCAAAGGCAATATGGTATGGCAAATATGCCATAAAAAACATTGTGAACTGGTGTTCAAATGATTATCTGGGTATGGGACAGCATAAAGTTGTTTTAGATGCCATGCATACCGCTCTTGATCAAACCGGAGCAGGTTCGGGTGGAACTCGCAACATTGCTGGAACATCTCATTATCATGTAGCACTTGAACACGAGTTGGCCCGACTGCATAGCAAAGAGTCTGCACTTTTGTTCACGTCAGCCTATGTAGCAAATGAATGGACTCTAGTTTCATTAAAACGTATCATTCCCGACATTGTGTTTCTATCTGATAGTAAGAATCATGCAAGTCTTATCCAAGGGATTCGGCACAGTGGTGCAGAGAAGAAGATATTCTCGCACAATGATCTTGAAGAACTAGAGAACCTACTGCGAGACGTCGAAGGCACTCCTTGCATAGTTTTCGAGTCTGTGTATAGCATGGATGGATACGTCAGTAAAATTCCAGAGATTTGTGCATTGGCAGAGAAGTATAATGCTATTACCTATCTTGACGAAGTTCATGCTGTAGGACTGTACGGGGAGACCGGTGCGGGATATGCAGATAAACTCGGCTGTCTAGACAAGATAGATATATTAAATGGCACATTAGGTAAGGCCTTTGGTGTACAGGGCGGATACATTACAGGGAATAGTACTGTCATAGACGCTATTCGTTCTGTCGCCTCAGGCTTCATCTTTACAACTTCTCTTAGTCCTGTAATTTGTGCAGGTGCTTTAGCAAGTGTTAAGTATTTGAAAGAGCATAATGAACTAAGAGAAAAACATCAAGAAAGAGCAATTACTCTTAAACAAGCCTTTAAGGATGAAGGAATAGATGTGTTAGAAAATCCTACACATATTGTTCCTGTTCTAATTGGAGAGGCTAAAAAATGTAAACGAATGAGTGATGTATTGTTAGACGACTATAACATATACTGTCAACCTATTAACTTTCCAACAGTTGATGTTGGTACTGAACGTTTACGTTTTGCCCCTACTCCTTATCACACTGATGCAATGATTAGTGATCTAGTTGATAGTATGAGAAAAGTCTTTAAACGGTTTCAAGAAGGTTGCATTTGAAAGGTAACATCATGAACCAAATAAAAAAATATCTCTACATGGGTTTAGGTTTTTTCTGTGTAGGTATGGCATACATCGGATTTGTTACTCCGGGTATTCCTTTTTCAATCTTTCTAGTCATTGCGGCTTGGGCATTTGCAAAGAGTTCACCGAAGATGGAAGCGTGGTTGTATAACCATCCATGGTTTGGCAAATTCTTAACAAATTGGAACAAGAAGAGAGTGTTTCCAACTAAAGGCAAATATGCTATGGTTATCGTTATGGCATCAACCCTTGCTATCACTTTCCATGCGACTGGTAACATAAAGGCTGTTCTATACTCAGGACTCTTTATGTTAGGTGTTGCTATATGGGCATGGAGATATCCAGGCAGTGTTGAAGAATATGAAAGACGTAAAGAGGCCGGCGAAAAAATTGCATGGCTAAAATAGATAATATCTATATCTGGGATAAGTTCTTTAAACCAGATACCTTTAATGAACTTCTAAGGCGCAGTGAATTTGTGCCTTGGAAGTATTGTGAAGTAGTTAGCGAAAGCAAAGATCATCCAATTGAACGATTCTTAACTTGGAACATCTATGAAGAAGGTGTTGTGCATTTTGATCCTATGAACATTATGCCAGTTATTGATGAAGAATGTCGTCCTAGAATACTTGAAAAACTTCCTACAGCAACAATACATGACATGAAGCGTTTACGCTTTAATGGAACACTAAAAGGTGAAGGCTACACAATGTGGCCACATTCAGATATACACGGTGATCAAGAAACAGTTTGGACTATTGTAGTTTATCTACAAGGCGACGGTGGAACTACGTTTTATCAACACAAGGACGGTCCTGAAGTTGCAACTGTAGAGTTTGTTCCAAATAGAGCAGTAATGTTTCCGTCCACAATGTGGCATCGTGCCGAATCCCCTAAGAACTCTTACTTTAGAACAAGTATTGGTTTAGTCTATATGATTGATAGTTAGGTAGTAGTACTTAGAATCTTCTTTAGGCTCAATAATCATTGGTGCTTCATCGTTATGTGTTGGTGTACCAGATGTACTAGGTCGAAAGTTAGCACCAGCAGTAAAAAAGCAACTTGAAACATCATTAAAATTCATAACATATGTAAAAGTTCTATTAGTAGGACTAATCCATAGTTCGCCTTTTGCTTCTAATTGGTTTGGGCCTGGGACTGTGAATACCGAATCCATCTCTGCAACTAGAATTTCTTCAGCCTCATGGACCGGTTTTAATAATAGTTCTCTTGGACCACAGGTTACTAGTACAGGCAACTGTGTAAACACGGTTTGTGGTGTTTGTTCTTCAGGTTCTACTTTAGGTTGCTCTTCTTGTGCAAACGCAATTAAACTAATAAGTGTGATGCCAAGGATGAGCAATCCTTGGATCTTCGTTTTCATGATATAATATTTAGTTAAAAGAAGTTATCTACGGACTCTGCACTAGCCAAATGTACTGCGTTCATCCAGCCATTCTTACCATCTTGTGCAAAAAACATATTAGGGGGTGGATCTGAAATAGTTAGCCAACTGCCGTGATGTATTTCCATAGCCAGTTGACGCTTGTGCCAAGTACTTAACCCTGCAAACATTTTGTAGTCACGTGGTAAGTTTCCTGTCATTACTTTTTGCACCATTAGTGTGTCACTGCTAATTGCTAGATTATGTGGTATTTGATATGTGTTTTGACTGTACCATTCGTTGCTATGAAGTAATGCTAGACTCTCTCCTTCTACAGGGCCGCCAGCATATATTTTTTGTGTGTTTTCAAACTCGGGTTGATGCATAGGATTACCAGTAAGTTTAGCCACATCTTTTATGCGTAACTTAGAGGGTTTGTTTAGTATTAATCCAAACACATTTTCTCCACGTTCTTCGTAGATAAAAACAATGCTTTGTGAAAACATTGGATCAGTGTCTAGTTGAGGAGTAGCAACTAATATTTTGCCACGATAGATTTCATAAGTCATCTTAACTCCAGTCTGGTAATGGGCCGCCGTACTTCTTACCTTTGATCTTCTTGCCGCCTACTGTTTTACGATTGTCACCTATCTTGTGTGACTTTTTACCTTCACGTCTGCGATAGCCTTGTGACTTACAAGAAGCCAATGCAGAAGCACCAAGCGAATCGTTAGAGCGTGAACTCTTACATAACTTAGCACTTGCTTTTGCTTCGTCTACTACCTGACTGTCTATTTCACTTATTTTCATACTATCTATATTTATCTGCAATGCACTCAGGATCTTTATCTTCGGATTGAAGTAATTTAAATGTGAGTACTTTTCTTGGTCCTCTAGTTGTGTTAATTTCTATTTCTCCACTATTAGGAAAGTATTCTATCTTGGTTATTTCTGCGACTGTATCATGTTTGCCTAACTTAACACGTTGCCCAACTTCTAGGTTAATTTGTAAGGATTTAACATTCATAATATCCTCCCTGATGTACTGTTGTATTTATAGCATAGGCCCCGCTGTAAGGTCAAGCGTTTCCGAGCCATAAACACATAGGCCCCGCTGTACGGTTCTTGGTTATTGTGCTAAATATTTTTATGCGTTACCAAATCGTAAACGATGATATTGGAAACTACCTTATTCTTGATGATTGGGATGGACACATTGTGGTAAAGGTACGAAATGCCGAAGTTGCCTCAAAGGTATGCCAGAAGATTAACAAGAACCATGAAAAAGATAAGTTGGCAACCAAAAAGCATTGACAAAGACGTTCTATGATGCTACTATAGCATTATGAATGTTAATACTAAAGACCCTGGCAACGGCCACTTTATAGTAAGTTTGGTCAAGAGCATTTTACGCCTTGGAGCAAGTTACACTTTGTTTATAACTGGTGACTTTTTGTTAATGACAGTAGGCGTACTGTTAGGCCTTGCTGAAGTACTAGGTATCATTGAAGAACTTGTATAAAGGCTCACTATAAAAATGCTCACTACAACTAACCTCACTACAACTAACCTCACTACAAAGAGGCTCACTGCAATTTTAGCCTCACTAGCAATCTTAATGCTCACTGGCTGTTCGTCTTCACTGATCAAAGGTGATCCACAGACTGTTGGTCTGCAGGAACCTTGCATCATCTGTGGAGAGGATTGGATCTTTATCCAAAACAGAGGTTCCAATGCCCAACTTTCTGCAAGGGAGCAAGGGTATGATGGAACCAATTACGATACCACAGTAAGGTATTAGAAGTCATTGCTTCTTCTCACCGCAATCTAGCCATCTTGTGAACAATTTGATAATTTTATAACCAAAATCTCTTTCTGTCAATCTCTCATTTTTGGTAAAAAAGAGGTTGACCTTTTGCTCTGTTGAGACTATACTATATAAACAGTAAGAAAACAAGGGAGAAAAGGCTATGACATTTTATGTATATCACAAGAAAACTTCAAAAATTGCTAAAGGCAAATCAAATCGCCACTATCTAGATCACGAGTATGCGACAGAAGGAGCGGCCAAGGCGGCTGTGACTCGAATCGTTAAGAAGGCCAACGAACGCTATAATAAGTTGATGGCTAGCCAATACGATTGGGATCATGAAAAGGCTCGTCGTGTAATTGCTGACACCAAAGACTTGGCTATTGCAGAGTCAACTGACTATCACAAGAACATTGAACAATTTGAAACAACCTATTCAATGTATGACAAGGAACGCAAGAATCCAATCCGCCAGTCTGTGAATACACCGGCTTATATGGATCCAGGTTGCGAATCATATTGGTCGATGTAAATTGGCAAATAAGAGGTTGACTTTGTCAGCCTCTGAGGCTATACTATTATTATAAACTTAAACAAGAGAGGCAAACATGGCAACAAGGGCAAGAATCGCAATTGAAACAGAAAAAGGTATCATTGGTGCATATCAGCATTGGGACGGATACCCAGGTGGCTTAGGCTACAATCTCGTTGACAATTGGTATAAAGCAGACAAGATCATCGACGCTATTAAATTAGGTAATAGTTCCAAGTGGGGTGTTATCATTGGCGAGAAGATCGACTTTGATGATAGAAATAATCCAATGCAGGATGTCCAGAATGTTTATTACACAAGGGACAGAGGCGAAAAGGATCAAGGTCCGAAGGTCTACAAAAATGAAGAAGACTATTTAGACAAAGGCTTCAACTCAGGTGAGGACTATATATACCTCGCAAAGAACACAGGTCAAAAAGACTACCTGGGCAACGAACAAGTCACTTGGTATTATGCAAGTTATAACTCTAAAGAGTTCAAACCACTTGAAGAAGATGCTATCAACGAGCATATCAATATGTTGAAGGAGCATTTAGAAAGAATAAAAGAAAGGAAAGCGGCCTAATGGGATTAGAAACTCATTCAATTGTTGAGATCAAAGAACGATTTCACAAGATAGGAAAAGACGCTCCTACTATGTGGTGGGAATACGGAACTCTTTGGATTGACAATCCGAACGAAGATGACATCAAAGAAATAAAAGATGTCATGGAGTCAGAAGTATTGGCTCCGGGTTTCAAAACAAGTTTCAACTGTCTTAAGGCAACGGCTACGGAACCTTGGGATCAATGGGCAATGGATATTGTCGATGGTTGAGGCATTTTTAATTGCTGGAAAGGTTATAGGGTTGATGCTGATAGCCTATGCCATTCCAGTTTTCGCTTTATGGCGAATGAACAAGGAGAAGCCTAATGGAAGGTGATGTATTATGGTTGGCGATTAAGGTAATCGCTTATGGTTTAGTTTTGGTTGGCTGTGGATATATTTTAGGTAAAGACAAAGGAGTGAAGAGTGGTGCTTCTAAATGTATTGATACCCTAATAGACGGCGGATACCTAAAGGCAACCCATCATAAAAATGGTGAGGTTGAACTTCATAAATTGGTAAAATAAAGGTTGACTTTAAGATCAACTGAGGCTATACTATATAAACAATGACAAAACAAGGAGCAAAGGCTATGAACAATTTGGTTACGAAGGCGAGTGAACTTATCTATCAAATGGATAATGATCAACTTAATCAAGTGATTGAGGCAGTTAAATTAAAGCGAACACATCTTACCAAGCAGGCGGCACGATCAATGATGGTCGGTGACATCGTAGGCTTCACAGGTAAGTATGGCAAACAGGTTTCGGGCAAGGTCACAAAGATTGCCCAGAAGTATGTCACAGTTGATTGTGGCATTGATGGCCGTTGGCGAGTTCCTGCAAACCAGTTGATGAAACTGGGGATTGGTGAAGAGGTCTAATGGGACCGTTCAGTGACGAAAAACAATTTCAACGAGCGACCGCGATAAAGCGGTTGCTTGCCGATAGCAAAAATCTTGATGATGAGACCAAGGCTATGTGGAATAGAAAATTACTTGGTTTGGCTATCACTGAAGATGAATATAATAGAAGGGTGAAAGAAATTTATAACTCTCCCAAATTTCGACCGATGGGATTGTTCAACTTGGCGAATGACTAATGGCTGACCCAAATAAAAAATCAAATCGGTTTAAACCAATCATCGTTCCACAATGGAAACTCAGAAAAGAAAGATGGAAAGCCTTTAATAAGGCAAAAAGAAATGGTTCGAGCGACATGGTGGCGTTGGTAAAGGCACTTGAAATTCAAACAAAGGAAAGGTAATATATGTTTAAGGCAATTATATTTTTCGTTTTAGGTTGTGCGGCAACATATCTCTATTTTAATCCTGGAGATATTGACGGAATGATGCAGACTGGAAAGAATGCAATTCACGACGGTGCGGCTTATATCCAAGACATCACTAAGAACTAATTGGTAAACTTTTTGTTTGACTTATCTAAGGTTTGACATTATATTAGAATAATGTTATACGGAGACGATAAGAAAAAACAAGAAGAAGAGTTGGCGAAAGCAATGGCTAAATTTCTAAAAGAAGGCGGCAAAATAGAAGTCCTTCCACCTTGTATGACTTCAGAGGAATACAAGGCTAAGAAAAAGAAGCCAAAGAAAAATAGGAGATAATCTATGCTTAGGGTTTTTCATTTTACAATGCTACCAGACAACGAGATAGTTGAAGTCGTTGCTATGGATTTCAAAGATGCTTGTCTTACCATTGAAGAAGAAATGCCTGACTTCAAACCATCAAACATTTTGTTGATTGAAGAACACCAGGCACCAATACCCGGCATAGACACTATCCACTAGACTCACGGAGGGTTCCATGAACCCACGAATTACCGAAATGCTAACTAGGTTGGCAATCGAGAACCCGGGTGTCAATGGCCGATTCAAAATGGCTTCTGGCATCGTGTATCGAAGAAACCTTATTGCTACCGGAATCAATTCATATAAAACCCACCCTTGGATGTCTGAGTTGAGAGGCTACAAGCCTGATCAGATCTATCTTCATGCAGAGATTGATGCCATTCGAAATGCTCTGAAACTGATTACCCAAGATCAACTTTCAAGATGCCATCTCTATGTGGTTAGGGTCAAAAGACCAAACGGCAAGAGTCGAAACTGGGTTCACGGCTTGGCCAAACCCTGCCCAGGCTGTCAACGAACCATTGCTAACTTTGGAATCGAGACCGTCTTCTGGTCTAATGATTTTGATAAAAAAGAGGTTGACCTTTGCTTCCATTGAGGCTATAATGTATATAACAGTTAAGAAATAGGAGGGCAATATGTCTACATTAACTTTTGAAGAACAAATGGACTATCATTCAGCATACGGTAATGGTATCGGTGCAGAAACAGTTTGGTCAATCTACGATGAAGATGGCTATGGAGAAATCAAGTTCGGCAATCCACACCCTTTTGGACAAGGTGTTGTGGTTCGTCATAAATGCGATGTCTTTGGACCTTATGATGTTAAGGTTCCGGTCACAGGTAAGACTTGGGGTGATGTTTGGGTAGCCGCTGATAAGGCTATCAAAGAGTCAGGAGACTTGCATCACATCTACATCGAAGGCTTTGACTTTGATATGGGCGAACTTATATTGCACACAGGTTCGTAAAATTAAAATAAGCAGAAGGAGGCTTAAAATGGCAGTAATGGAAAAGGTTTACCACTCGGACCCAGGTCACGGTTGGTTGGCAGTAAAGTTGAGTGATTTAGAAATGTTAGGTATTGAAACTAAGATTTCATCTTATTCATATGTAAAAGGCAAGACAGCATATCTTGAAGAAGATTGCGACATGAGTGAATTTATCAAGGCGGCGCAAGCCAGAGGTATCGAAGTTAAGATTAAACAAGGTGCCCAACGAGATCGTTCGCCTATTCGTTCATTTCGTTCATATACCCCAGACTTAATTTAAGGGAGAGTTAGATGTTCCAAAAGTTTAGGTCCAGGCTAGATGACGCTAAACTTTTTTCAAAGGTGGCACATCAGGCTATTGGACAGAAAAGAAAATATACAGGTGAAGAATACTGGAATCACCCTTATAGGGTTATGTTGAAGGTAGCAGAAGTCACAGGTGATGAGGATGCTCTTATTGTGGCCCTGCTTCACGATACTGTTGAGGACACCCATATTACCTTTGGCGACATTAGCGAAGTCTTTGGTAGTAGGGTCGTCCTTGGGGTTGCGGCTCTAACTGACACTCCGTTCGTAGAAGGGGGTCCTAACAGAGCGGCTAGAAAGGCCTTGGATAGAGATAGATTAGCATCGGCTGAAGGGTGGATTCAAACTGTAAAGGTTGCAGATATGATAGACAATACTAAGACTATCGTGGAACACGATCCAAACTTTGCAAAGGTTTACCTTGAAGAAAAGAGGCTATTGCTAGACGTTCTAACACAGGCAGACCCAGGCCTAATTAAACAGGCCAAGTATCACTTGACAGACTCCTAAAGAGAATCTATAATAACTATATTATGAAACATTTAGGAGTTTGTCTTGGATACCAAAACTTATGCAGAAGACCTGCGTATTGCAATCAACTATCAAGCCTATGCTCGTCTAACGGACAGTCTAGGAGATCAGTTAAACGAACGAAAGGACAGGTTTGATAAGAGTGACATTATCGAACAGAGCCTGGATGTTTATTCAAATGGACGGCTCCAATGGGTTGATGATATTGGACGAGATCATATAGATACTCAATACAATTTTGATCTAGAATTCAAATACGGTCATGACTCGATCTATACAAAAAAGAAAAAAACCAAAGCCGTTGTCAAAGTTAAACTCAAAAACAGTCTCGGAACTCACAAAGGTGTTGAAGTATCCGATCCAGCAGACTACTACTTAATTGGTCAACAAGATGCTATCGCTATTCTCAGTTGGGAAGAAATTAAACCATACCTTGTTCCAGTTCCCGACGGTATTGAGGCTCATATACCTTTTGAGGTTTTACGGTTTATATTCACCCCAAGTGATATTCATACTATGGAGCCTGTTCCGGTAAATTATAAAAAGATCAAAGCAGAAGCACAAAGGAAACTCATCGAGAGTGTTTTATGAACCTCTTAAACATAGAATCCTATAAGAAGGACGGATTTATCAAACTTGCCGATGTTAGAAAACAACCTGACGGCAAATGGGAATTAGAAAATCAACACGAGTATCTATGGAGTGACCATCGAAGTTGGGTCTACTGCATTGTGGTTGGTGAAGAGATAGTTAAGATAGGAGAGACTGGATTACCTTTAGGCATTCGCAAGAAGCGAGAACGAAAGCGAGAATGGCCACAACCTATTATTGGAACCCATAACCGCTTTGGTAGACTTAGAGGATTCGGTGAAACATTCCATCCAGAATGGAAAGACACTGATGTTCGTATTCGCAGAGCATTATTTGAAGAAGAACAACCTATATCTCTTTGGGTTCGAAAATGCGAAGTGGTTGATCTACCTATCACGGTCCACAGAAGGACCAAGAAGATAAGTCATGCCTTCCATAAAGAACTAGAAAAAATATACCTAGAAATGATACAATCCGAAAATGGTCGTTTGCCTCGTTTGAATATTGGCAAAATATAGGTTGACCTTTAGTCCTATAGACCTTATACTGTAAAGACACTGAGGAGGGTTCTATGGGATATTCAATTTTACAACCAATTCCAGATCGCTATGTTGAACGACAAGGCCTTGAGGGTCCGTTCCAAACTATGGCCAACAAGGTTGTCTACTACGATCCTAAAGAAGGTGCATACCTTGACCCGGACACAGATACCTATCTAACCTACGAAGAGTGGAGAGCATTAGGATAATGTTTTCATTATGTAATGCTAGAGATTGGATAGTAATTTCTTCTATGTTCCTATTAGAAACACTTTGGTTTGGGTTTTTTGTTTGGATATTTTGGCAAAATTTAGGTTGACTTTAGATGCCTAAGACTGTATTATAATACTATAAACTAAACAAACGAGGGTAATATGCAATTTTTAGAAATACTAGACGAACTTAAAACAATTCGTCCTACCATCAAAGATGCTTCAGCGGCTACAATCGTTGACAAGAGAATTGCTCTGCTTGAAAAAGAAGCAAAGGATTGGGACGAGTATTGTGATCAATTATCAGAAAAGTGGGAGGCAGAAAATGATGCATAAGACAGTTCATCAAGAATACAAGGACGGACCTTTTGATGTTAAGATTTGGTATGCTCCAGAGTTCGTTCCTATTGCAGACTTATTTGACGATTCCATTTGCGATATCCGTGAACTAGAACGCAAGGTTGACCGTGGTGATGCATCTTGGTTTGTCGCAGGTGTCGACTATTCCTATAAAGGTCACGAAGTAGGATCAAGTTCAGTAGGTGGGTTCTATTACGAAGAATGGGAGAGCGATGCTCTTGATATGGGACTCGATGGTGCATTGGACGACATGAAAGATGAAGCCAAAGACGAGGCAATGAAAGAGATTGTTTCTCTACAGGATTCATTGAGCAAGGATTTTGCTCATGCTTAAGAAAACTATCCTAGGGGCGGCTGTTATGGCTACCTTAATGGGTAATGCCACTTCAGCAGAGCCTATGGGTCCACTTGGTGTTGAATTAACCAACGAAGCGAAGGTTATCTTTCTAACCACAATGGCAGACTCAGAAATCAAATCAAAAAACAAACAAGAAGAAATCCTATGCCTTGCACAGAATATCTATTTTGAATCTCGTGCAGAAAGCATGAGTGGTAAGGCCGCGGTAGGTAATGTCACAAAGAACAGGGTAGAGGACGATCGTTGGCCTAATACCTATTGTGGTGTTGTAGGAGAAGGTCCTGTTAGAGAGTCATGGAAGACCAAAAAGGACAAAAATCTAAAAGACAGCGAAAGAGTTTATTATCCAAAGAAACATAGATGTCAGTTCTCGTGGTATTGCGATGGCGTGGCTGATGTTATTTGGGCAAACTACGAAAAGACAGGTGAACATATCGAAGGCAACAAGAAGGCCTGGCAAGACAGTCTAAATGTGGCTGTATGGGTCACGGGTTGGAGCGATATCACTATTAAAGATAATTCAAAGGGTGCGGTGTTTTATTACAACCACCACTTGGTCTCCCCTGGTTGGGCAGACACTAAAGAGTTCATAGGAGTGTTGGGCAACCACACTTTCATGAAGTAGCGACAAGGCCATTTGCGGCCTGTAGGCAAGAACATAGTTCTTTCGCTTTATAAGATGTCCTACAAATAGACGCCAGTGAACTTTTGGCCCGGTTATTCACTTTAACTTAACCGGGCATTCTTTTTTGGCAAATAAGAGGTTGACTTTAGACAGGGCAGAGTATATTATAAAACTATAAACAAAGAGAGGGCATATGAATATAACAAAAGAACAAATCAAAAAAGCATTCGTCAGCGACATCAAAGACATCGGCGAAGAAGCATATAACAATCAAGATTGGTATCAACAGGATGCACAGAGATTGAGATACATCTTGGCAACCATTGAACTG